>Ga0160428_1001290_pt1 | contig 19782 bp, 19 predicted proteins | sample SolpanmetagenomM_FD_108198 | JGI IMG/M metagenome (GOLD analysis project Ga0160428, IMG submission 108198) | Solar panel surface microbial communities from Lawrence Berkeley National Laboratory, California, USA - M | ecosystem: Engineered > Built environment > Solar panel > Unclassified ... | reverse complement strand
GAGGGCGTGAGAATCATCAAAAGTCTCGCCGATAAGGACTACGGGCAACGGGCTTTCGTGTTCGCCGATCCGGACGGAAACCGGATCGATATAGGGGAGCGACGCCCATAACCCTGTCTGCCATCAAAGGGCCGCTTTCGGGCGGCCCTGCCGGGAGATCGAACGACGCAGGTGGGCGATAGCGGAACGCCTCCAATCAGGCGAAAGCACATGTCCCAAATCAAGCTCGGCTACCGCTACCGCACCCCCGCGCCGAACGTATAGGTCAGCGCCAGTCCCCCCGACAGCTGGTCGCGCGATCCGAACGCGCGCACCACCGGGGACCGGCCGGGATTGCTCACCAGCCGGTCGTATTTCGCATAGCTGTAGATCCCCCAGCGCGGGGTGAACTGGCGCAGCAGGCCTGCGGTCGCGCCGACGGCCTGCACGCCGCCGTCCGCCCTGAACGGGGGCAGACCCGACCGCGCCGCATCGGCGGGCGCCACGCCGAAATAGGCGCGGTTGTAGCGGCCGTCGGAAAAGGTCACCCGCGGCCCCAGCGAAAACAGCCAGCGGTCGCCATCCCGGGCGATGTAATCGCCGCCGACGACGCCGATCAGCCCCTTGTGCCCGCCGATCCCCTGCCGCGCCTCCGCCCGGATGCGAAACGCGTCGGTCAACGCATATTGCACGAAGCCGCCCGCTTCGATCGTGAAGCCGACCTTGGGCAGGGCGCCGCCCACGTCGCGGCTGCGTCGGCTGCCTTCGAAACCGAAGGCCGGGCCGAATTCGAAGCGGCGATCGCGCAGGATCGGAAAGCCCGCGCTTTCGTCGGGCGCCTCGAACGCGAACGGCGTGTCGCCGCGGGTGCGCGACACGTCCACCAGCGGCCGCACGCTCACCGAACCGGAGCCGGGATAGCTCGGCACCAACTGTGGCCCCAATCCCACGCGCGTGCGTCGCGGCGCCTTCGCCTCCGTCTGCGTTTCCGTCTCCTGGGCGCTGGCGGGCGGGGCGGCGATGCTGGCGACGACCAGCAGCGCGACGATCGGATTCAGGCTCTTCATGTCCGCAAGGTACAGATTACGCCGGCTTTGACGAGGGGGCATGGCGAGCGCCTTGATCGGCGTTGAACCGACCCTGCCCCAGCGCGTTCCCGCCGCCCGATCCAGCACAGTTCCAGCACCCCGTTTCAGGAAGAGGCTCGCGGCATGCGCATCCATCACCTCAATTGCGGCACCGACTGTCCGGTCGGCGGCGCGCTGTTCGACGGCCGCAGCAAGGGGCCGCTCGGGCGGATCGTCTGTCACTGCCTGTTGATCGAGACCGACGCGCACGGGCTGGTACTGGTCGATACCGGCTATGGCCTGCGCGACGTCGCCCACCCGCACCGGCCCGAACGACGCATCCCGCTGGCGTGGCGCGCGATGCTCAACATCCGCCTGCACGAACGCGACACCGCGATCCGCCAGATCGAGGCGCTGGGCTATCGCGCGGGCGACGTCCGCCACATCGTCGCCACCCACCTCGACTTCGACCATGCCGGCGGGCTGGAGGATTTCCCCGATGCCACCGTCCACGTCATGGCACGCGAATATGACGATGCGACCGGGCCGAGGCGCGGCTTCGTCGCGCGACACCGCTGGCGCCCGCCGCAGATCGACGACGTCGCGCGCTGGCGCCGCTATGCCGCGCCCGGCGAGCGCTGGTTCGGCTTCGACGCGGTCCGCGATATCGAGGGGCTGCCGCCCGAACTGCTGCTGGTGCCGCTGCCCGGTCACACCTGGGGTCATGCCGGCGTCGCCGTCCGCCGCGACGACGGCCGCTGGCTGCTCCACGCCGGCGACGCCTATTTCTACCGGGGCGAGATGCGGGGCGCGCGGCGGCACTGCACGCCGGGGCTGCGCGGCTATCAGACGCTGATGGAGACGAGCCGCCGCGATCGGCTGGTCAATCAGGAGCGGCTGCGCCTCCTGTCCGTGGAGCGGCGTGGCGAGATCGACGTCACCTGCACCCACGATCCCGTCGAACTGGAAGCCCTGCAAGCCGGACGGCCGCTCTGACCAGGGTTGATCGTCATGGAACGGCTTGCCCGACGAGCCGTTAGGCCGCCCGTAACTTGGGAGATGAACATGCGTAAGACTTTGATTTGTATCAGTGTTCTGGCTATGGCCAGTATGTCCTCGACGGTGTCGGCGCAGAGCGCGGGCAGCATGACGGCGCAACAGGTCGGCGCCCAGCCGATGACCGGCACGCCGTCGCAAAACTATGTCGCCTGGGCGGCCGATGGCGACATGTACGAGATCCAGTCGAGCAAGCTGGCGCTGTCGAAGGCGAAGAACAAGCAGACCAAGGACTTCGCGCGCGAGATGATCGCCGATCATACGCAGACGACCAAGGCGCTGATGGCGGCGCTGCCGAAGACCGAACCCAGGGTGATGACGCCGCCCAAGACGCTGTCCGAGCCGAACGCCGCCAAGATCGCCGCGCTCCGGTCGGCGCCGTCGGACAGCTTCGATGCGCTGTACATGCAGCAGCAGGCCGACGCGCATAAGATGGCCTGGTCGCTGCACAAGGGCTATGCCACCGACGGTCAGGATCCCGCCCTGCGCCAGGTCGCGGCGACCGCCGTGCCGATCATCGAAAAGCACCTCGCCCATGTGCAGGGCGGTACGGCGATGGGCGGCATGTAATCGCCCGGACCCTCCCCGCGCGCTGCCCCGGGGAGGGTCCGGCTCCACTCTAGCCCCTTGCCCGCGCATCCTGTATGCGCCCGCGCATGACCTCCGCCGACACGCCCGCCCCCGGCCCGAAGACCTTTCACGTCAAATCCTTCGGCTGCCAGATGAACGTCTATGACGGCGAACGCATGGCCGAACTGATGGCGGCGGACGGGATGACCGCGACCGACGATGCGGGTGCGGCAGATCTGGTCGTGCTCAACACCTGTCACATCCGCGAACGCGCCACCGAAAAGGTCTATTCGGACATCGGCCGGCTGCGCAAGGATGCGCGCCTTGCCGACCGGGCCGCCCCGATGATCGCCGTCGCCGGCTGCGTCGCCCAGGCCGAGGGCGACGAGATCGTGCGCCGGGCGAAGGTCGACGTCGTCGTCGGTCCGCAGGCTTATCACAACCTGCCCGCGCTGGTCGCGAGCGCCGCCGCCGGGACGCCCAGCCTCGACACCGACATGCCGCTGCTGTCGAAATTCGGCGCGCTGCCCGCCCGCCGCCGCGTCGGCCCGTCGGCGTTCCTGACCGTGCAGGAAGGCTGCGACAAGTTCTGCACCTATTGCGTCGTCCCCTATACGCGCGGCGCGGAGGTCAGCCGGCCGTTCGATGCAATCGCCGACGAGGCGAAAGCGCTGGTCGATGCCGGCGCGCGCGAGATCACGCTGCTCGGCCAGAACGTCAACGCCTGGGACAATGACGGCCCCGGCGGGAAGCGCGGCCTCCACGACCTGATCCGTACGCTGGATCGCATCCCCGGCCTGACGCGCATCCGCTACACCACCAGCCACCCCAACGACATGAGCCAGGGCCTGATCGACGCGCACGGCGACGTCGAAAGCCTGATGCCGTTCCTCCATTTGCCGGTGCAGGCGGGCAGCGATCGCGTGCTGAAGGCGATGAACCGCAGCCACGACAGCGCCGGTTACCTGCGCCTGCTCGATCGGGTTCGCGCGGTGCGTCCCGACATCGCGCTGTCGGGCGACTTCATCGTCGGCTTCCCCGGCGAAACCGAAGCCGAATTCGCCGAGACGCTGCGCCTGGTCGATGCGGTCGGCTATGCCCAGGCCTATTCCTTCAAGTACAGCCCCCGCCCCGGCACCCCCGCCGCCGACATGGCGGGCGCGGTCCCGGCCGAGGTGATGGACGAGCGCCTGCAACGGCTGCAAGCCGCGCTCGGCCGCGACCAGCAGGCGTTCAACCAGGCGAGCGTCGGCCGCACCTGCGACGTGCTGATCGAACGCCGCGGCAAGCTGCCCGGCCAGATGCTCGGCAAGTCCCCGTGGCTGCAATCGGTGCACCTGATGACCGACGCGGGCATCGGCGACATGGTCACGGTCGACCTGCTGTCCGCCGGCCCGGTGTCGCTGGCCGGGGCCGAGCGGGTGCGCGCCGCCGCCTAACCTGCCCCAGTCGTTTTGCAGTCGTTTTGCGGCTTTCCTTTCGCCGTGCGGCATCCCACATTCGGGTCATGCCATCACGGCATGAAAGGACCGCATGAGTCGCAAACCCGTCCCCGCCCGCTCCGGTGAACGCAGCCGGGCAGAGGTGTTGTTCGACAAACCCCAGTTGCTCGCCACGCTCTTCGGGCAATATGACCAGAATCTCGTCGCGCTCGAAAACCGGCTCGGCGTCTATATCACCGCCCGCGGCAACCGCGTCGGGCTGGAAGGCAGCGCGGAACATGTCGCCCTCGCCCGCGACGTGCTGCAGGACCTCTATCACCGGCTGCAACGTGGCGAGGAGATCGACACCGGCCTGGTCGATGCCGCGATCGCCATGGCGTCCGAACCGACGCTCGCCGGCATCGTCAGCACCGAACGCGGCGGTATCCCGTCGGTGATGATCCGCACCCGCAAGAAGACGATCGTGCCGCGCACGCCCGCGCAGGCGCATTACATGCGCGAACTCAGCACCAACGACATGATCTTCGCACTCGGGCCGGCAGGCACCGGCAAGACCTATATCGCGGTCGCGCAGGCGGTGTCGCAGCTGATCACCGGCAGCGTCCAGCGCCTGATCCTGTCGCGTCCCGCGGTCGAGGCGGGCGAGAAGCTCGGCTTCCTGCCCGGCGACATGAAGGAAAAGGTCGATCCGTATCTGCGCCCGCTCTACGACGCGCTGCACGACTGCCTGCCCGCCGAGCAGGTCGAGCGCCGCATCGCGTCCGGCGAGATCGAGATCGCGCCGATCGCCTTCATGCGCGGCCGGACGCTCGCCGATGCGTTCGTCATCCTCGACGAGGCGCAGAACACCACGCCGGCGCAGATGAAGATGTTCCTCACCCGCTTCGGCCAGAACAGCCGGATGGTGATCTGCGGCGATCCCAACCAGACCGACCTTCCCGGCGGCGTCGGCGCTTCGGGACTGGCGGATGCCACCGTGCGGCTCGACGGGGTAGAGGGCATTTCGATGACCCGCTTCACCGCCGCCGACGTGGTGCGCCACCCGATCGTCGGCCGCATCGTCGAGGCGTACGAGGGGCCGGACGCCTGATATGAACGCGCCGAACGATCCGCTGAGCCGCGCCGAGCAGCAGGCTCTTTCCGCGCCCCTGCTGATCGAGGACGAGGAGGTCGTGCGTGCGATTGCCCGGCTGGCGGACCAACGGGGGACGCCGATGTCCGACATCGTCGCCCTCGCCATCCAGGACTATGCCGATCGGCATGCCTTGACGTCACCCGCGCCTGAATGGCTCCGCAAGTTCTGGACCGATCATCCGCTGCCCCTGCCGTCGGGCCTTCGGGCCGATAAGCGTTTCTACGATTCGCTCAACGACGAGTGACGCTATTCGTCGACGCCTCCGCGATCGTCGCGATCATCGGACGCGAACCGGAATCCTGGCATTTCGGTCGCAGGACGGACTGGGAAACCGACCGCCTGACCTCTGCCGTCGCCGTCTGGGAAGCGACACGGGCAGTCATGCGCGTGCGTGGGGTCGACATTGCGGAGGCGCGCGCGCTCGTGGCCGATTTCGTGCGTGACGCACAGCTGCGGATCGTGCCGATCGGTGCGGAGGAAGCGGACCTCGCCATCGACGCGTACCGGCGTTACGGTAAAGGCGTGCACGTCGCGGCGCTGAACATGGGCGACTGTTTCTCTTACGCTTGTGCCAGCAGACATGACGCGCCGATCCTGTTTAAACGACAGGATTTCGTTCACACCGATTTGAAGGATGCGATGCTGGAATGATCCACATCGAACTCACCCGTGAAGCGCCATGGCCCGAAGGCACCGACTGGGATGCGCTCGCCGTCCGGGCCGCCCGTGCCGCGATCGAGCGGACGCCGCACGGCGAGTTGCTCACCACCGCCGCCGCGGTCGAGGTCAGCATCCGCCTGACGAGCGACGACGAGGTGCACCAGCTCAACCGCCAGTATCGCCAGAAGGACAAGCCCACCAACGTCCTGTCCTTCCCGATGGTGCAGCCCGACCTGCTCGATACCGTCAGCCAGAACAGCGACGATGGCGAACTGCTGCTGGGCGACATCGTGCTGGCGCATGGCGTCTGCACACGCGAGGCGACGGAAAAGGGCGTGAGCGTGGAAGAACACGCCACGCACCTGCTGGTGCACGGCACGCTGCATCTGCTAGGCTATGACCATATGGGGGACGAGGAAGCCGAAGGCATGGAGGAGATCGAGCGTCAGGCGCTCGCCAGCCTCGGCATCGCGGACCCCTATCTGATACGCGAGGACTGATACGACTGCCATGGCAGAAGACCGAAGTAGCGCCGGCAACGGCGACTCCAACGATTCCAATATCTGGCGCGGCCTGAAGACCCTGATCTTCGGCGGCGCCCAAGAAGAATCCCTCCGCGACCAGCTGGAGGACGTGATCGACCGGCACGAGGACGATCCCGGTCCCGATGCCAAGGGCGATCTCACCCCGCTCGAACGCCAGATGGTGCGCAACCTGCTGCACTTCGGCGAGCGTGATGCCGGCGACGTCGGCGTGCCCCGCGCCGATATCATCGCGGTCGAGGAGGGCACCAGCTTCGCCCGCCTCGTCCAGATCTTCGCCGAGGCCGGCCACAGCCGCCTGCCCGTCTATCGCGGCGAGCTCGATACCATCATCGGCATGGTCCACATCAAGGACGTGTTCAACATCCTGGCGACCGGTGCGGAGCATCCCGCCGACCTGTCGGCCCTGATCCGCGAACCGCTCTACGTGCCGATGAGCCGCGGCGCGCTCGACCTGCTCGCCGACATGCGCCAGCGCCACGTGCATCTCGCCATCGTGCTCGACGAATATTCGGGCACCGAGGGTCTCGTCACGATCGAGGATCTGATCGAGGAGATCGTCGGCGAGATCGAGGACGAGCATGACGAGGCGCCGCTCGCGCTGATCGTGCCGATCGACGGCGGCGCCTGGGAAGCCGATGCGCGGGCCGAGCTGGAGGATGCCGCAGAGCTGATCGACCCGCGGCTGGGCGAAACCGAGCATGACGTCGACACGCTCGGCGGCCTTGCCGCGGTGCTGGCCGGCCATGTGCCGGCGCGCGGCGAATGCGTCGATCACCCGAGCGGCTGGAAGCTGGAGGTGCTCGATTCCGACGAACGCCGCATCCACCGCCTCCGCCTGCACCCGCCCGTCGCCCGCGAGGTCGAGGACGTCTGAGACTCGCGCGTGACGGCTTCGGCGGCGCTGGGCGCATGCATCGGCCGGCGTTCCGATCCATGCTTCCACGCAGCCGAAACTCTACCGTCATGCCGGATACGAGTGCGCGCTGTTACGGTGGACTTCGGCAGGGCGGCTCAATTCCCACGTTGATCGTCACAAACGATCACCACGTTCGTGATTTCGCGTTTCCTCGATCAGTCCGGCTGGGATAACGTTCTCGCGACACGGCGTCGGCATGCCCGACAGCTGCGGCAATGCGAGGAGAGAACGATATGGACGCGATCACCCAAGGCAGCCCGATCAACGATCCGGGCAAGCAACCCGCCGCCAAGCGCCGCCTGCTCGGCCGCACCGCAAAGGATTGGTGGCCCGAATCGCTGTCGATCGACATCCTTCACCAGAAGGGCGTCAGCGGCAATCCGATGGGCGACGACTTCGACTATCGCTCCGAATTCCTCACCCTGGACTATGACGGGCTGAAGGCCGATCTCACCGCGCTGATGACCGACAGCCAACCCTGGTGGCCGGCCGATTACGGGCATTACGGCCCGTTCTTCATCCGCATGGCCTGGCACAGCGCCGGCACCTATCGCACCGGCGACGGGCGCGGCGGTTCCTCGGCGGGGCAGCAGCGCTTCGCCCCGCTCAACAGCTGGCCGGACAACGGCAACCTCGACAAGGCGCGCCGCCTGCTCTGGCCGATCAAGCAGAAATACGGGCGCCAGCTCAGCTGGGCCGACCTGTTCATCCTCGCCGGCAACGTCGCGATCGAATCGATGGGCGGCCCGACCTTCGGCTTCTCCGGCGGCCGCGAGGACGTGTTCGAGCCCGAGAAGGACGTCTATTGGGGCACCGAGGAGGAATGGCTCGGCCAGACCCGCATCGACGACGAGGCAGGCCTCGCGCTCGAAAGCCCGCTGGCCGCGATCCAGCACGGCCTCATCTACGTCAATCCGGAAGGCCCCGGCGGCTGTCCGATGCCGCAGGGTTCGGCCCGCGACATGCGCGAGACGTTCGCGCGCATGGGCATGAACGACGAGGAAACCGTCGCGCTCACCGCGGGCGGCCACACCTTCGGCAAGGCGCATGGCGCGGGTGACCCGAGCCTCGTCGGCAAGGAACCGGAAGGTTCGGACATCGCCAGCCAGGGCCTCGGCTGGGCATCGACGCATGAAAGCGGCATGGGCGATCACACGATCACCTCCGGGCTGGAAGGCGCATGGACGCCGACGCCGACCACCTGGGACATGACCTATTTCGACATGCTGTTCGACCATGAATATGAACTGGTGAAGAGCCCCGCCGGCGCGCACCAGTGGCAACCGGTCGGCAATCCCGAAGATACTCTGGCGCCGGCCGCGCACACGCCCGACCGGAAGGTGCCGACGATGATGTCGACCGCCGACATGGCGCTGAAGGTCGATCCGGCGTACAATGCGATCTGCCAGAAATTCCGCGCCGATCCCGCCTATTTCGCCGATGCGTGGGCGCGGGCCTGGTACAAGCTGACGCATCGCGACATGGGCCCGAAGATCCGCCTGATCGGCCCGGAAGTGCCGCAGGAAGAGCTGATCTGGCAGGATCCGATTCCGATCGCCGACTATCCGCAGATCGAATCGGCCGACGTCGCCGCGCTCAAGTCAGCGATCGCCGATGCCGGACTCTCGGTGGAGGAGCTGGTCACCACCGCCTGGGCCTCGGCATCGACGTGGCGCGGATCGGACCATCGCGGCGGCGCGAACGGCGGCCGCATCCGTCTCGCCCCGCAAAAGGACTGGGAGGTCAACCAGCCCGAACAGCTCGCCCGCGTGCTGTCGGCCTATGAGCGGATCAAGGCCGACTTCGACGGCAAGGGCGATCGGAAGGTGTCGATCGCCGACCTGATCGTGCTCGGCGGTTCGGTGGGGATCGAGGCGGCGGCCCGGGCCGCGGGCAAATCGGTCGAGGTGCCCTTCACCCCCGGCCGCACCGACGCCAGCGCCGAACAGACCGAAACCGAAAGCTTCGACGTGCTGGAGCCGAAGGCGGACGGCTTCCGCAACTACCTCCAGGTGCGGTTCAACGTGCCGACCGAGGAGCTGCTGGTCGACAGGTCGCAACTGCTCGGCCTCAGCGCGCCCGAGATGACGGTGCTGGTCGGCGGCCTGCGCGTCCTCGGCGCCAACCATGCCAAGGCCAAGCAGCATGGCGTGTTCACCGATCGGCCGGGCCAGCTGACCAACGACTTCTTCGTGCATCTGCTCGACATGGGCACGGCATGGAAGCAGGTCAGCGACGAAAGCGACGAGGAATTCGTCGGGACCGATCGCCACACGCACGAGCATAAATGGACCGCCTCGCGCACCGACCTGGTGTTCGGCTCCAATTCGCAGCTGCGTGCGCTGGCCGAGGTCTATGCCAGCAACGATGCCGGCGACATGTTCGTGGCTGACTTCGTGAAGGCATGGGTCAAGGTGATGAACGCCGACCGCTACGACCTGCTGGTCGGCAGCCCGGCATGATGCGCGGGTGGGCGCCCCGATCGGCGCCCACCCCGCTTTTCCGGCGGAGACCCATCCCGCCATGCGAACGGCGGCATGGGCCCTCGCCGCCCCCCTTCCGCAACGCCTCCAGCCGTCCTATCCTAGGGCCATGCTCAAGCACGTCCTGCGCCTCGGTGCGCTCCTCGTCGTGGTCGCCATCGCGGTCGTCGTCTATCTGGCCTGGCCCGACACCGCGCAGGTGCCGTTCGATCGGATCACCGGCAAGCGGCCGCAGATCAGCGAAGCCCGGATCCAGACGCTGCCGACCGTCAAGGTCGCCGATGTCGTCGGCTGGCAGAACGGCGAGACACCCGTTCCCGCGGCGGGGCTGACGGTCAAGGCCTTCGCCGGCAACCTCGATCACCCACGCTGGCTGTACCGCCTGCCCAACGGCGACGTGCTGGTCGCCGAAACCAACTCGCCCCCGCGCGAAGGCGGCGGCATCCAGGGCTGGGTGATGGGCAAGCTGTTGAGCAAGGCCGGCGCCGGGGGGCCGTCCGCCAACCGCATCACCCTGCTCCGCGACGCGGACGGCGACGGTGTCGCCGAACAGCGCCACGTTTTCATGACCGGCCTCAACTCGCCGACCGGCATGGCGCTGTTCGACGGACAGCTCTACATCGCCAACACCGATGCGCTGGTCCGCGTGCCCTACACCGAAGGCGCGACGCAGATCGCCGCCCGGCCCGAACTGGTGATCAAGCTCAACGGCGGCGGCAATCACTGGGCGCGCACGCTGATCCCCGCGCCGGACGGCCGGACGCTGTTCGTCGGGGTCGGATCGTCGTCCAACATCGCCGAAAACGGCCTCGACGCCGAGAAATTCCGCGCCAACATCCTTCAGGTCTATCCGAAGGAAAAGACCTTCCGCATCTATGCCTCGGGCCTGCGCAACCCGCAGGGCATGGCGATCAGCCCGTATAACCAGCAGCTGTGGACCGTCGTCAACGAACGCGACATGCTGGGATCGGACCTCGCGCCCGATTACCTGACGCAGGTCGAGCTGGGCGACCAGTTCGGCTGGCCCTGGTTCTACTGGGGCGGCTATCCGGATTCCCGCGTCGAACCCGCGCGGCCGGAGCTGCAGCAATATTCGAAGCGCCCCGATTATGCGCTCGGGCCGCACGTCGCCGCGCTCGGCCTGACCTTCGCGGGCGACGCGAAGCTCGGCGGACGCTTCGCGCAGGGCGCGTTCATCGGCGAGCACGGCTCGTGGAACCGCAAGCCGGTGTCGGGCTACAAGGTGGTGTTCGTGCCCTTCGCGCCGCGCGGCTTCCCGGTGGAAGGGGCAAAGCCGATCGACGTGCTCGCCGGCTTCCTGGACAAGGACGGCAAGGCGCATGGCCGCCCGGTCGGGCTCGCCGCGGATCGCACCGGCGGCCTGTTGGTGGCGGACGATGTCGGCAACACGGTCTGGCGGGTCGCCGCCGAAAAGTGATCGATCGCTCCTCGTACCGGGAGCGGTGATCCGACGCGCCCGCCGAGGGGGCGCGTCGCTAACGGGCCTCTCCGATCCGGAGAGGCCTTGTCCTCAGACCATGCGCAGGCGCAGCGGCGTCCGCTCGACGTTGCCCGACAGGACCTTGCGTCCGAACACGCGCGTCATCGCGGCGGCGGCATCGCCGTTCATCAGCACGACCCGGGTGCCGCCCGACGCCAGCGTCTCGATCGCACTGATCGGCGCCTTGTGCTTCAGGCACAGGGCCTGGACATCGGCTTTGTTGGCGTTGACGTTGATCGCGCGAGACATGCGGTTCTCCCTTTGGCAGCGGGAGCGCATAATATCTCTCAGTCGGACCATGCTCGAATGGGGCAGCCCGATGCCACCTAGATGGGCCGTTAGCAGCCGCAGCACAACCCGTGATTTCCCCGCCGACGGGCGCGATCGTCGCCTGCCCTTGCCGAATGCGCGATTTTGCCCCATATCGGCGCCGCTAGAGTCGCACATAGACGGTCTACGGTGCTTTGCGGCTCCCTCTTCCTTCCTTCCCTGCTTCGCGCGCAATTTCGCGCATCGGTAATCGTACCGCCGCGCGGCATGAGTAGAAAGGATCCTGCCATGAGCAGCATCACCGGCACCGTAAAGTTCTTCAACGCCGACAAGGGCTATGGCTTCGTCGCACCCGACACGGGCGGCGCCGATGCGTTCGTCCACATCACTGCGGTGGAGCGCGCCGGCATGGCGACGCTGAACCAGAACCAGCGCATCAGCTATGACCTGGAGCAGGACCGCCGCGGCAAGACCTCGGCCGTCAATCTGCAGCCGGCAGACTGATCGGAACGGGCGGGCTCCGCGAAGGAGCCCGCCCGCCCTATAGGCGGTCGATCGGATCGACTGCCCGAACACGAAAAAGCCCGCGGGAAACCGCGGGCTTTTTCGTGTTCCATCGCTGGCCGGGACTTGGTCCGAAGGACCGGATGGTGGAGCCGAGGGGGATCGAACCCCTGACCTCTGCAATGCCATTGCAGCGCTCTCCCAGCTGAGCTACGGCCCCATCCGTCCCGGGAGGCGCGTCCCTAGCCGGGAGCGCCTGGCATGGCAAGCGGTGAATGCACCGCCCGCCACACCTTTTCGCAATTAATGTTCGTCTTCGTCGCTCGGCGCTTCCACGCCCAGATCGTCGTCGCCGCCGAGGTCGACCTCGTCGTCGGCAGAGGGCTCTTCCTCTTCGCCCAAGGCTTCCAGATCCTCGTCCTCACCCTCGAGGTCGCGGTCGGCTTCCTTGGTATCCGGCTTGGCCTGCTCGAACGGCAGGGGCTGCTTGGATTTCAGGATGGGTTCGGGATTCCACGTCGTACCGCAGTTGATGCAGGTGACGGGATCGTCCTTCTCGAGGTCGTAGAAGCGCGTGGCGCATTTCGGGCACGTACGCTTCGTGCCCCATTCCGGCTTGATCATGCCGTGTAATGCCTTTCGGAATTGGGTGTCGCAGGCAAAGGTTGCCCTTAGCCCGAGAGGTGGGCGGCGCCTTGCCATAGCGCAAGGTGGCTGTCAAAGCCCCCGGCCCATGGCGCACCCCCTTCCCCAGTCGCTCGACGTGAGCCCGCGTGGCCCCCTCACCGGCACCGTCACCGTGCCCGGCGACAAGTCGATCAGCCACCGGTCGCTGATGTTCGCCGCGCTCGCGGTCGGCACCAGCCACATCACCGGCCTGCTGGAGGGCGAGGACGTGCTCGCCACCGCCGCCGCGCTGCGGGCGATGGGCGCCGGGATCGAACGCACGGGCGACGGCGAATGGCGCGTCGACGGCGTCGGCGTCGGTGGCCTGCTCCAGCCTGCCGGCGCGCTCGACATGGGCAATAGCGGCACGTCGACGCGCCTGCTGATGGGCCTCGTCGCCAGTCATCCGATCACCGCGACCTTCACCGGCGATGCCTCGCTGTCCGCCCGCCCGATGGGCCGCGTCATCGAACCGCTGTCGCAAATGGGTGCGGAGATCACCGCGAGTCCCGGCGGCACCCTGCCCCTCATGGTGCGCGGCATCAGCCCGGCGGTGCCGATCAGCTATACGCTCCCCGTCGCCTCGGCACAGGTGAAGTCCGCGGTGCTGCTCGCCGGGCTCAACACGCCGGGCGTCACCCGCGTGATCGAACCCGTCGCGACGCGGGATCACAGCGAACGCATGCTGCGCGGCTTCGGCGCCGCCCTCACCGTCGAGGCGACGAACCGCGGCCGCGTCATCAGCATCACCGGCGAAGCCGAACTGAGGCCGCAGACGATCACCGTGCCCGGCGACCCCTCCTCCGCCGCCTTCTGGCTGGTCGCCGGCTCGATCGTCCCGGGGTCCGACCTGGTCGTCCGCAACGTCGGCCTCAACGTCACTCGGACGGGGCTGATCGCGGCGCTGCGCCTGATGGGCGCGGACATCACCGAACTCGACGCGCGCGAAGTCGGCGGCGAGTCCGTCGCCGACCTGCGCGTCCGCCACGCGGCCCTCAGCGCGATCGACGTGCCGCCCGATCTCGCGCCCAGCATGATCGACGAATATCCGGTGCTGTTCGTCGCCGCCGCCTTTGCGAAAGGCCGCACCGTCGCGCGCGGCGCGCACGAATTGCGCGTCAAGGAATCGGACCGGATCGCCGCGATGCGCGACGCGCTCGAAGCCTGCGGCGTGGCGTGCGAGGAGTTCGAGGACGGGCTCGCGATCACCGGCACCGGTGGCGGCGCGATCCCCGGCGGCGCTCGGATCGCCTCGAAACTCGATCATCGCATCGCAATGAGCATGGCCGTCGCTGGACTTCACGCCGCCGGCCCGGTCACCATCGACGACGTCAGCCCGGTCGCCACCAGCTATCCGGTGTTCTTTCAATCGCTTGACGCAGTATCGGGGGTAAAGTGATCATCGCCGTGGACGGCCCGGCCGCATCGGGCAAGGGCACCATCGCCAAGGCGCTCGCCCGCCATTACGGGCTGCCGCATCTCGACACCGGCCTGCTCTATCGCGCCGTCGCGCTGACCGTCCGCCGCATGGAACTGGACCCCGCGAAGGAAGCCGACGCGGTCGCCGCCTGCGATTTCGACGACGCCCTGCTCGCCGATCCCGCGTTGCGCGACGACGCGGTCGGGCAGCTCGCCTCGGTCGTGTCCGCCCACCCGCTCGTCCGTGCTGCGCTGCTGCAACGCCAGAAGCGCTTCGCCCGCCAGCCCGGCGGCGCCGTCCTCGACGGCCGCGACATCGGCACGGTCATCGCGCCCGACGCCGACGCCAAGCTGTTCGTCAAGGCGACACCCCAGATCCGCGCGCAGCGCCGCCACAAGGAACTGCAAGGCCACGGATCGCCGGTCAGCTTCGACAAGGTCCTCGCCGACATCCGCGCCCGCGACGCCCGCGACAGCGGCCGCTCCACCGCGCCGCTTGTGATGGCCGCGGACGCCGCGTTGCTCGACACCAGCTTCCTGTCGATCGAGGCCAGCGTGCAGAAAGCCGTAGCGCTGGTGGAGGCGCAGCGGGCAAGGCCGTGACCGCAACCTGACGGCAAGAGTCGGGGGAACGCCAATGGCGATATCCGACCAAGTTCGGCGACCGGTCCGCATGGCGATGCAGCACGGGCAGGCATCGCCCGTGCCGGCCTGAAAATAACGGCCTATGCTCTCGCGGCGAAAACCTCCTTCGCTGCGAAGAGGCCGTTCAGGGCGGCAGGAAACCCCGCATAGACCGCCATCTGCATCATGATCTCGGTGATCTCCACCCGCGTCAGCCCGACGTTCAATCCGGCCTCGATGTGGACTTTCAGTTGCGGGGCGGCGTTGCCCATCGCCGCCAGTGCCGCGATCGTTGCGATCTCTCGGTCACGATGCCCGAGGCCCGGCCGCGAATAGATATCACCGAAGGGAAACTCGAAGAGATAGGTCGCAAAGTCCGGCGCGATGTCCGCGAGCGCGGCGATCACCGCGTGCCCGGCGTCCCCGTCGATCTCATCGAGCACGCGCTTGCCGCGTTCCAGCCGGCTTTCGCCGTCGTTCGGGAGGTGCTGCGTCATAGTCCTTCATCCTCGTTTCCGTGCCGGAGTATCCGGCGATCTTGGTGTCGAGGACGAAGAGGCAGGCTTGCAGCTCGGCGACATGGGCCCGGACCCGATCACGATGCTGTTCCAGCAGCGCGACCCGCTCGCTTTCCGTCGCCGGACCACGTTCTCGCAGTTCGGCGTAGCGCAGCATCTCGCGGATCGGCATCCCGGTCGTCCGCAGGCGACCCAGAAACGCGATCCAGACCAGGATCGATGCGTCATAGTCGCGCTGTCCCGATCGGTCCCGGTCCGCGTAGGGCAGCAGCCCGATCCGCTCGTAATAGCGGATGGTGTGAGCCGACAATCCAGAACGCTTCGCCAATTGACCGATCTTCATGCGCACCTGTCTTTCGTCACGACGCACGGGCAGATACGAGTTCGAGCGCGCTCCATGTCAAGCGCATTTCCGATGGTGGACGGCGGGACTGGCGATCGGCGCACCCTTTCTCGCAAACGACCGAATTTCGGGAATGACCGGTGTTAGTGGATTACGGGTCGTTCCACTCGGCTGGCGCTGGGCACCCGAGCACGGTTCAACGGGCTACGGCATTTGCCACCCCGTCTACGCCCATCAGGAAAGCAGGTGAAAGTTTTGGGGCGATGGCGACGAGATCATACCGCAGAACGAGTTGTCGCCATGCCGCTGGCATGTCCTGAGCCGGAATGTCTCGGAGCTGGCGTAGGTCGATTAGGATCCAATCAGATGGAACCGCCTGTTTTGGTCGCCCAGCAAGCGCGCTCGCGAGCCAAGGATAATCTTCGTCGCCGGTCGGTGTGTAGGGTTCGACTTTAACCTGCCTACCAAACCCGTTGTACGCGCCCAAGCTGCCTTCCTTACCCATCGCTAGGATGTGCAGCGATGAAGCGCCTCGTCCCTCGGCATATTCGGCGACAAAATTGCCAAGGTCGCGTTGCCTCAAATCGTTGAACCCTTTGGCCACATGCACGTCACCAAACTTGACGAGCACGCGGCTGTTGTCGGGTACACTCCGAAGATTACCGCTCAACGTGCGCTTGATCAGCCGTGCCCGCCGACCATTCGGGTCCCCGATACCGGTACTCGACGCAAGAAAGATCGCCCGCGTTTCGGCTAATCCCTCGAATAGTTGCAGGGCGCGACTGCCCCCGTCCTTGGCAATCGCCGCTCGTGCCGCACCCATCTGCGCATCGCCGATTGTGTAGATAAAGAGCTTGCTAGGTGATCCTGAGCGTACCGCCTCGGCTGTGGCGCGCTGATCGAGCGCGCTCAATTGCGCGATTGCTTCCTTAGCGACGGGCCCTCGGGCGGCATTAGCCATCTCTTCCAACATGAACCCGCTGGCGCCAAAAAACTCTTGATCCAAACCCCAAAGCTGGAACGCGCTGCCCGCCTCACGTGCGCAATCGGCGGACATTGCACTTTCCGCGATGTTGTTTTGGAACGCCATGGCATCCGGATGGCGTTGCATGAAGGCGGACAGCCGCGCAGTCCTGTCGGAACGGCGAAGGTCGTTGTTGAGGATGCGGACCGCCTCAGGGCCTGTCTCTACTGCCATAGCGCGAAGCCCCTTACGGGCCATCTGGTGGCATAAGGAGACAGTGAAACGCGGTATTTCCTGAGAAAAATGTGCTTCGCCGACCAAGACATATTGCGCATTGTCTATCGCGGCGTCGAGAATAGCCCCGCCTGGGCCTTGAAGTGCTGGCGAGCCAAGCTGCAATACGCTTTCGGCCTGCATGACCCGAGCCGGGAAGTTAGTACTGGGTGAAGGTGTCGCCTGCGCAATGGAGAGACTTGGAACGGCGCCAAGAAGCGCCACAACCTGCCTAATCGTCAATTTCCACCCCCTTTTTTAAGGCGTCGCATGACCGGTCCCGACCACTGGCGCAAGGGATCAACACCGGCCATATCTAGTTTTTTAACATGCCTGCCGATCAGGCTGCGAATGTCCGGCCTTCCCAAAAAAGGAACCCATAGCGGGACGGTGGCTTGGGCGATGGTGCCGACATCAGCGCGGGGCACCCTTTTCCCGAAATCTGTTCCCGATTGCTCTTTCCCGAAACGACCAGTTCGGAACGGAGAAACGGGACGATCTCGCTCGATGAACGGCCGGTATGGGCAAACCGAACCGACGGCCCGAGTGACCGCCTATAGCCTGTAACGAAACACCCCCTCTTAGCGGTCGCTGACGTCCGCGTGTGGACGATGCCGGTTACTGCCCCGCAACGAGGAGGTCGACCTTTACGGCATGGGTCGGGATCGGCGTCAGCAGGAACAGCGCCGCGCTCAGCAAGCCCACGATGCCCCACGCGTATCTGCGCGCCCGCAGGTCGAGGATCGCTTTCGAAAGGCAATAGAAAGAAGCGACGACGGCCGCGACGGTCCACAATGGCAAAGTCCACATGACGGAAGGCTACATTCGTTCATCGGTGCGGACAACATCGGCCCCGGGGCTACCCCGATCGACGTGCGCAACGGCGACAGCTACCCCCCTCGCCACTGTCCTACAGACCCCCGATCTGCCATGGCCGTCGCATGACTCGCCGCCCTCGCTCCGCCCCTTCTTCGGCGGACCGTTGCGCGGAACGTTTGCGAGCGCGACGTAGTGGCAACTTCGGCAACTTCCGCGGGCGGCGCGTCGCGAATCGGCCCCGCCCCTCCGCCTTGCCAAAAGGCCCGTTTTCGCCTAAGGCGACCCGTCCCGCGAGCCATGGCTGGCGGAGGATGGCGCGACCGGCATGCCCGCTCGCGCCCTTTTCACATGATGCGCCGTCGCATGATGTGCCGAGCCATCGTCCTCCGCTTCGCCCGGTCCAACGGATGCCGCGACCGGCATGGGGTCGCCGCGGCGTTTTCAGCCAAGACCAGCGGATCCAACCGCTTGGCCGGAAACAGTTAAACCTGAGGACACTCTAACCCTATGGCTACCCAGCCCACTCCTACCCGCGACGATTTCGCCGCGATGCTCGATGACATGTTCGGCGGTGCCGACAGCTTCGAGGGACGCGTCGTTCACGGCACCGTGACCGCGATCGAAAACGATATGGCCGTCATCGACGTCGGTCTGAAGTCCGAAGGCCGCGTGCCGCTGCGCGAATTCGCCGCACCGGGCCAGAAGGCCGAACTGAACGTCGGCGACGAAGTCGAAGTCTATGTCGACCGCGTCGAGAACATGCACGGCGAAGCGATGCTCAGCCGCGACCGCGCGCGTCGCGAAGCCGCATGGGACAAGCTCGAACTCGAATTCAGCAAGACCGCGCGCGTCGAGGGCGTGATCTTCGGCCGCGTCAAGGGCGGCTTCACCGTCGACCTGTCGGGCGCCGTCGCGTTCCTGCCGGGGTCGCAGGTCGATATCCGTCCGGTGCGTGACGTCACGCCGCTGATGGACATCCCCCAGCCGTTCCAGATCCTGAAGATGGACCGCAAGCGCGGCAACATCGTCGTCAGCCGCCGCGCCGTGCTGGAAGAGACCCGCGCCGAGCAGCGTTCGGGCCTGATCCAGAGCCTCGCCGAGGGCCAGATCATCGACGGCGTCGTCAAGAACATCACCGATTACGGTGCGTTCGTCGACCTGGGCGGCATTGATGGCCTGCTCCACGTCACCGACCTCAGCTACAAGCGCGTCAATCACCCGTCCGAGATGATCAACATCGGCGACACGGTGAAGGTGCAGATCATCCGCATCAACAAGGACACGCAGCGCATCAGCCTCGGCATGAAGCAGCTCGAGTCCGATCCGTGGGATGGTGCATCGGCGAAGTATCCGGTCGGCGCCAAGCTGTCGGGCCGCGTCACCAACATCACCGAATATGGTGCGTTCGTCGAACTGGAAGCGGGCATCGAAGGCCTGGTCCACGTTTCGGAAATGTCCTGGACCAAGAAGAACGTCCATCCGGGCAAGATCGTCTCCACCTCGCAGGAAGTGGACGTCGTGGTGCTCGAGGTCGACGAGGACAAGCGTCGCATCAGCCTCGGCCTCAAGCAGGCGCAGAACAATCCGTGGGAAGCGTTCGCCGCCGCCCATCCGATCGGTTCGACCGTCGAGGGCGAAGTCAAGAACGCGACCGAATTCGGCCTGTTCATCGGCCTCGACAACGATGTCGACGGCATGGTCCACATGTCGGACATCGCCTGGGGCGTGTCGGGTGAGGACGCCCTCAACCTGCACCGCAAGGGCGAGACGGTGCAGGCCGTCGTGCTCGACATCGATGCCGAGAAGGAGCGCATCAGCCTCGGCATGAAGCAGCTCGAGCGTGGCGGGCCTTCGGCCGGCGGCATCGCAGCGGCTGGCGACAAGCTGAACAAGAACGCGATCGTCACCGTGACCGTTCTCGAAGTCCGCGATGCGGGCCTCGAAGTGCAGCAGGGCGACGATGGCGCGACCGGCTTCATCAAGCGCACGGATCTGGGTCGCGACCGCGACGAGCAGCGTCCGGAGCGT
>Ga0160428_1001287_pt1 | contig 19808 bp, 12 predicted proteins | sample SolpanmetagenomM_FD_108198 | JGI IMG/M metagenome (GOLD analysis project Ga0160428, IMG submission 108198) | Solar panel surface microbial communities from Lawrence Berkeley National Laboratory, California, USA - M | ecosystem: Engineered > Built environment > Solar panel > Unclassified ... | reverse complement strand
TCGCGGTCTCGGAGAGGTGGGCCTGACGCAACGGGTAACGCGCTATCCTGCCGTGCCGCAAGCGCTCTGCCGCGCGGCTTCGCCGACGGCGTCTCGCCTGGCCTCCACCCGCATCCCGCGGTGTCCGCATGAGCGGGCCTTTGGGGTGGGTCTCGGGGATCGCGGCGCGTTCGGAGGGGGGCTCCTTCAGGCGGCCGCTTCGCGTCCGCACCTCAGGATGAGGGCCAGGAGCGGATGTTCGGGCTCATCCCGGGGCCTGATCAGCCCTTCTCGTGCCAGACGCAGTTCCGGGCCAGGATCTCCAGATTCACGTCGGATTTCTGCGGCTGCGGCAGGGTCTTGCCGTCCATGGCGAGGTCGATCTTGATCTCGACCTGCCCCTTCGCCTCGGCCGTCCGGCGGGAGAAGTAGCAGTATTGCTGGTAGGGCTGGTCGGCGCTGTCCTTGAAGTTCCAGCCGGTCACGATCTGCCCGTCGAGATAGGGCACCTGCTTGAACACCGTGAAGGTGGTGTTCACCACCGCCTTGGAGGCCGGTGCGGCATCGCTGCCGAGCTGCGCCCTGGTGGGCGTCGGCGTCGCGGGGGCCTTGGGCAGACCCTCGAGCTTCAACACGTTGTCGGTCAGCGTGACCTCGCCCTTGGTCTTCAGGGTCACGTCCGACAGCGCCGCCTGCATGGCGGCGGCGATCTTCTCCGCGGCGGTGTCGAACTGGTTGAGCGTCGCCCAGCCATAGGCCGCCGCGCCCACGCCGATGCCGGCGAGGCACGCGAAGGCGCCGAAGCCCAGCGCCCGGAACAGGAAGGCGCGGGCGGCGACGTAGCTTGAATCCGCCCGCAGGCGCGAATTCACCTGCTGGGCGAGGGCGATGTTCTCAGGAGTTCCGCCCGCGACGTAGTTCATGCGCCCGCTCCCGCGGCAGGTAGGGTCTGGCTCGGCAGGGTCTGGTTGGGCAGCGCCTGCTGGCCCTGGGCCGGACGGTTCATCGGGATCACCGCGCCCGACGCATTGGCGGCCCGCGGCAGGATCGGCTCGGGATTCGAGCGCAGGGCGTCGGCGATCGCGTCCAGCATGTAGGGGGCGGCCTCCGGATTCACGGCGGCGCCGAGATCGTCCTCGTCCATGAAGGTCCGGCGGGTCGAGACCGCGCACAGCGCCAGGATCGTCGACGCGAAGGCGGCGCAGACCGCCGGCAGGAACACGAAGATCCGCAGGAAGGCATGGACCTGGCTCTCGGTCACGTCGATCGGGTCGACGCCGTAGACCATGGCGGTGAAGGAGTGGAGCTGGGAGCGGTTGACCGCGTTGCGGTAGCCCTGCTCGGCATCGGCCACGCGCCGGTCGGCGGCGCCCGGATCGAGGGCCGCGCGGGCCTTGCGGGCCTCCTCAAGGTCCTTGATCATCGCGGCACGGTCCGACGAGGCCTTGGTGACACCGCCCGACAGGGCGGCGACGCGGGGATCGGCCACGCATTTCAGGTTCTGGTACTTGCGGCCCTTGCTGTTGGTGCCGAAGACCCGCTCGCAGCGCTGTGCCGGGAGGCCGGCGAGCTGCTGGGCGTTGTCGGCGGCGCGCTTCTCGATCTGGTCGAGCTCGGCCGTGTACTGGGCCACCCGCTCGTCCGCCGCCTTGATGCGGTCGCCGATCGTGGCGCGGTCGGCCTGCGCGTTCTTCAGGGCGGTCTTGGTCCGCGCGGCCTCCATCAGGCGGGGATGGAACATCATCTCGCCGAGCTGCGACACCGATTTGGTGGTCACGCCGGCCGCGAAGATGATGCCCAGCACCGCGAGCGCGCGCACGAAGTACGAGCGCTGGGTGCGGGCCAGGATGCCGAGCGGCACCCGGCACAGCTCCACCGCCGCGTAGACCAGCGGCGCCAGCAGCATGAAGTAGAAGGCGTGCCAGTCGCCGTCGCTGTAGACGCCCGCGAACAGCCACGCGCCCCAGAGCGAGGCGCCGATCACCATGAACTCGACGAGGTACGCGATCCCCACGTAGCCCCACTTGATGCGGTAGCCCTTGTCGACGTGGCGCTGGTGTTGCCAGCGGTCCGATTCGAGCTTCCACTCGCGCTGCTCGCGCTTGCGGTCACGGTTCGGAGGCGCTGCGGGGCCGGAGAATATCGATTTGATGGAGATCATCGGCCTCGTCGCATCCATCGGGTCCAGTCTCGGGCACAGCCCGGCCGAGCTTAACCCCCGGTTAACTCAGGCGTGTATGCGCGCATTGTGCCGATTTTGAGCCGCGTTGCACGCGTCCACCGCACGCATCCTCTGGATGTCCGGCCGCATCCTGCGCGCCGGTGACCGAAATGTCTCACCCGGTTGATGTATCCGGCTTGTGTCGCAACGCACCTGCCCGGGCTCGATCCCGGGCGGAAACCGGTTGCCCACAGCGCCGCGCCGACCCATCATCGCGCAGCCGTGATCGGCATCCCCGCCGCCGCGAAAGACGAGGTTCGATCCGCCGCCGATGCCAGAGGTCCACGCCGGCTCCTACAAGGAAGCGATCCTGTTTCTCGTCACGGCGGGCATCGTGGTGCCGCTGTTCCACCGCCTCCGGATCTCGCCGGTGCTCGGCTTCATCGGCGCCGGTGCCCTGCTCGGACCCTTCGGCCTCGGTCGGCTGGCCGATACCTACCCCTCCGTCCACCTGTTCACCATCGGCAACCGCACCGAGATCTCGCACCTCGCCGAGTTCGGCGTGATCTTCCTGATGTTCATGATCGGGATCGAGCTGTCCTGGGAGCGCCTGCGGGTCCTGCGCCGGCTCGTCTTCGGCCTCGGCTCCCTGCAGGTGGGCTGCTCCGCGCTGATCCTCGGAGCGATCCTGTACGGGCTCAACGTGCCGCTCACCGGCGCCGCCATCGTCGGCATCGGGCTCGCCCTGTCGTCGACCGCCGTGGTGCTGCCGGTGCTGGCCGAGCAGCGGCGGCTCAACGCGCCCACCGGGCGGACGAGCTTCGCGGTCCTGCTGTTCCAGGATCTGGCGGTGGCCCCGGCGCTGTTCGCCATCGCGGTGCTCGGCCGCGACGACGGCGGCGACAAGGGCTGGGCCCTGGCCCTGGCGCTCGGCCAGGCCGCCGTCGCGCTGGTGCTGATCGTGGTCGCGGGCCGCCTCGCCCTGCGCCCGCTGTTCCAGCTCGTGGCGCGCACGCGCTCCACCGAGCTGTTCATGGCCGCCTGCCTGCTGGTCATCGTCGGCACGGCGCTGACCGCGGCGGCGAGCGGCCTGTCGATGACGCTCGGCGCCTTCGTGGCCGGCCTGCTCCTGGCCGAGACCGAGTATCGCCGGGCGATCGAGGCGACGATCGACCCGTTCAAGGGCCTGCTGCTCGGCGTGTTCTTCGTCTCGGTGGGCATGAACCTCGACCCGGCGCAGCTCATGGCGACGCCGGGCGCCATCCTGGGCCTGTCCCTGGCGCTGGTCCTGATCAAGGCCGCCGTGGTGATGATGGCGGCCCCGGTCCTCAAGATTCCCCGGCCGGTGGCGCTCGAGACGGCGCTGCTGCTCGGCCCGGGCGGCGAGTTCGCCTACGTCCTGATCGGAGGCGCCATGGCCACCGGGCTGGTGCCGGAGGAGGTCGGGGCGGCCGCGCTCGTGGTGACCACCGTCACGATGATCATGATCCCGGCCCTGGCCGCGGTCGGGCGGCGGCTCAAGCAGCGCGCGACCGCCGGCGCCCAGGCCGCCACCAAGGCGGAGCCGATGCCCGAGCGGGTGGAGAACCGGGTGATCGTGGCGGGTTTCGGCCGCGTCGGCCGGCAGGTCGGCGAGATGCTGGAGCGGCACAAGATCCCGTATCTCGCCCTCGACTCCGACGCCGCCCGGGTCGCCGAGCAGCGGCGCTCCGGGGCGCCGGTCTACTTCGGCGACAGCGGCAACACCGAGATCCTGCGCCGCTGCGACATCGCCACGGCCCGGGCCCTGGTGGTCACCCTCGACAACCCGCGCGCCGTCGAGGCGGCGGTGGCGGCGGCCCGCGCCGAGCGGCCGGACCTGACCATCGTGGCCCGGGCCCGCGACGCCCGCCATGCCTCCGCGCTCTATGAACTCGGCGTCGACGACGCGGTGCCGGAAACGATCGAGGCCTCGCTGCAGCTCTCGGAGGCCGTGCTGGTCGATGTCGGCGTGCCGATGGGGCTCGTCATCGCGTCGATCCACGAGCGGCGGGAGGAGTACCGGACCCTGCTGAAGAAGCGCGAGAACGAGGCGAAGCCGATCTTCCGGGCCCGCCGTACCGTGGGCAAGGCCCTCGGCAAGCCGGCCGCCAAGCGGGAGCCCGAGCGTCAGGAGGCCGCCGGCCAGGAGGCCTGAGCCGCCTCCCGTTCCGTCACGCCGGGACGGGGTACGCCTCGGCGAGCTTGGGCCGCCGCGCGACGCGGCTGCGCGGGGCCCGCTCGAAGCCGTCGGCGAAGCTGCACCGGTAGACCAGTTCGTCCGCCGGCCCCAGGCCCGTCACGAGCGGCACCGTCACGGTGTCCCCGGTGAAGCGCCAGCCGCGGGCGCCCTTGTCCCAGTAGAGCCAGACCGTCCCGGGATAGCCCCGCAGGGTGAAGACGGCCGCCTTGCGCGACAGGGCCTGCACGGCGCGCGGCGCGTACATGCCCTTGTCGCGGTAGGCCCCGCGGGTCGCCTCCGGCTGACGGTCCATGAAGGTGTTGCGCACCAACTGAATCGTCGCCCCCGGCTTCCCGAGAAACCGCTTGAAATCCGTCAGATTCCGCAGGATGACCGCCATCGCAGGTCTCCTCGCTTGCCCAGTCCGGCCCGCGTCGCCGCGTCCGCACACACTCGATGCTTCGAGTTGAGCGATTCCCATGACCGAATGAGTGACTGTGCGAGGCTTGGCCCGGCACATATCAACAGATTCGATGACTTATGCCCAGGTTACGAGTCCCGTGCACATGCGGAGTCTCGCTCCGGGCACCGGATCGGCCGCTTTCTCGGGCCTGAATCCTGTCGACCACCGGCGAAGATTCGGGACCGGGGCCGGATAGTCCTGCCCGGCGCGATCCGCGGGCGGGCGATTCGCCCAGACTTGACCCGGGCGCTCCGCTGGCGCGTTCTCCCGGGATGCTGCTGCAGTTCTTCACGGCCCTCCGGGACGCCAAGGTTCCCGTCTCCCTGAAGGAGTACCTGACCCTCCTCGGCGGCCTCGACCGGGGGCTGGCCGGGCACGACGTCGAGGCGTTCTATTTCCTGGCGCGCACCGCGCTCGTGAAGGACGAGGCGCATCTCGACCGGTTCGACCGGGTGTTCGGCACGGTGTTCAAGGGGCTGGAAACCCTCGGCCCTGCGGTGGAGCCCGCCGCGATCCCCGAGGAGTGGCTGCGCAAGCTCGCGGAGAAATACCTGACCGAGGCCGAGCGGGCGGAGCTGAAGGCGCTGGGCTGGGACAAGCTGTTCGAGACCCTGAAGCAGCGGCTCGCCGAGCAGAAGGGGCGCCATCAGGGCGGCTCGAAATGGATCGGCACCGGCGGGACCTCGCCCTTCGGCGCCTACGGCTACAATCCCGAGGGCATCCGCATCGGCCAGGACGGGAACCGCAACTTCCGGGCGGTGAAGGTCTGGGACAAGCGGGAGTTCAAGGACCTCGACGACGACCGGGAGATCGGCGCCCGCACCATGCGTCTCGCGCTCCGGCGCCTGCGCCGCTTCGCCCGGACGGGGGCGGCCGAGGAGCTCGATCTCGACGGCACGATCCGCGAGAGCGCCCGCCAGGGCTACATCGACGTGCGGCTGCGGCCGGAGCGGCGCAACGCCGTCAAGGTGCTGCTCTTCCTCGATGTGGGCGGCTCGATGGACTGGCACATCGCGCAGGCCGAGGCGCTGTTCTCGGCGGCGCGCTCCGAGTTCAAGCACCTCGCGCACTACTACTTCCACAACTGCCCCTACGAGGCGGTCTGGACCGAGAACCGGCGGCGCCACGAGGCGAAGACGCCGCTGCTCGACGTGATCCGCACCTACGGCAGCGACTACCGCGTCGTCTTCGTGGGCGACGCCTCGATGAGCCCCTACGAGATCGCCACGCCGGGCGGCTCCGTGGAGCACTGGAACGAGGAAGCGGGTGCCGTCTGGATGCAGCGGCTCCTCGACCATTTCCCGAAGGTCGCGTGGCTGAACCCGGTGCCCGAGACGCACTGGGGCTACACCCAGTCGATCGGCATGATGCAGCGGCTGGTCGCCGGCCGGATGTTCCCGCTCACCCTGGACGGGCTCGACGCGGCGGCGCGGGCGCTCGTGCGGTGAGCCGTGACAGGCCCCGGCTCGGGGGGCTCATCCGACCCGCACCCTCGCCCCGAGGTTCCCGCTGCGCTCCGGCCCCTCGGGACGCGGGAGGATGGATGATCCGGCGAACCGTCCGTCGCCGGCCCGCGATCGGACGCCCTGTCAGCCCTGCTGGGAGGGCGTCGTCACCACCAGCCCGTCGAGCGCCGGCGTGATCTTGATCTGGCAGGACAGGCGGGAATTCTCGCGCACGTCGCTGGCGAAATCGAGCATGTCCTGCTCCATGTCGGCGGCCTTGCCCACCACCTCGATCCACGCGTCGGCGACGTAGACGTGGCAGGTCGCGCAGGCGCAGGCGCCGCCGCACTCCGCGTCGATGCCCGGCACGTTGTTGCGCAGAGCCGTCTCCATCACGGTCGCGCCGACGCTGCCTTCGACGGTCCTCTCCGTCCCGGCGTGGTCGACGTAGGTGATCTTGGGCATGCTGGGGGCTCCGGGCTCGCGTCGAGCGCAATCTCTCCGACGGGCGGCGTGCGCCTGATTGGCGGCAGAGATCGCGGAATGCAAGCGCGGCGGTTGTCGCCCCTCCCGGTTCGATCGCCGCATCGCGGGCGGTGCCCGGATGGCCCGTCAGGGCTGCGCGGTCCCGATCTCCGCGAGCGCCGCCGCGACCGCGGCGGCGAGGTCGTCGAGCGGGACCGGCCCGTCATCCGCGCGCAGGCGCGCCTCGGCGGCGTCCGCCAGGGCGCGAACCCGCTCCGCGCCGACGCCCGCGGCCGAGCCCTTCAAGGTGTGGGCGAGGTCGGCGCGCCGCTCCGGCGCGGCGGCGGCATCGGCGAGCCTGGGCAGGATCGACCGGCACTGGCCGGCGAACAGATCCAGCACTTCGCGGGCGAGTTCGGCGTCGCCCCCCGTCTGGACGTCGAGGGCCGCGCGGTCGATGGCCTGCATGCCCCGGCTCGTGCCCTGGCTCATGCCCCGGCTCCTGTCCTGGCTCATGTCCTGGCTCCCGGGATGCGTGTTCTTCGTGGATGGCGGGGCTGATCCACACAATTCACCCCCCGATTCGCGGGGCGGGGATCGCGCCGGACCCGTCCCGTGCGGCAGGATGGCGGAGGCGGTGAGCGGCAGGCGCGGTAACCATTCGGTTAACGTTTTCTGGGGCCGGCCGGGGGCTCGGGTATCGGCAATCGCTGCCCGCGTCTAATCTTGGATGGTAAACGGGGCGTTGCGTCTCCGGCATCAGCCTCCCCAGGTGCCGCTGAACCCGTGTAACGAGGCGTTGAATGGCGACCGAGAAGAAGCTGAAGGACCCGGCCGAGGCCGCGCTCTCTGCGATCGAGCAGGCGCTGAACCTCGACGCCCTGACGCCGAACGGCACCGACAGCCGCGCCGAGCCGCGCCTGCCCGACGTCGGCGATGCCGATCCGCTGCTCGACGGGGGCCTCGACCCGGCCGGCCGCACCATGCCGCCGCGCCTCGACCTCGACGCGCCCCTCGTCTCGGACCTGCCGCCCCCCGGCCTGGATCGTCCCCGCCGCGAGGGCGGCCTCCTGCCGCCCGACCGTTCGCTCGTGGCCAACGACGACCGACGCAACATCGGCATCCTGCAGCAGACCCTGCGGGTGCGCTCCTCGCCCAAGCCCTACCTGTTCGCCCTCGCCGCCGGTGCGGCCTGGATCGGGGCCCTCGTGCTGGTCGCCTGGACCAAGTCCGACGGCGACCTGCGTGGCGTCGTGGCGGGGCTCAGCGCCCTGCAGGCGAGCATCGGCGCCGCCGCCTTGCTCGGGCCGGTGGTGCTGTTCGTGATCGCCGCCATGCTGGCCGTGCGCGCCCAGGAGATGCGCCTCGTCGCCCGCGCGGTCGGCGAGGTCGCGGTGCGGCTGGCCGAACCCGAGAGCTTCTCCACCGACGCCGTCCTGACCATGTCGCAGACCGTGCGCCGCGAGGTGGCGGCGGTGGGCGACGGCGTCGAGCGGGCGCTCGCCCGCGCGGGTGAACTGGAGACCCTGGTGCGCGGCGAGATCGCCACCCTGGAGCGCGCCTATTCCGACAACGAGATCCGCATCCGGTCCCTCGTGGACGAGCTGGTGGCGCAGCGGGAGGCCATCGTCACCAACGCCGACCGGGTTCGGACCGCGATCACCGGCTCGCACCAGAGCCTGAGCCAGGAGCTGGAGGGCGCCTCCGACCGGATCGTTTCCGCGGTGACCGGCGCGGGCGAGCGCGTCACCGGCGCGCTGGAGATCCGCGGCGCCGCGATCACCGCCTCCCTTGGCGAGGCCGGCGACCGGGTGGTCGGCCTGATGACCGCCCGCGGCAGCGATCTCATCGACAACCTGACGGCGACGAGCCAGGACGTGCGGGGGACCCTCCAGGAGGTCGGCGAGACGCTGACCCGCACCTTCGGGACCCGGGCCGGCGAGGTGACGGGCGCCTTCGAGGCCGCCGGCACCGCCCTCACCGACCGCCTCGCCGAGAACACCGGCGCGCTGGCCCGGAGTCTCGCGGAGACCGGCACGCGCGTGGGCGAGGCCCTGGAGCAGCAGGCCGGCGCGGTGCGCGAGAGCTTCGAGCGCTCGGTGGGCGGCCTGGAGACCGTCTTCCTGTCGCGCGGCTCTGACCTGACCGAGCGCTTCGGCGCCATGGGCGCCGAGATCACCGCCCGCTTCGCCGAGACCGGCACGGCGCTGACCCAGGACATCGCCGGCCGCGGCACCGCGCTCCGCGCCGAGATCGAGAGCGCGGGCCTGTCGGTGGCCGAGATGATCGAGGGCCGCGGGCGCGACGCCCAGGCCGCCCTGGCGCTCGCCGCCAGCGGCGCCGGCGACACCCTGACGACCCGCGCGGGCGCGGTGCGCGACGACCTGATCGGCACGGCCGAGCGGATCGCCGAGGCGCTGTCGGATCGCGGCGGCGCCCTCGCCGAGCGCATGGACGGCATCGCGGCACGGCTCGACGAGACCGTCACGGTGCGGGCCGCGGATCTGGAGCGCCGCGTCGCCGCGGCGGCCGAGCGCGCCGGCAGCGGGATCACGCATCACACCGGCACGGCCGCGGCGAGCCTGGAGGCCGCCTTCACGGTGCTGGGCCAGGGCTTCGAGGCCGGGGCTGCCGCCGCGGTCGGCAGCCTGCGGGAGGCCGTCGAGAACCTGTCGGGCGAGATCGACGGCCGCACCGCCGGCGCGGTCGCCGCGCTCCGGCGCGGGACCGAGGAAGTCGCCACCGCCCTGCGCGGTTCGGCCGAGGATGCCACCGGCGCGGTCGAGGCCCGGACCCTCGAGGCCGTGCAGGTCTTCGAGCGTCGGGTCTCGGAGTCCGCCGCCGCCCTGGCGGCGCGGACCGGTGAGGCGGCCGAGGCGCTGCGCGCCGCCGCCGATCAGGCGGGCGAGGCCGCCGAGGGCCGGACGCGCGACGCGACCGCCCGCCTCACCGCCGCCCTGGAGACCCTGCGCAACGCCTCCGCCGAGGTGACCGGCGCCGTCGAGGCGGAGACCGCCAGCCTGACGACGCGGTTCCGCGACGCCGCCGACCGGGCCGGTACGGAGCTGGGCGCGCGCGGCACGGAGGCGGTCGCCGCCGTCCGCGCCGCCCTCGACGACCTCAACCGGGAACTCGCCGCGCGGACCGGCGACGCCACCGGCAGCCTCGCCGATGCCGCCCGCGCGATCTCGGCCGACCTCGCCGCGAGGATCGGCGAGATGGAGACGGCCTTCGGCGCCCATGGCCGCAGCGTCGCCGAACTCCTGGCGAGCCACGCCGACGAGACCCAGGCCCGCATCAGCGGCACAGGCCGCGACATCGTGCTGGCGGTGGCGAGCCAGGGGGCCCGCATCGCCGACACCCTCAGCCAGACCGGAGCGAGCTTCGCCGAGACCGCGGACGGACGGGTCCGGGCGATCGACGAGACCCTGGGCAGCCGCCTCACCGCCCTGCAGGAGACCATCGCCCGCGGCGACATCCTCGCGAACCGCATCGGCCGCGACACCGCGGCCTTCGGCGAAACCGTGGGCACCCGGCTGGAGGAGATGGACCGGCTCATCACCGGCAAGGGTCAGGCCGTCGCCGAGACGATCTCGGCCCAGGCCCGCGAGGCCGGCAGCCTGATCGAGACCCACCTCGGCGGCCTGGAGGAGCGCTCCGTCCGGCGGACCGCCGAGATCGGCGCGGCCGTGGCCGGCCTCGTCGCCGAGATCGACGCCCATCTCGGCACCCGCGCCTCAGCGGTGGATGACGTGCTGCGCGCCCGGACCGACGAGATGGCGCGCATCATGGCCGAGGGCCACCGCGGCCTGATCGAGATGCTGGAGGGCCGCACCACCGGCCTCGGAGAGGATATCGCCCGGCACACGGGCGAGATCGCCCACCGGATCGCCGAGAGCGCGGGCCAGTTCGACGTCGGCGTGATCGGCCGCCTCCAGGCGATCGCCGAGGCGCTGGACGAGCGCGCCCGCTTGGTCGACGAGAGCTTCGGCGTGCAGGCCTTCGAGGCGATCCGCCTCATCGAGGCGCGCACCCGCGCGGTCGACGAGGAACTGGCCGGCCGGACCCGCGACCTCGTCGCGATGATCTCCGACCGGACCGGCGGCCTCGACGGCGCCATGGCCGAGCGCGTCCGCGCGCTCACCACGTCCATCGAGGACTCGACCCGCGGCCTGGAGACGGCGCTGTCGACCCGCGGCGAGGCGATCGTCCGGCTGGTGGACGAGCGCGCCCAGAGCGCCGACGCGGCGCTGGAAGCCCGCACCGAGGCCGTGCGCGCCGCTTTCGCGGAGCGTGCCGACCATCTCGCCCGCCTCATCGACGAGCGCATCGCGTCCCTGTCGGGCGAGCTCGACGAGAAGGGCCGCTCCGTGTTCGGGGCGATCGGCGGCCGCATCACCGAGCTGGGCCGCCTGTTCGACAGCGGCGGCACGTCGCTCGCGCAACTGATCGACCAGCGCGGCGAGAGCGTGCTCGCCAAGCTGCAGCAGACCATCGCGGATGCCGAGCGGATGCTGGAGGCCGGCGAGGGCCGCCTGGGTCACACCCTGTCGAGCCGGACCGCCGACATCAGCGGCCTGCTCGACGACGGCGTGCGCTCGGTCCACAGCCTGCTGGACGACCGGACCAACCAGATCCGCGTGATGCTGGACGACCACGCCGGCACCCTGGCCGCCACGATGGACGGCCGCATGGGCCCGATCAACGAGGCGCTGGATGGCCGCGGCCAGGCGCTGGTCGCCGCCCTGGACGGCGCGTTCGGCACCGCGACCGGCGCGCTGGAGGACCGGACCCGGCAGCTCGGCAGCCTGTTCGACGAGCGGCTGGGCAGCCTGGAGACCCTGGTCGAGGGCCGGGGCAACCGTCTCGCCGAGACGCTCGCCGCCCGCGGGCAGGCCCTGCGCACCCTGTTCGAGGAGGCCCAGGCCGCCCTCGACGCGGTGGTCGAGGGCGGCGGCGGCCGCTTCGCCGCCGCCATCGACACCCGGATCCAGGCCCTGCGCGGGGTGCTGGAGGAGGCGCCCGCCGCCGTCTCGGCGCTGGTGGAGACCCGCGAGCGCCAGCTCGCCGCGACCCTCGACGCGCGCACGCAGCGCCTGCAGACCCTGTTCGAGGAGGCCCAGGCGGGCCTGCGCGACCTCGTGGATGGCCGCGGCCAGGAAGTCGCCGACGCCATCGCGGCCCAGACCGAGGGGCTGCGCACCACCCTCGATGCCGCGCCGGCCCAGATGTCGGAGCTGCTGGGGGCACGCGTGGCCGACCTCCAGACCCTGTTCGAGCGCGCACAGGGCGAGATCGACCGCCTCGTGGAGGGCCGCGGCCGCCAGATCGCCGGGACGATCGAGCACCACACGCAGGCCCTTCAGACCACCATCGAGCAGGCGAACCCCGCCATCGCGGGCCTGCTGGAGACGCGGGAAGCCCGGCTGACCGAGGCCATGCAGGAGCGGACCGTCGCGCTGCAGGCCGTGTTCGAGCGGGCTCAGGAGGAGATCGACCGCCTCGTGGAGGGCCGCGGCCGCCAGATCGCCGGAACGATCGAGCACCGGACCCAGGCGCTGCAGGCGACCATCGAGCAGGTCAATCCGGCCATCGCGGGCCTGCTGGAGACGCGCGAGACCCAACTCGCCGAGACGCTCAGGGAGCGGACGGCCGAATTGCAGGTGCTGTTCGAGCGGGTGCAGGGTCGCCTCGGGGCGATCGTCGAGGGGACCGGCCGCGACGTGTCCGAGCGGGTCGACGCGCGGATCGAGGCCCTGCGCGGCACCTTCGAAGAGGCGCGCGCGTCGATCGAGGGGCTGCTCGAAGACCGCAGCCAGGCCCTGATGGCGGCTGCCGAAGGCCGCACCGGAGCCCTGGTCGAGGCCTTCGACGCCCGGCTGCGCGACCTCGACGGCGTCGTGGAGGGTCGCACGACGGCGCTCGCGCAGGCCGTGGAGGCGCAGAGCGAGGCCCTGGCCCGCGGCGTCGATGCCCGGGCCGACGCCTTCACCCAGCGCATCGACAGCCGGATGCGGCTGTTCGCGACGCTGGTCGCTCAGCGCGCGGATACGCTGGCCACGGCCTTCGACGACCGCCACGAGGCCTTCGCGGGCCTCATGGACGAGCGCACCGCGAGCCTCGTGGCCGCCCTGGACGAGCGCGCGCGGGCCCATGCCGAGCAGGTCGACGCCCACAACGCGGCGCTCGCCGAGACGCTCAGCCGCCGCGAGGCGGCGCTTGCCGGCCTGATCGACGCGCGCACAGAGGCGCTCGGGACCGGGTTCGAGCGGCGCGCCACCGCGCTGGGCGCCCTGGTGGATGCCCGCGGCGAGGCCCTGTCCCGCCGCCTCGCGGAGAGCGCCGAGACCCTGGTGCGCGCCATCGAGGAGAAGGGCGGCGCCCTGCTCGCCAGCATCGAGGGCAGCGGCCGCGCGGCCGGCGACAGCGTGGAGGGTCATGTGGTCCGCCTGCGCGAGGCCATCGACGGTCCGATGCTCGACCTGTCCCGCGCCCTGGCAGACCGGGCCGACGCGATCGAGCGGACGCTTGCCGAGACGGGTGTTCCGCTGGCCGAGACCCTGCGGGAGCGGACCGAGGAGCTGGCGGTGCAGTCGCGGGCCTCGGCCGAGCTGCTGCGCGCCGCCGTCGAGGACGGCGCCGGCCGCACCCTCTCGGAGCTGTTCGAGACCAACGACCGCATGGGCCGGGAACTCGGCGCCCTCCTCCAGAGGATCGAGACCGCCAACACGGCCCTCAGCGACCTCGTGGCCGGCGCCGACACGAATCTCGGCGCGGTCGAGCGGGGCCTCGCCGGCCGGATCGAGCAGATCCAGGAGGCGCTGGAACGCATCGCCTCCGAGACCGGCCGGGCCAGCGCCGGCGTGTCGGCGCAGGTCGAATCCCTGCGCGGCGCCGCCGACGGGGCCCTCCAAGAGGCGTCCCGCCTCGCCGAGACCCTCGATACGCGGGGTCGCTCCCTCGGGGAGCAGACGGCCGCGCACGTCGCCGCCCTCGACCGGGCGGCCGCCTCGCTCGCCGCCATCGAGGAGCGTCTGGGGTCGACCCTGACGGGCCGCGAAACGGCCCTGACGGGCGCGCTCGCCGCCTTCGAGGCGCGGGCGACCGCCCTGGAGCAGAACGGCAAGGCCCTGGAGCGCACGATCGAGCAGACCCTGCGCGCCGCCGAGGACCGTGCCCGGAGCGTCGGCGAGTCCCTGGCCCAGTCGGCCCAGGGCGCCGGCGCCTCGGTGACGAGCGCCTTCGCCGACCTGAAGGACAGCGCCAGCGCCGAGGGCGAGAAGGCCGCCCAGGGCGTGCGGCAGGCCATCGAGGAGGCGGCCCGCGAGATGCGCAGCGGCTTCCAGGAGGCCCAGGCCAGCTTCGGCGACTCCTTCTCGGCACTGCGCGAGATGGCGGGCTCGATCCGCGGTGAACTCGACGCCACCCGCGCCGAACTCGCCAAGGGCGTCCTCGACCTGCCGCGCGAGACCCAGGATGCCACGGGCGAGATGCGCCGGGTGGTGGCCGACCAGATCAAGGCGCTCAACGAGCTCTCGTCCCTGGTCTCCCGCTCCGGCCGCGCCGTGGACGTCGCCCAGCCGCAGGCGCAGACGCAGCGGCGGGTCGCCGAGGGCGGCAGCCGCTCCGCACCGGCCCCGGCCGCTCCGGTCCCCGCCGCCTCCCTGGCGCCGGCGGCTCCGGCGGCCTCCGCTCCGGCGCTTCCCGCCCCCGCGGCGGCACCGCGGCCCGCCGCGGCCGCTCCGGCCCGGATCGAGGCGCCACGCCCGGCTGCTCCGGCCCGGCCCGCACAGGCCGGCGACAAGCGCGGCTGGCTGTCGGATCTCCTGACCCGCGCCTCCCTGGACGACGACGAGGAGGTTCCGGCGGCCGACGCGCCGGCCGCCGCGCCGGCGGCGCCCGCACAGCCGGCCCGCCGGCCCGCGGTGGCGGCCGCCGAGACCGGACGGATCGCCCTCGACACGATCTCGACCGACATCGCCAAGATGATCGAGCATCGCACCGCGGTCGACCTGTGGGAGCGGTACCGCCGCGGCGAGCCCAACCTGTTCGACCCGCGGATCTACACGCCGCAGGGCCGCGCGACCTTCGCGGAGATCCAGCGCCGCTACCAGACCGACACGGAGTTCCGCCGCAGCGTCGACCGCTACGTCAGCGAGTTCGAGCGCCTGCTCGGCGACGTGGTCAAGAACGACAGCGACGCCAAGCGGACCGACGCCTATCTCACCTCGGAGACCGGCAAGGTCTACACCATGCTGGCCCATGCCAGCGGACGCTTCGACGGGGCGTAGGACGCGTCCCGCCGGGGTCGAGACCGGCTCCGGCGGGCTGCGGTGCGGGCGCGCTCAGGGAGCCGTTCTCCGGCCCTCGCCCTGGTGCGGGATTGCCCGCGTCGGCGGGTCTCGAAGGAGGGTTCGGGGGGATCCCGCGACGTCCGGCGGCTCCGGGTGAGGGCGCGCGTCGGACCCTCCGGTCACAGCAGGCCGAGGCCGACCAGCTCGCGCCGCAGGGCCTCGGGCATCTCGGCGAGGTCGCCCGAGGCCCCGGCGCCGAGGTCGGTCGGCGCGTCGCCCGCCGTGAGGTAGCGCCAGCCCTGGAAGGGACGGTACGGACGGGGCGCCACCGGGACGAGGCGCGGGTCGAAGACCAGCCGGCAGCGCGGAATGCCGTCCTCCCCGGTCAGCGGCTCGATGGCCGTGATCGCCTGCCGACAGGACAGGGTTCCCCGGATCACCCAGTAGATCGAGCCCTGTCCGGCGATCTCCCGGTGGCGCTTGGGCAGGGTCCGGGTGACGTGGAACGGCGCCGCCGGCCGGCCGTCCCGGAGCGCATCGGCGAGGAACCGCGCCTGCCGCGCCTCAAGGTCGGCGATGGAGGCGGGGCCGACGCAGAGCTTGATCAGGTGCAGGGCCACGGACGCGGATTCTCGCGACTGACGACACGGGACAGCATGGGACGCCACGGGAAACCATGGGATGCCATGCGGCGCCCTGATAGCAGGGTCCGCGTCCCGATGCGCCTCTCAGGCGAAGAGTGCCAGCCGCTCCTCCGGCGGGAGCGCGTCGAGCGCAGCGAAGCTCAAGACAGGCTCCTCCCCCGGAACCTCCAGTTCGGGCACCGCCGCGACGATGTCGGCCCAGTCGGGCTCCGGGGCGTCCCCGGCGGCGGTCTCCGCATCCGGTTCGGAGGTCGCGACGGATGCGGCCGCCGCGATCCAGGCGACGTCGGACGACGGCAGCGGCGCGTCCGTTCCGCCCGTGACCGGCAGGAACGCGAGATCTTCGTGGAGCGGCGGGCTTCCGGGCCGGGCCACGAGGGCTGCCGCCGTCACGGCCGGGACATCCATGCTGATGTACCGATCGATGTCGCTCTGGCAGAGGTCGGACGGCTCCGCCTCCGGGCCGGCTGTCCGGGGGCCGGACGGCGACGGGATCCGCTCGGCCTCGGCGCCCCAGATGGCGATCATCGCCGAGAGCCGGTCCTCCAGGTAGCGGAGCGTGTAGACGATCCGGGCCGTGCGCTGCGCAGTGAGGTCCTGGAACGAGCACGCCGTGTAGATCGCGGTGGCGTGCCGGTCGAGGGCGTCGCAGGCCGGCGCGTCGCCGCCCCGCTCGCGCAGGGTCCAGGCCGCCTCCTGGATGGCCTCGGCCGAGCCGAGGATGTCGGAGGTTGCCTGCTCGGTCTCGCGCACGATCGCGTCGAGGGCGAGCGACGCCTGGGTCAGGCGGGTCTGCTGGGTGTCGGTGGCGCTGATCGCCGCGATCTCGGCCTTGGTGCGGCTGATGGCGTCGGCCATGTCGACGAGGTTGCCGCGCAGGTGCCCGAACGCCTCGTGGCCGCGATCCTCGGTGACGGTCCGCTCCAGCCGGGCGATCGCGCCGAGCAGCGTCTCGGTGTCGGCGCCGCGGTTGCGGCGGACATGCTCGGCCAGGAACCAGCGACCGCGCTCCGTGGCGGCGAGCGCCGCCGCGATGGCGTCGTACTCGGCCGACGCATCGGGGCTCGGGGTGGCAGGTCCGGTCATGAGCTTCCCTGGACGCGGAAGGTGGGCGGCGGGCGGCGGGCGACGGCCGGCGTAGGATCCGGCCCGGAAGCGCGCAATTTGACAGGATGCCTTTAACGGGCGCTTACGGGCGGGCCCCGATCCGGGCCCGATCCGGGCCCCCTCCGAACTGCCGCCCCGAGCCCCGCCTTGCTTCGCCCGTCCGGCCCGGCGCGCCTGTCGCTGCTCTACGCCGTCGTCTTCACCGAGATCGGCATCGCGATGCCGTTCATGCCTCTCTGGCTCGACACGTTGGGGATCGACGCCGGGCTGATCGGCGTGCTGCTCGCCCTGCCGATCGCGACCCGGATCGCCGCCACGGCGCCGCTGATGAGCCTGCTCGACCGCGGCCTCGGCCCGCGCCGGCTCATCCTGCTGGGCAGCCTCGCGCTGAGCCTGACCTACGCGCTGATGCCCGGCGCCGCCGGGGTCGGATGGCCCCTGCTCGCCGTGCTGATCGTGCTCAACGCGGCCGCCGGCGCGCCGCTCGTGCCCTGCATCGACTACCTGACGCTCGCGGCCGTGCGCCGGGATTCCCGCCTCGCCTATTCCCGGATCCGGATGGCGGGCTCGGTCGCGTTCCTGATGGCCAACCTCGTCGGCGGCGTCCTGCTGTCGGCGCTGGGGGGCCACCTCGCGGTGCCGGTGCTGCTCACCGGCCTCGCCCTGGTCGCGGCGCTCGTGGCGTGGCGCAGCCGGTCCGTGGCGGCCGTGCCGCAGGCGGCGGACGGCGCGGGACGCCCGCGCCTTCCGCTCAAGCTGTGGCTCTGCATCGGCGCGGCCGCCGCCATCCAGGCGAGCCACGGCGCCCTCTACGGATTCGGCAGCATCTTCTGGACGGAGCACGGCATCACGGCGGCCTGGGTCGGCGCGCTCTGGGCGACCGGCGTGCTCGCCGAGATCGTGCTGTTCGCGTCCGTGCCCGCCCTGCCCCCCGCGTGGCGCAGCCCGGTGCGACTGCTCGGCCTCGGCGCATCCGCGGCGATCCTGCGGGCGGTCGGCATGTTCCTCCTCGGCGACCGCCTCGCCGCCCTGGTGCCGTTGCAGGCCCTCCACGGCCTGACGTTCGGTGCGACCCAGCTCGGGGCCATGGCGGCGGTCTCGGCCTACGCTCCCGACGGGGCGCGGGGCCGGGCGCAGGGCACGCTCAGCGCCGTCAACGCCAGCGTCGCGGTGGTGGCCACCCTGGTGAGCGGCTTCGCCTACCGGTCCGGCGGCCCCCTCGCCTTCCTGCTGATGGCGCCGCTGGCCGCCGCCGGGCTCGGGCTCGCCCTCGCCTCGCGCCGGGCGGGCGTGACGCCGGACACGGTTCATCAACCGTAATGTCGACATAACCGCCCGGCAGAGTGGTGCCTCGATCGAGGAGTGAGGTCTTTTGCTGAGCGAGAACATCGTTCTCGGCGCATCTGTGCGGGAGCGGCCGGACGACGGCCGGCTGATGCTTGACGGACGCTGGACCGCCGACCAGGCGCCGGCCGTCGAGGCCGCGGCCGCCCGCATCGCGGCGGCCGGCCGGAGCGGTCCGGTGGCGGTCGACCTGTCGGGAATCGAGCGCCTCGACACGCTCGGCGCCTGGGTGCTGGAGCGGACCCGCACCGAGATCGGGCAGGCGGGCGGCGCCCTCACCTATCTCGCGGCGCGGCCGGAGCACCGGACGTTGCTGGGCGAAGTGCGCCTGCGCGAGCCCGAGGCGGCGCCGGCCCGGCGTCACGGTCCGATCGTCGGCCTGCTGGACGCCACCGGGCGCCAGACCGTGCGCGGCGGGCACGAATTCGTCACCGCCCTGGCGTTCCTCGGGGAGCTGATCGCCGCCTGCGGCCGCGTCGCCCTGCGGCCCGGCACCTTCCGGGGCACCGCGCTGATCAACCAGGTCCAGCAGGTGGCCCTCAACGGCACGCCGATCATCGTGCTGATCTCGTTCCTGGTGGGCGGCATCGTCGCCCAGCAGGGTATCTTCCAGCTCCAGCGCTTCGGCGCCCAGACCTTCGTGGTCAACCTGATCGGGCTGCTGATCCTGCGCGAGATGGGCGTCCTGCTGACCTCCATCATGGTGGCTGGACGCTCCGGCTCGGCGATCACCGCCGAGATCGGATCCATGCGCATGCGCGAGGAGGTCGACGCGCTGCGCGTCATGGGCCTCGACCCGGTCGAGATCCTGATCGTGCCCCGCGTGCTCGCCCTGATGTTCGGCCTGCCGATGCTGACGCTGATCGGCGATCTCTCGGCCCTGGCCGGTGGCGGCCTCACCGCGATGCTCTACGGCGGGCTGACCCTCGACCAGTTCCTGGCCCGGCTCCAGGCGGCGGTCGGCGTCCACCACGTGATGGTCGGCCTGATCAAGGCGCCGTTCATGGCGCTGACCATCGGGGTGATCGCCACGATCGAGGGCTTCGCCGTGGAGGGCTCGGCGGAGTCCCTCGGCCGCCACGTCACCGCCTCGGTGGTGAAGTCCATCTTCATGGTCATCGTCCTCGACGGCCTGTTCGCGGTCTTCTTCGCCGCCATCGATTTTTGAGACCCATCCCGTCGATGCCACCCATTCCGTCATCGCGAGCGCCGCGAAGCGACCCAGGGCAGCGGGTGACCTCCGGGCGCGGCGCGCGCCTGGGTCGCGCCGCGGCGCGCACACGGATCGGGGGGGGGCGGTGAGCGAACACGAGGAGCCGATCATCCGCGTGCGCGACCTCGTGGTCGGCTTCCGCGACCGCAACATCCTCAAGGGCCTGAGCCTCGACATTCGCGCCGGCGAGATCCTGGGCTTCGTCGGGCCCTCGGGTCAGGGCAAGTCGGTGCTCACCCGGACGATCCTGGGGTTGAATCCGAAGCGTGCGGGCACGATCGAGGTGTTCGGCCGCGACGTCGACGCGCTGACCTACGCCGAGCGGCGCCGGATGGAGCAGCGCTGGGGCGTGCTGTTCCAGCAGGGCGCCCTGTTCTCGGCGCTCACCGTCAAGCAGAACATCCAGGTGCCGATGCGCGAGCACCTGAACCTGTCCGAGCGCCTGCTCGACGAGTTCGCCCGCCTGAAGATCGAGATGGTCGGCCTCAAGCCC
>Ga0160428_1001286_pt1 | contig 19819 bp, 14 predicted proteins | sample SolpanmetagenomM_FD_108198 | JGI IMG/M metagenome (GOLD analysis project Ga0160428, IMG submission 108198) | Solar panel surface microbial communities from Lawrence Berkeley National Laboratory, California, USA - M | ecosystem: Engineered > Built environment > Solar panel > Unclassified ... | reverse complement strand
CGCTGCTCACAGGTCCCGCTCTCGCGGGCCCTGCCTTTCTCATGCCCCTTGGCGGGAGGCTTGTGCCTAGCGTACGACAGCACTCCGAGGATCGACTACCCGATGCGCGACGTGTCGCGCCGATCGGGGCCGACTCCTCCTCCTCGCGCACCCTGCGTCGCGCACTGGACGACCAGCTGTTCACCTCGGGGCCGTGGCTAGCGATCGACACGGCCAACGCTGCGGTGAAGGGGGTGCGCCCAGCCACTTTGGGCCAGGCGCTGGGCCTGGTCGGTCAGGGGCGGGTGGCCAGCGTGGTCGGCACCCTGCGCAGCGAGGTGGCCGGTGTGGACATCGACTCCCCCACCTTCGCGGGCGAGATCCTGGACACCCTGGTCGTCTTCTGCCGTGCCCGCGGCCTGTGGCACCTGGTGCGCCCCTCCGGTGGCGCGGACGGCCGCGCGCACCTGCTGCTGGTGCCCGGTGTGCACCGGGACGAGCTCGAGGACCTCGTTCTGCGTCTGCGCCGGGAGCTGGGCCGCAAGGCCGACCCGGTCACGGGCCGGCGCGCAGCTCCCCTGGGCCGTCACCACGTCGACGTCCGCCGGCAGCTGCGCCCGCTGAGCGCCCCGCACCGCTGCAAGCCCACTCCCCTGCTGGACGAGGACGTCCTCGCGGGCGCGCTGACGGGCCTGAGCGAGGCTCTGCAGGCGGTCTTTCCCCGCATCCGCGAGGCCCGCGACGGCGCAGCGACCTCGCCCACCAGGTCCTCCCCCACTAGGTCGTCGTCCACCAGGTCCTTGCCCACCAAGCCGATGCGACCAGCACAGGCTGAGGCACGGGCCGCGGTGGGGCTGGTGGAGCCCCTGAGCCCACTCCCCCGCCCTCACCAGGACCTACCCGCGGGGTGGGTCGCCTACCTGCGCGCGGGGAGGTCGGCGGCCGCCGAGGCAGGACTGGACCGTGAGCCGGGCAGCCGTTCCACCATCGAGTACGACGCCACCCGGGCGATGGTGCTGGCGGGGTGGAGCGAGGACCAGGCGTGGCAGGCCATCACCGCCGCGCACCGCGGCGCGTTCGTGAAGGCCCGGGCCAACGGGCGCCGGTGGTGGTGGCACGTGTGGAACGCCGCCGTCACCGCTGCTGATGCGTGGTTGAGCGAGCACCGGGCCGCGGCCGCCGCCCGCAGCACCAGCGCCACCGTCGTCGTCGACGAGGAAGTGGCGGCGGTCATCGCGCGTGCCGGCGCGGAGCTGGAGGCGGTGTGGCGGTCGTGGCCGGCGCAGGCCCGCCACACCCGCCGCGAGCTGATGCGCTGCGTGATGGAGCGGATGCGCCGCCGCGGGGCGACCGCGGTCGCGTTGCCCCAGCGCGACGTCCTGCTGGATGCGGCCATCGACTCCCGCAACACCGTCGCCGCCGCCCGAGACGCTCTCATCGCGGCCGGGCTGCTGGAGGTCGTGGCCACTCACCAGCGCGGGAGCACTGACACCGCGGACACCTGGTGCTTGCCGCAGCGCTTCAGCTCCCCCACGAGTCCACCCGGCCCAGAGGATGCAGGCAGGGGTGTGGGGCGCTTTGAGCCATCTAGGGGTACACCCCCCCAGTCGAGCTCCCCCCTTCCCCTCGCCCTGCGCCGCAGCCTGGGTCTGCCGCGGGCTCACTTGCTGGAAGCTGCCCGCGCGCTTCCGAGTTCTGTCACTCCTGCTGTTCTCGCTCACGCCGCGGGTATCACGACGTCGCCTTGTTCGTCTTTCGCCGGTGTGGCAGCACCCGAGGTAGGGGCGGAGACGGCTCTGACGCGCGAGCAGGAGCGGACGATGCGTGCTCATTTGCAGGCCCTCGCTGCCCACCAGCTCGTCGCCGTCGACGCCCACGGCCGGTGGAAGGCCACTGAGCCGGCCTTCGTCATCGACGACGACACGACCGATCAGGACCCCGCTGTGGTGCGAGCCAAGCACTTCGCGCTCGAGCAGCTGGGTCGCGACCGGCAGGTCACGATCCAGCGGGTGGTGGCGAGGGAACGGCGTGAGTACCGCGCCGCTGTGGACCCCACCGCCCGCCGTCACCGCTGGCAGGCTCAGCGCCAGCAGGTCCTCACCCGTCAGGCCAAGGTCGACCTGGCCCGGCAGAAGGCGTGGTGGGACGGCTTGGACGAGCACTCCCGTCGCGTGCAGACCGCAGCCGCGGCCGCGGTGTTCGCGGCCCTCTCCCCCACCGAGCAGGCCCAGCGCAAGCACCAGTTGGCGGTGCGCCGTGCCCGGGTTGGGCTCGTCGAGCGTGACCGGCACACCGCCTGGTGGAACGGGTTGAGCAGTCAAGAACGGGACAGGCGCAGCGTCACCCGTGCCTGGGCCTACCACCGTCTACCCGAGGACACCCGCGCCGGCCTGGCCGGCGCCTGGAGCGAGCACCGGGCCCGCTGGGACCTCCCCCAGCCGCGACGCGCACCGTCTTCGCCGGCCACACCCGCCATGGCCGACGTGACACTGGATCTGGTCATCGACCTCACGCACGCGCCCCGAGAGGTGCAGGACTCCCTTCTGGACCTGCTTAACGGCGGTCAGCCCGCTGGCCGCGAGCTCGTCGCGGGCACGGTCCGGTGACGTTGCACGAGACACTCGAAGCCAGTACCTAGAATGCGGGGTCCTGTGGTGGGGCGTCCTGTGGAACGCACTCGACGTGCACGAGACAGGTGAGACTCGCGATGAGCGGGGCTTCGACGTACTCCTCGCCGTCCTTGACGCTCTCGCCACACTCCTGACAGCGGCGCCCGCGCAGGAGCGGTGGCTGATCCTCGTGGCGCAGCTCGGCGAGGAAGTCCTCCAGCACCGGCGGCGGCCACCAGCCCTTGGGCCGGCCATCGACGGGTGAGACGCCGATTGGGACGACCGTCACGCCCGCCATGCTCAACCCGACCGCGAGGTCTTCGGGCAGCAGGTCAACCTCGTCCAGGCGCAGCAGTCGACCACGGTCGACGTCATCGAGCTCGGCGAACCATGTCCGCACCGCGTCGGTCTGTCTCATCTGCAGTGCTCCCCGTCCATGCGGTCTGCGGTGAATCGTCTCGTCACATGGTGCCGCTGGCCATCGTGAGGGACGGCGCCGCACCGGTACCTCGCGCGCCGCAGTCGGCTCGTCGCATGAGCCGGGACCTCACGGCCGGGGCTGCTGACTGCGGGCCGTCGCCGGCATGGCGGTCTCCTTTTCCCCCGACGATGACCCCGCGGGTGATTCCGCGGAATCACCCGTCGATTGTCCAGCTTGTCGTTATTTCTACTATTACATTATTATTTTACTAACGCTATGATAATGCAATGATCGACGATGGATCGACTTCGGACAACACGGCCCCCACTGGCGCCGCGTCCACTCCCCCGCGAACGTGTGGCTTTCCCGGCTGTCCGCGCGCTGCGGCAGCTCCGTCGTTCAGCAGCGGCCGCCCCCCGGCGTACTGCGAGAACCCCGACCACACGGCTGTCACGGCGTTCCGGGAGCGGCAGCGCCGCAAGGCCGCTGCGGCGGGCACTCCCCCGGTTGATGACCCCCGTCCCATCCAGACCGCCGCTCAGCGCGCTGCGGCCCTGCGGGGGCAGGTGGCTGAGGTCGGCGAGCACCTGGTGGTTCAGCTGCGGACACTGCTGGAGGAGCTGGCCACGCTCAGCGACCCGGGGGCGGCGGCACTGCAGATCGAATCCGTCACCCACGAAGCCGGCGAACAGGTCGCCGCCGCCTTAGCCCGGGCGACCCGCGCCGAGCGGGCCACTCGCGCCGCAGAGGTCGACAGAGAGCAGGCCGAAACCGCCGCTGAGGAGGCACTAATCCGTCTCGAGGAGGTCAACGCTGACCTCGAACGCGCCCAGCAGAGCTGGCGGGCGGAGGTCGAAGACCTGACCGCTGCCCAACAGGCGCTGGTTAGTGATCATCAGACCGCGATGGCGGAGGTAGCCGCGGCCGCGGTCGCAGCCGCCAAGGAGCACCTACAGGCTCTCGATACTGCTGCGCAGGAGCGAACTGAGCTCATAGCGGCCCATGACCGGGCTTTGGAGCAGGCCCGGGAGGCCGCAGCAGCACAGGAGGACGTCCTCACCCGCCGGGCCGAGGACCAAGTCCGCAGCGCCGAGCGTGCCCGCCAGGCGGCTGACACCGCCCGCCAGGCAGCTGAAGGTGAGGCCCGAGTAGCCCATAGCGCCGCGGAGCGCGCTGCGGCCGACACCGCGACTGCGCGGGCGCAGCTCGCACAGCTGGCTGAGCTCGTACGGCAACTGCGCGACGAGGCCGCTCAGCTGCGCACCAACCTGGCCGTGACCCGAACCGAGCGCGAAGCGGCGCAGAGCGACGTAGCTCGGGAGCGTGCGACCGCGGACCAACGAGTCCGCGATGTGCGAGACCTGCTGGCCGCAGAGCTCACGCGCTTGCACGAGGAGGTGGACTGGCTGCGCCAGGGAGTGCAGGAGTCCGAGACCAGCGCCGCGGACGGTGCGTCAGAGCCGGTAATGCCGGCTCGTCGACGGGGAAGGAAGACCGACCCGACGCCCGGGGACACGACTGGGAAGTGATTCCACGGAATCAGCAGGGGAGTGCCGATGTGGCCGGTCCTCGGGCAGACAGTCGCATGGTTAGCAGCCGCGGACGGACGTGGGGTGATTCCGTGGAATCACCCCACGCCTCATGCCACCTGAAAGGTTGCGTGTCCTGCTTGCGGCGGCAGGACGGCCCGGTTAATGTAGGTAATACCTACAAAAATTGAAGGAGTTTCAGATGGCTGGCTCGAAGAGTCGCGGGATTGGTAGCGGTGCCGCCGTGCGGCGCATCGCCCGCCCGACCCCGTCAGCAGTCGAGGCCACGGGTGTCACCGCACCCGAGGTCGCTGACACGGCGACCCAGGCTGGGGGCAGCATCGTCTCGGCCCTGCAGCGCGAGGGGGGGCGCGCAGCGACGGAGGTGCTGATGCTGGCGCCTTCCGATGTCGCTGAGCACCCGGACAATCCGCGAGAGTCCCTGGGGGACCTCAGCGGTCTCGTTGCGTCCGTGCGGGAGCTGGGTGTCCTGCAGCCGATCCTCGTGGTGCCCCGCCGGGAGTACCTGGCCGCCTACCCCGACTACGTCGAGCATGTGGGGGAGAGGTCCTGGGTCACTGTTGCCGGCCATCGCCGCCGCGCCGCCGCGCTGGAAGCTCAGCTCGCCACCATCCCGGCCCTGACCCGGGCGGATCTCGCCGACCCCCACAGTGCGATCCGCACCTTTCTGGCGGAGAACGTGCACCGCCAGCAGCTGGCACCGCTGGAGGAGGCTCGAGCGTTCGCGATGTTGACCGAGCTCGGTCTGGGGCAACGTGCCATCGCTACGCAGAACGGCGTGAGTCAGGGTCACGTGAGCAAGCGGCTGCGGCTGCTGCAGCTGTCGCAGGACCTTCAAGACGCCTTGCGCAGTGCAGATCTCAGCATTGGCGACGCACTGGTCCTGGCCGACGCTCCGGCTGAGGACCGTGAGGCGGCCTACCGGTTGGCGCAGCAGCGCGACTGGCCCATGACGACCGCCGTGGGGCACATCGCGCAGCAGCGTGAAGCTGCTGCCCGTCGCGACGAGGCCGCTGATGGTGACGCCTCCATCCCCGCCCCTGAGTCGGGGCCGGCACCCAACAATGGGGTGCGTGGCGCGAAGGCCGCACCCCCTACGGCCTCTGCGCCGACCCCCGTACCGGAGCGCGCCGGTGAGGCCACCGACGTGAACTCGGCCGCCGCGGTCGACAGTCGGGGGAGTGGTGCACTAGCTCCTGTCTCGCCCGCAGCGGTGCAGCACCGCGCCGATGCGTGCTTGCGGTTGGTGCGCACCCAGCCCGCGGCCGCCCGGATGCTGGAAGACGTTGCCGCCGCAGTGCTTCAGGGCATGAACCTCACCGCGGACGTGGCGGCACTGACGCATCGCTGGGTCGGGGATCAGATCGGAGCCCCGCAGGAAGACACCGAGGGCTGGTGGGGGAGCGTGGTCGAGCGCGACCAGCCCCGGCTGGTCTGGACCCTGGCCATCGCCTCGCTGCACCTGCACGCCACCGAGCCCGACCGGGCGTGGACCTCCGGCGACGCACACCTCGCCAACCAGCTCACCCGCACCGGCTGGCACCCCAGTCCTGTGGAATTGATCCGGCTGCAGCGAGCAGGAACCTGGCCACCGGCCGCGGCGACCACTGCTAGCCCCGAGCCCGTGATGGACCTCCAGGAAGGACCGGACGCATGATCCTCGCTCTCGCCAACCAGGCAGGGTCCGCCGGCAAGACCACCTCGGCAGTCACCCTCGCCGCCCTGCTCGCCGAAGCCGGACACAGCGTCCTGCTCGTCGACTCCGACGCTCAGGCCAACGCCAGCAGCTGGCTCGGGGTCGATGACCCCGCCCAGACCCTCGGCGACGTCCTGCTACGTCGGGCCGTCGCCGAGGACGCCATCGTCGAGACCGACATACCGAACCTGCGCCTGCTGCCGGCCAACGACGGCCTCGACGGCGACGTCGTCGAGCTCGCACGCGCCCTGGGTGGCGAGCAGCGCCTGCGCATCGCGCTGGAGACCCTCACCGTTCCCGCCGACGTCACGATCATCGACTGTCCAGGTGCTCTCAGCGTCTTGACCATCAACGCGCTGGTCGCCGCCGACGCGGTGGTCACCGTCGCTCAGCCCAGCATCAAGGAACTGGCGGGCCTGCCCAAGCTGGAATCCACCATCGACGACGTCCGTGCTGCCTACAACCCCAAGCTGCGGCTGGGAGCCGTCATCCCCTGCATCGTGCCGTCGGTCAACTCCGGCGCCGCTTACGTCGAAGCTCTTGCGCTGCTGCGCGAGACCTATGGCGACCTCGTCACCCACCCCGTCCGTCGCGTCGTTCGCGTCCCAGAGGCGTACGCGCACCAGCGCCCCCTCAGCCTTCACGCCCCCCGTGAGGGAGTCACGGAGGACTATCGCGAAGTCGTGAGGCACCTACAACACGCCGGGCTGCTCCCATGAGTCGCTCTGCTGAGGACCCCAGCCCCGACGCGGCTACTCGATCGCTCGAGGATGCCGCCGGCGTCGCTGCCGAGCCCACCGGACGCGAACGCTTCTCGACCCAGGTCAGCCGAGAAGTGCAGGACCGCGCCCGCGCCACCGTGCGCGGCGTGCGTCAAGCCACGGGCCGTACCTACTCCCTCGCCCAGCTCACTGAGGACGCTTTGCAACGTCACTGCGCGGACCTCGAAGGCAACTACCACGACGGCAAGCCCTGGCCTCAGGACCCCGCTCGTCCATTGCCGCCGGGTCGCCGGTGATTTCAGGGGAGCACCTAGCGACCTCAGTCCGACCGCTGACGCTTGGAGGAGGCTCGTGCTCTTCCGCGGCGCCAGCGCCACCATCCGCCCCGTCGTGCTGCACGTCGCAGCCCAGGGCTACACCGTGATCCTTGCCGCCGAGTCCTCGCATTGGCGAGTCCAGCAGGCCGCCAGCGCCTTCTGCTAAGCGCTGCCGCACACCCCGTCCTCGCGTCCGCCGCGGCTCGAGCTAACTCCTTCCTGCGCCGGCTGGCATCAAGCCGTTGCCGTCAACCAAGACCAAGCCAAAGCCACACCCGGTAGCCGGCAGTAGGGGAGTCGGTCGAGTGACACCTTCCCCGCGCCGCTCGACCGATCTGAGACGATCGGACAAGTGTTCGATGCGGTGCGTTATCTCGCCACATTGACTGTGATGTCTCCAGATCTGGAGACGGTCTGCATCAGGAGACCGGTGACAGTCGATGTGTCGAGACATAGGTGCCAGTCGAAGAGCGGAGTAGGTGTCGGTCGTCGACGACGGCGCGTACAACGCGGCATCAGCAGACGTTGCTCACCGTCAGCAGCGCAGCACGCGACAGCTGCCCCTGGCAGTACAGTGTCGGGGTGTACTGACAGTTGAATATCATCGTTGAGACCGTCACTGTGCTCCCAGTACGACGAGCCCACAGACCGGGCCGTCGTAGTGATCCACAGCGGACGACGGCGAAGGACGACACTGGTGGCCAAGCGCGGACAGCACGTCACGGGGCAGCTCAGCCTGGACTTCGATTCGCTGTGGGCAGATGCAGAAGGGACACGGGATGAACAGGTACGGAGTGACCGCGAGGAAGCACTGGACGCAGCACCGACCGCTGGAGCTGGCGCAGCTGAACGACCAGACGGGGTACTTCACGACGCTGGGGGAGGAGATCGAGCAGCAGGTGCTGACCCTCAGCAGCCAGCTGGCCGGCCCGGACCCGGCGGGGGAGAAGTACCTGGAGAAGGTCGCGCGCCTGAACGCAGCGACGTCGCGGGCGCAGGAGATCGTCCTGACCGAGATGGTCTGGACGAGCACGACGCAGGAGGAGACCGCGGACGCCGAGGAGCTGGCTCCGAGCAGGACCGACGCCTTCCAGCAGCAGATCGCCGCCGCCCTGCAGACGCCGTAGGCGCCCAACCCAGCACCGCACCCAACGTCACCGATCAGCCCGCTGTCGGTGACGTCGACGTCCACGCGCAGCAGCGCACCCCGGCCGCGCCTGACTACCGACCCGCCCCCGGCGAACAGCTCGTGCCCAGCGGGTTCAAGGCCCGGGTCGAGGCCAACCTCGCTGCCCTGCGGGTCCTTCGCGTCCTCGAGGACGCCGACCGCCCCGGCACGCCCCAGGAGCAGACGGTCCTGGCGGGGTGGTCCTCATGGGGAGCAATCAGCCAGGTCTTCGACGGCGACCGCGACGAGTGGGCCGCTGTGCGAGGCAAGCTGGAAGACCTCCTGGGCGAAGCCGGAGTAGCCGCCGCTCGACGAACGACCCTGAACGCCCACTTCACCGACCCCGCCATCGTCGACGCGATGTGGACCCACCTGCGCGACCTCGGGTTCGATGGCGGGCGGGTCCTGGAACCGGGCTGCGGCTCGGGAACCTTCCTCGGCTTGGCGCCGGAAGACGCCACCATGACCGGCGTCGAGCTGGACCCCGCCTCGGCCCGCATCGCCGCAGCCCTCTACCCCCGCGCCACCGTGCGTGCGGAGAGCTTCGCCGAGACCCGGCTGCCCGGCGGCTACTTCGACGCCACCATCGGCAACGTCCCCTTCTCCGACGTCAAGCTGCACGATCCCCGCCACAACAGCGGCCACCACGCGCTGCACAACCACTTCATCATCAAGTCGCTGAACCTGACCCGCCCCGGCGGCATGGTCGCCGTCCTCACCAGCCGCTACACCCTCGACGCGGCCAACCCCGCCGCCCGACGGGAGATGAACGGCCTCGCCGACCTCGTCGGCGCGGTCCGCCTGCCCACCGGTGCGCACCGGCGCACCGCGGGAACCGAGGCCGTCACCGACCTCCTGGTGTTCCGCCGCCGCGAGCCCGACACCGAACCGGCCTCCACGCTGTGGGAAACCGTCACCGCCCGCCGCGTCCCGGTGGAACGCTCCGCGGCCGCGACCGCCGAGGACCCTGCCCAGGAAGAGACGAGCGAGATCGTGCGGGTCAACGCCATCTACGACGAGCACCCCGAACGCATCCTCGGCGACCTCAGCGTCGGGCACGGGATGCACAACGCCCTCACCCTGCACGTGCGGACCCCGCTGGACGGGCTGCACGAGCGCCTCGTGGTGACCCTTAACGACATCGCCGCCCAGGCCCGACGCAACAGCCAGCTCGCCACCGCCCGCACGCCCGAGAGCGCGAACCTGCCCGCCCCCCGCGTGGCCCAGGCCAGCGAGGAGCTGTGGGAGGGCCACCTCAGCGCCACCGGCGACGGCTTCACCGTCCTGCAAGACGGCGTGCACCAGCCGCTGACCATCCCGCGCAGCCAGGCCGTGGAGTTGCGGGCCCTACTGCAGCTGCGCGACGACGCCCGCACGCTGCTCAGCGCCGAGGCCGCCAGCCTCGACGACACCGCCGAGCTGGACACGCTGCGCTCCACGCTGCGCCGCCACTACGAGGGCTACGTCAGCGCCCACGGGCCCATCAACCGCTTCACCGAGCGCTCCACCGGCCGCCTGAACCCCGAGACGGGGGAGATGGGCACCTCTCGCGTCACGCCCCGGGTCATCACGACCCTGCGCCGCGACCCGTTCGCTGCCCTGGTCCTGGGCCTGGAGAACTTCGACGAGGTCACGCGGACCGCGACCGCGGCCACCATCATGAGCCGCCGCGTCGTGGTCCCGCGGGCCCCGCGTCTGGGCGCGGACACCGCCAAGGACGCCTTGGCCATCGTCCAGGACACCTTCGGGCGCGTCGAGCTGGCCGAGGTCGCTCGCCTGCTCGGTGTGGAGGAAGACGAGGCCCGCGTCCAGCTCGGCACCCTGGTCTACGACGACCCGATCAGCGCACAGCTGCTGCCCGCCACGGAGTACCTGTCCGGTGACGTGCGGGAGAAGCTGGAAGCTGCCGAAACCGCGGCCGCCGGCGACGTGCGCTGGCAGGTCAACGTCGACGCGCTGCGCGAGGTACTACCCGCCGACCTGGGCCCCGAGGACGTCGAAGCACGCCTGGGCGCGGCGTGGATCGACGAGGCCACCCACCAGGACTTCGTGCGCGAGCTGCTGAAGGACCCCAACGCCCTCGTCGAGCACCCCGGGGCCGCAGTCTGGGGCGTCCGTTCCTGGGCGCGCAGCGTCGAAGCCAGCAGCCAGTGGGGCACCGAACGCGCCGGCGCCGCCTCCATCATCCAGGCCACCTTGGAGCAGCGACCGGTTCAGGTCACCGACGAGGTCGACGACCGGCGCGTGGTCAACCCCGTCGAGACCGCCGCCGCGCAGGAGAAGGCCGCCGCCATCCAGGAGCGGTTCGCCGAGTGGGTCTGGGAGGACCCCGAACGCAGCCAGCGTCTCATCGGCGAGTACAACCGCCGCTTCAACTCCCTGGTGCTGCGTGACTACTCCCGCGACGGTGAACGCCTCACCCTGCCCGGTCTGGTGTCCACCTTCACCCCCGCCCCGCACCAGCGCACCGCCGTCGCCCGGATGCTGTCCGAGCCGGCGGTGGGCCTCTTCCACGCCGTCGGGGCGGGCAAGACCGCCGAAATGGTCATCGGCACCATGGAGCTACGCCGCCTGGGCATGTCCACCAAGCCCGCCGTCGTCGTGCCCAACCACATGCTGGAGCAGTTCACCCGGGAGTGGCTGCAGCTGTACCCGGGCGCCCGCCTGCTCGCCGCCTCCAGCGCCGACCTGGCCGGGGACAAGCGACGACTCTTCGTCGCCCGCGCCGCCACCAACGACTGGGACGCGGTCCTCATGACCCGCTCGGCCTTCCAGCGGCTGCCCGTCGCCGCAGCGACCGAGGACACCTACATGCAGCGCGAGACGGCCAAGCTGCGCGACATGCTCGAGCGTGCCGAGGACGGTGCCGGACTCACCGTCAAGCGCATCGAGCGGGCCCTCATCAGCGCCGAGCAGCAGCTGACCGAGCGCCTCGACGGGCCAGAGGACGCGGGCATCACCTTCGAGCAGACCGGCATCGACTACCTCGTCGTCGATGAGATGCACGACTACAAGAACCTGCGCACGATCACGAACATCCGCGACGCGGCCATCGACGGTTCCCGACGCGCCAGCGACCTGCACATGAAGCTGGAGCACCTGCGCTCCACCCACGGGGAACGGGTGATCACCGGAGCGACCGCGACCCCGATCGCCAACTCCGTCACCGAGGCCCACGTCATGCAGCGCTACCTGCGCCCAGACCTGCTCGAAGCCGCCGGAGTCCGTGACTTCGACTCCTGGGCGGCGACCTTCGGCCAAGTCGTCACCGACCTGGAGATGGCCCCCACCGGTGGCGGCAACTACCGGATGAACAGCCGCTTCGCCAAGTTCCAGAACGTCCCCGAGATGCTGCGCATGTGGCACGTCTTCGCCGACGTCAAGACCCCCGAGGACTTGGCGCTGCCGCGCCCGGAGCTCACCCAGCGCGCCGACGGACAGCGGGTGCCGCGCGCCATGATCCTTCAAGCGACCGACGCCCAACGCGACTACGTCTTCACCCTGGGGGAGCGGGCTGAAGCCATCCGCAACCGGCAAGTGCAGCCCGAGGAAGACAACATGCTCAAGGTCAGCACCGACGGCCGCAAGGCCGCGCTGGACATGAGGATGGTCGACCCCAGCGCCACCACCGGAGCCGGGCAAAGCACCAAGGTCGACGAGGCAGCCGACAGCATCGCGCGCATCTGGCGCGAGCACCGCGACCACGTCTACCTCGGCCTGCATGGGCAGCCGGCCCCACGCACGGGCGCCCTGCAGATCGTCTTCAGCGACCTGGGCACCCCCAACGACGGCACCCGCTTCTCCGCCTACGAGGAGCTGCGTGACCAGCTCGTTCAGCGCGGTCTACCGGCGGACAGCGTCCGCTTCATCCACGACGCCAAGACCGACGCCGACAAGGGACGGCTGTTCGCCGCCTGCCGCTCCGGCGAGGTCGCCGTCATCATCGGCTCCACCCAGAAGATGGGCGTCGGCACCAACATCCAGGCCCGCGCCATCGCCTTGCATCACCTGGACTGCCCCTGGCGACCGGCCGACCTGGAGCAGCGCGACGGGCGCATCCTGCGACAGGGAAACCAGAACCCCGAGATCAGCATCTACCGCTGGGTCACCGAAGGAACCTTCGACGCCTACTCCTGGCAGACCGTCGAGCGCAAGGCCAAGTTCATCGCCCAGATCATGCGCGGGCGCCTGGACGTGCGCGAGATGGAAGACGTCGGCGACAACGCCCTGTCCTTCGCCGAGGTCAAGGCGCTGGCCTCCGGCGACCCCCTCGTGCTCGAACTGGCCTCCGCCGAGAACGACTTCACCCGCCTGTCCCGGCTGGAACGGGCCCACGTCTCAGGACGGCAGATGCTCAACCGGACCGTCGCCGACGCAGCCAGCATCGCCAACCGGGTCACCGAGGAGCTGCCCGTCCTACGCGCCGCCGTCGCACGCAGCACCAGCACCGCCGGGGAGGACTTCCACGCCGTCATCGACGGCCAGCGCTGCGCTACCCGCGCCGAGGCGCAGGCCGCGCTGAGCGCCTGGACGAGCACCAACGCCACCGCGATCCAGGGTGGTCGCACCATCCAGCGACCGCTGGGGGAGCTGGCCCAGCTCGGCGGACACACCGTCTCCGCTACCGCCACACGACGGGGCTTGGGCTTCGAGCCCGCGGTGCAGGTCAGCCTCACGGGCGTACCCGACGTCGCCACCACCATCGACCTGGAGGTGCTGACCAGTGAGGGCATCGGTGCGGTGCGGCGCCTGGAGAACCTCGTCGCATCCATCCCCGACGTCATCGAGAAGGCGGAGCGCGCTCTGGCCCGCGCTGAGCGCGACCAGACCAGCGCGACCGAGCAGCTGCAGCGTCCGTTCAAGCACCAGGCCGAGCTGATCGCCGCCCGCAACCGGGTCGTGGAAGTCCGCGCCCAGATGCAGTCCAGCAACAACCCCGACACCGGCCCCAAGGCGACAACGGCCTTAACCGAGGAGGAGGCAGTGACTTCACCGGACACCCCGGCGCTGACCACCGCAGCAGTCCAGCCCGACAAGGTCCCCACCATGGGAGCCGTCGCGGGCAGCGGTTCCCCCGCTGAGCCTCAGCGGAAGTCGGTCCAGGCCGCTGCCGAGGATGAGGTGCAACCGCCGACGTCGGGACGCGAGTGGGCTCAGCTGCAGCACCAAGCGCGTGAGGCCATCACCGACCCGCACGTCACCGCATTGCGCGAAGCGAGCGTGGCCGCTCGCGCAGCCTCGCACGCCTCCGCTCAGGAGATGTTGGGCGGTACCCCCGCCGAGATGGACGACAAGCACGGCGGCCACGAGGCGGTCGCCCGCGCTAGCCACGCCGTCCGGCGCGACTACTGGGCGGCCGCCGACGCCTACCTCGCTGAGCACCCGGCACCTCCCGCCGTGCCGGCCGTCGGGCTCACGGTGAGCTCGTCGCGGCCAGAGGAGATGGGGGAGACGCACGCCTACGCCTCCGTTACCGAGGCCAAGGCGGCGGCGTGGGACCACCTCACCGCCGCCGCCGCGGGCGTGACCGCCAGCCGCAACGCCAAGGAGGAACTGGTGGCCATCCACCCCGACGGCACCTACGACGTGTACCGCATCAGCGACACATGGACTCTCGGACGGCCCGCCGGGTCCAACGGCACAGCCGAGCCGGCGACCAAGGGCGAGGCCCAGGAGGTCGCCCTGGCGTTGAACTCCACCGACAGGTTCGACGTCCCCAGCCACGAGTCGGCGCACACCAGCCTGAGCGAGGCGAAGGCTCAAGCGTGGGACCTGCTGGTGCAAGGCGACACCGGGTCGTTCTTGACCCGCAGCGCCCACAGCAACCTCCTCACCGCGCGATTCGGCGACGAGGAGTCCTACGCCTTCACCTTTAACGGCGGCAGCGAACAGCCACACCTCGCCCCCGCAAGCAGCGCGGAGAGCTCATCGAGTGAGTCCGCCCCCACGACACCTGCCCGTCGAAGCAACCCCGCTCTGGCCTACGCGACCCCCTTCCCGGCCACCCCCAGCCAGCGGCAGGTACGCGAGCTGGTCGCCTCGACCAACGCCGAGGGCACCTCAACCAGGACGTGGACGCAGACTCCCCAGCGCAGCGAAGGCCAGCGACGGTGACGCTGCGGGGTGCACAGCCGGGGTCGGTGGTGGGTGCATCCACAGGGAAAAGCGCAGACGGTTCGAGCCTCACCGCGCGCACCTACGCTCCCGCGCTGTCCGACGTCGTCCCCGCCCTACCGGAGGTCACCGTGCATCACCCCGATGCGATCAACCCCGATGCGGTCAACGCCGAAGCGATCAACCAGGCTCAGCACCACCTGGAGCTCGTGCAGCAGCTCGCCGACCAGCAGGACGGCGCCGACCCCTTCTCGCCGTGGCGCGACGTCAGCCTGCACACCCAGCTCGCCGCCGCCCACGTCGAGCTGGTGACAGCGTCCACCACAGCGGCGGTGCTACCGCCCGCCTCGCTGCTGCCGCTGGAGGACCGTGAGCGCGACGAGGGGGAACCCGTCGCGCGCAGTCGGGCACTGCTCGACGTCGCCGGCGCGCTGCTGGAAGCGGTGCTTGCGACCACGGAGGCCGCGCCCGGGGGACACCTGCACGAGGCCCGGCTGGCGCTGGGGCGCGCGTTGAGCTTCCTGCCCACCCACACCCCTCAGCGGCTCACATCATGAGCGCATCCAGTGAACACCGGCCGGTGACGGTACGAGAACTTCTCGAGCTGGCCAGCACCGAGCTGGACGACGTCTCCCGGACGCTCAGCCGTGGAAGAGGCCCCGACTTCTCCGACATCGCCCAGCAGTGGCCCGGCTTCCGGCGCGCCGCCGGGCGCTTCCTGCACACCCTGGATGGGCGGGACATGGGGAGTGACGGCGCCGACGGTGTCCCAGCCCACGTCACGCGCCTCACCAGCGTCCTGGACGCCATCGAGGCCCGAAGCGGTGACGACACGGCGCCGGAGAACTCCGCGCCTGGACCCATCACCCGGGCAGCTTCCGCGCTTGGAGCGGCGGGCGACCTGCTGCGCTCGGCCAACCTCAGTGGGTTCGAACGTCCCGATGTCCGTGCGGCACTTGTGGCCGGCAGCGCTCTGCTCACCGCTGCTGCTCAGGTGACCGCCCATGTGAGCATCCACGACCTGACCACCTTGAAGATCGCGCATGAAGCGACCACCGTGGCGAGCGCGTCCGCTGACGTTGTGCTCGCCGATCCCGGGCAGAGCACCCGCGGCACCATCGACGCCATCGCGACGCGGACACGTCCCCAGCCCCGACCCGGTGACCTGCCCCGCCTGCTTGAAGTCACCACCTGGGACTGGCGGGTAGCCGCCCTGATGGTCGCGGAAAGTGCGGCCCCCAGCAGCCGTGACCTGCGCGCGGCGCTGTCAGGTTCGTCCCAGATCCTCGGCATGGCCACCCTCGTGCTGCGCGCGCACAGCCAAGCCCAGCAGCAGCAGCTCGCGCAGCAGGACACCCCAGAATCGCAACGACTGCGCCTCAGTACCCAGCGCAGCGGCATGGAGGTGGACCGCAAGCTGCGCCTGAGCATGGACCAGCTCAACACCGCAGCGGAGGCGTGGAACGGGTACGCCACGGGCACACCAGCCACACCGGCACTGCTCACCGCGACGACGAACATGGCCACGACGGTCAGCCTTATCGCGCGTGATGGCGCCGGATGGCTTCGACCCGAGGAGATCGCCGGGCGTGCACACCCCGCAGCGCTGGTCGTCGCTGCACGCGGCGCCGTCGACGCCGTGCACGAGGTCACCGGAGCGCACCACGCCCTCGTCGAGGACCTCCTGCGACGCGGGTACGTCTACGGGGCAGCACGTCGACTGGCGAAGGTGAGTAGTGACCCGCGTTGGTGGTCCCTCAACGAGGAAGCCCAGGAGGCCATGGCGCTACAGCGCATGGAACAGGTCCGGGCCGGTGCGTGGGTACCCGTCGAGTGGGGCTACCAGAGCGCAGCCCTCATGAGCGCCTACGAGCCGCTCCCAGCGATGACCGGGACGGCTCGTTCGGGCTACTGGACCAGCACGCCCCGTACCGACCGCAGCGCGTGGCACTCACTGCTCGACGAGGTCACCGCGCGCGGACCAGGAACCTATCCATCACCGGTCCGTGCCCCCGATAACGACGGCGTCGTAGCCGCCTCGTCGACAAGCGCCGCCTCTGCAGCGGGTGAGCGACGCGTCAACCCCGCTCGCGCGTACACGACGCCGTTGCCTCAAGGGCTGACGCGAGCAGACGTCCGTCGTGGCCTGCGCGACAGCGAGCAGGACCACTACACGCCGACGCCCGGGACCTCCGGGCCCGAGGTACGGCCAGCCCCTCGGCGCTAAAGCGACCTCGTTCCGTGGGTCTCGCGTGCCCAGGACAGGTGCTCGCAAGGGTGGAGACCAGCTCCGGTCTCCACCCTCGCGAGCACCTCGTTGCTGCGGGGTTCGGTGCGCTCAGACCAGCTGCTCCGCGGGTAGGGACGTGCTCGAGTCCGCAGGCTCGTCGAGGAGCGGCGACGAGTCCGACGCCCGGCTGCGCTGCCCGCGCCGTGCTCGCCGCCCGTCCGGGGCCTCGTAGCCCATCTCCTCCAACGTCGCAGGTGTCCAGCCGGTCGCGGTCGCGGCGGCGTACTTCGCCGCGTAGTCCGTCTCGGCCTCCCCGCACGCAGCGTTGGCGTCGGCGACCATGCCCGCCGCCTCCTGCTTGGCCCGCTCCAGGTGCTCAGCCGCCCGGGTGCGTGCAGCGACCAGGTCCTCCTCGGAGCTCATCCGCTGCTCACCCGCCTCCGCGAGGTCGCCGGCGGTGCTCACCATCGTCTTCTGCAGCACCGCCAGCGCAGCCTTCTCCGCCACGCGTCGTGCTCCGCGCTTGTCAGCCATCGAAACGCTCCCGTTTCCATCGGGGCGGCGCGAAAGTCGCCGCGCGACAGACGCGCACAGCGGCCACACCCACCCCGCGACCATTCAGGGCCTGCCCGCTGGCACGGACAGAGGTCGACATGGTGTCGCCTCCCTGAGTCGGGGCGCCCGAAGGCGCCGCCTCTGCCGCGCAGCGGCAGAGGCCAACCCGACCACTGTCAACCCTACGCCATCTACCCCGCTCTCAGACCCAGCAAGATATAATTCTGCTAAGCAGAACCGTTGCCGCTGGCGCGGCAACCTGCGACACTGGTTCGGCCGGCGCGGCCAATCCAGTGCGACCGGGCGCGGTCGAAGCAGGGGAGGGGCGGGCTAGGTGAGCGAGGAGCCCGAGCAGGTGAAGGGGTCCGCCGGTCGTCGTCGCTCGCACGCGACTGGTCTCCGGAAGCGGCCCGTCAACGTCAGGTTCCACGAGGTGGAGTACGAGCAGCTGCGCCGGGCGGCTGGACTGAGCGGGCTGACGGTGACGAGCTACGTGGCCGAGGCTGCGCTGGCGGCGGCGACCGGGACGGCCCCGCCGAGCACGTCGCCGTTGCGGGAAGCGCTCGTTGAGCTGATGCAGTCACGCACCCAGCTGCGCCGGTTGGCGGTGAACGTCAATCAGGCCGCGGTCATCGCCAACGCGACCGGTGAGCCGCCGGTGTGGTTGGAACAGGCGTTGGCTCTGACGACCCGGGCCGTGGAGCAGGTCGACAACGCGGCCGCGCTCGTCGCGCGGAGGCTGCCGTGATCGCCAAGGTGTGCGAGCGAGGCCAGGACGTCGCCGGGTTGATCTACTACCTCTTCCGTGCGTCGCCGACGCACGAGAACCCTCGCTTCGTCGCCGGCTTCGACGAACCAGACAGGCTGGGTGTGGTGGCGGCGACGACACCCGTACTGCACGGGCCTACGCCGTCGGGTGACTCGGCATCCAGCGTGAGCGGAGAGCCTGAGGGGCTCGACGACGCAGCCAGTGCGGGGGAGCAGCGACTGGACTTGGCTGAAGTCATCCGCCAACTGCAGCAGCCGGTGAAGGCAGCCGGGATGCGTCCCAGCGACATGCCGGTCTACCACGTCGTCTTGGCCACGAAGCAGGACACCGGTGACGGCGAGGTGCCCGACCGGGTCCTGACCGATGCCGAATACCGCAAGGTCGCCGAGGACGCGCTGACGTCGGTGGGGCTGATCAACGACGCCAAGGGCCGGTCCGACGTGCGCTGGGTCGCGGTGCGCCACGACGACCACCACGTCCATGTCGTGGTCACCATGGCTCGCGAGGACGGCACCCGCGCCTACGTCGGCAACGACTTCTGGAAGCTCGGCAAGGTCGCCCGCGATGCGGAGAAGCGACTGGGTCTGGTCCGCACCGGGCAGCGTGACTCCACCGCCGTGAAGCGACCCACTCGCGCGGAGAACGAGCTGGCCCAGCGGGAGGGATGGTCGGAACCGACGCGGGTGAAGCTGCGGCGTGAGGTCCAGGTGGCCGCCGCCGGCGCTGCGGACCTCGGCGGCTTCTTCGAGCAGCTGCAGTCCGCGGGGCTGATGGTCAAGCACCGGTACTCCACGACCAACATCGGTCAGGTGACCGGCTACTCGGTGGCTGACCCGACCCGCCTGGACAAGGACCAGCAGCCGATCTACTTCTCCGGGGGCAGCCTGGCGGCCGACCTGACCCTGCCGAAGCTACGTCACCGGTTCGTCGACCCGCGCGGCACGACCGAAGACTCCACGACGCCACCAGCGGCGACGCCGAGAGCGGCGCACCAGCGCAGGACGCCGGTGGACCGGGAGCAGCTGTGGCAGCAGAGCCTGTCGGCCGCGCGCTCGGCGGCCGAGGAGATCCGCGAGTTCGCCAGCACCGATCCCACCCGGGCGGCCGACGCCGCGTGGGCCGCGGCTGACTTCCTGCGGGCGACGTCGCGGATGGTCGAGGGACGTCGCGGCGGCGCGCTGTCGGAAGCCGCCGAGCACTACGACCGCGCTGCACGTGAGGCGTGGGCGCGGCCTCCGGCACCGACCTGCGCCGGGCAGGGACTGCGCCAAGCAGCCTCCCTCATGCTCGCTGCGCAGCTGCTGCGCGGGAACGAGACCAAGCAGCTCCTGCTGCTGCTCGCCCAGCTGGCAGTGCTCACCGATGCCGTGGTCCGCCTGCGTGAGGAACAGGACCGGCGTACTCAGGCGTCCGCGGCTCGTCGTGCGGCGGAGCAGCTGCGCGATGAGCACCGCTCACGCGCCGAGGCGTTGCAGCGGCTGCAGGTGGGTGGCCCCGCCCGGTCCACGGGCCCGCGCAGGAGCCGGGACTGGCTCGTGGACAACAGCGAGGAGCGCGCCCCCTCAACCGGCACGCCGGGCCGCCCGGCGTCGCCCCCCAGATCCCGGTAGCCGCACCCGCGACCACCGGTTCCACCGATCACCTTTGCCAGAAGGGCCGATCACATGACCGAGGTTCACGAAGAGATCG
>Ga0160428_1001285_pt1 | contig 19839 bp, 12 predicted proteins | sample SolpanmetagenomM_FD_108198 | JGI IMG/M metagenome (GOLD analysis project Ga0160428, IMG submission 108198) | Solar panel surface microbial communities from Lawrence Berkeley National Laboratory, California, USA - M | ecosystem: Engineered > Built environment > Solar panel > Unclassified ... | reverse complement strand
CTGGGCGGCGGGGTAGGGCGTGTAGGCCTGGCGCATTTCCCGAATCTTCTCATTGTCAGCGAGCTTCAGGTCTTTGGTTTGGTCGTAGGCCCAGCGCACTAGGCCGGGGTTGAGGTGCAGGGCGTTGTTGTACTCGCCGGCGCGGGCAGGCTGCTGATAGGGCTTAGTTTTGCTGAGCGGCAGGTAGCCGGTAGTCCACTCCTGAGGCATTTCGCGCGGGTCGATTTCGTGGGCTAGGTCGCCATCAACCAGCCACTCCGACCACACCGCCGAGCCCGTGCTGCCATCGGCCGGGTCGATGCCCGCAATGCCCGCCACCAGCCAATACGCCTTACTCAGGTCGAAGCGGGGGTCCATGCCTAGGGCCATCACCGAGGCCGCGGCGCGCGCCGTGCCCATACCCGTGCAAATGCCTAGCACCTGCTTTTCGGGGTTGTAGCGCAAGGCACGGTAGCCCTGCGGAAATGCGATGGTTTGTGCCAGTGGCAGCCGCTCGACCCAGTACTGAAACTCACCTGGCGTGTCGCCCACATCTTCGCCCCGCTCAAACATCGTCACCACTACCACCCGCACCGGTATCGGCTTGGCCATTGGGGTAGTCCTCGTGGCGGTCTTGGGTTGGGCCAGCCCCAGCAGCGGCCACAGCAGGGCTAGCAAAAGGTGGGTGATGCGGTGTTTCATGCGAATGAAGAGTAGAGTAAAATGAGAAAAAGAGGCTAGCCGCTACGTGCTCTGGTTAAGGCGCGCCACAAACCGCTGCCAGTCGAGTTGCCAGGCGGCCAGCGCCCGCTGCTTCTCGGCGGCATCGAGGTAGCTGTAATTGATGCCATTGAGGGCCAGCTGCTTGAGGTCGCGCAAGTCTAATTCCCAAGCCAGGAAGACGCTCCAGTAATCGGGCGTTACGCCCACGTAATCGAAAATGGCAGGGTCGTCGGGACTAATGGAAATCTGCACGCCGCGCCGAATCCAGGTGTGGGCTGGGTGCAGCCGCAAGTCGCCCACGTAGTCGAGCAGCTGGTTGCTGAGTGGGCTCACCTCAATGCAGATGTTTTGCTTGCGCACCAGGTCTTCGGCAGCCGGAAAAAACGCCAAGTTGAAGCCGTGCCCAATGCGGTTGCTACCCAGCACGGCCGCGTCGTACACGTTGTGCACGTGCTGCCAAGTGCTTTCGCCGTCGTGCAGGCACAGTGGTAGCTGCACGCCGGTGGCCGCCGTCAGCGAGTCGCGCACGCGCCATACCTCCTGGAAGTAGCGCGTGGGGTGGCCGGCATCTTCGTGTGCCACCAGGTCGAAGGCTGCCACCACGCTGGGGTAGCGCCGATGCAGCCGGAATGCCGTGCGCAGGCTGCGCTGAATCTGCTCGGTGGTTTTAAACCGTAGGTCGGCGTAAATGAGCTTGAACGTAAACGCTGGCTGGCGAGCCTGCACCCGCTGCCCTGCCCGCTGGTAGTAGCGAATAATAGAATCGGCTGGAAACGAGCCCGCCGGGTGGTGCAGATCATAGAGGCTGCCGCTCAGACCGGTGCGCAGCTCCACATGCTGCACGCCATCGGCCACCAAAGAGTCAAACGTGGCCACGGCCATATCCTCGAATACTGGCTGGTAACCCGTAAAGCCGCCTACCCGCTGAAAACGCTTCTCAAACTCGCGCCACACATCTACCGAGTCGTGGCTCATGCGCTCATCAAACGTCAGCAGAGCATGCAGTTGCGCCCCGAAGCCCGGCACCGTACGCTGCAGCTCCTGCGCTGCCACAAAGCCGGGCGGCACCTCGCCCGCCCGAAAGAAATGCAACTCGCCCTTGAGATACGGCCCCCGGTCAGGCTGCCAGAAAACGTAGCAATTAGGCTCGCGCACGGCCCGTTGCACCATCCACCAGGGGCTGCCGCCCGCGCCGGGGTGCAGGTGGTGCACGCCCCCCTTGGGCATAGTCTGGAGCAGGTGGTAGAGCCGGCTAGCGTAGAGCTGGTGCCGCCCTCGGTAAAAATTGCGTGCCGGCGGAAAAAAATGAATCGAGTCGTAATGCGCCAGTGCTTGCTGGCGTAAGGCCACCAAGCGCCGATTAGCCTGCTCCTCCGCCGCCGACAGGCGCAGCCCCGAGCTAAAGTTGCGCAGACTATCGGCTTGCTCGAGGTGGTGCAGGCGTTGCGCGTAGCTGCGCGACCCCAGCGGGCTAGCCACATGTTGGCGCGTGCAGCCCAGTCCCGTACCCAACACCAGCAACCAAGCAAGAATCACTAACACCTTGCTTGGCAACACCGCAATAGTCTGCTGGCTAGTTAAGCTGCGCGCCTGAGAAGGTTGCCAATTATTCATCAACTAATGCGTAAAAGTTTGCTACCCTAGCAGCGCAATAACTAGCGGCTTGAGAAGTGGAACCAAGGAGCCCTGAAGGGCTAAGCTAGGCTAGCAATGCCCATAGTTGGGCTATAAACTAGCAACCTGCCGTCGATTTAGGAGAAAAGTACTAGAATCATGCTGCCGTTTTTTACTGAAGCGTCAGTCCAGGGGCACATCAGGCAATAGAGCTAATGTGTACAGTGCTTACTACCTAAGTGAGGCGATAGCTAGTGCTACGTCCCCCGGCGGCTTCCTTAACCAAGATGCCCTGGTCTAGTAGCGCCTGAATGTCACGAGTGGCGGTATCCTGCGAGCATTTGGCAATCGTGGCCCACTTAGAAGAAGTCAGCTTCCCCTCGAAGCCATCCAGCAATTGGTTCAGTAGGCGTTGTTGCCGAGCGTTGAAGGTTAGAGAAGCATACCGTTCCCAGAACCGCGCTTTTACCAATACCTTCGCTAGTGTCTGCTCTGTGGCCGTGAGCGCCCGGCTTAGGCACGCAAGAAACCACTCTAACCAGGCCGTGACATCTAACCCGCCCTTCTGGGCCGCCTCTAACTGGGCGTAGTAGGCATTGCGCTCTTGCCGCATCTGGGCCGACAGACTATAAAACCGTTGGGATGAGGCGTCCGCTCGGGCCAGTTGCAATTCGGTAAGGGCGCGGCCGACGCGGCCATTGCCATCCTCGAAGGGGTGAATCGTGACAAACCAGAGGTGAGCGATGCCAGCTTTAAGCACGGCATCCAGGGTAGTAGCTGAGTTGAACCAGGTAAGAAACTGCGACATCTCAGCGGCTACGTGAGTTGCTTCGGGCGCTTCAAAATGCACATGCTCGCGCCCCACTGCACCCGAGACCACCTGCATGGGTCCTTTGGCACCCTCCGCATCTTGGTTATGACATAGCCTAACATCTACCAAGATTAGTTGGCCACAAGCCAGTACACTACCAAGCAAAAATCAAACGACGATTTTTACCTCAGTCATTGAATCATTGAAAGCGCTTTAACGATGGCCACTTACTAGAAGCAAATCCTGCGCGGTGACTCCGAAGAGTTCTTTCTACGCGACTATAGCGTTGATCACGTACTGAGCAAGTACGCAACCAACGCTATAGCATAGCTGGGCAGGCCAGTTGAAAAGCTTATTGCGTGTCTTTCAGCACGGCCACTGCTTCGTTCAAAGTCAGGTCTTTAGACAAGCCCCGCGTGAAGCGCATAGACCGGCTGACTTGGGCTGAGTCGCCTTGCAGTGCTTGACGGTCGGCGGCCAGCGGAGCCAGGACCAGGGGCTTGGCCGTGGCTTGCAGCGCTTCGTATTTATCCGCCTCCGTTTGAAGCAGGTGGCGCCGAGCCCGGAATTTATCGAATTGCAGCGCAACAACCGTTTCGGTTTGGCGCTTACGCAGGCTCTGCACAATAGCCGTTAATTGCCGGAAGCTGGGGTTGGCGGCCACACGGGCCTTACTATTGGCTTCGAGCTTGGTGTAGTTGGGCGGCGTGTCCCAGGGCCGGTAAGTAGCAGACTTTATCTCGTCCCACTTCAGCGCGTAGTCGGCCTGCTGTTCTCCTTCGTCGAGGTCCGAGGCTACGTCAGGCAACACGATGTCGGATGCTACCCCCTTAAACTGCGTCGAACTACCCGTGATGCGGTAGAACTTCTGCATCGTGAACTTCAGTGAGCCCAGCGGCTTAAACGCGTTGAGCGTGGCCGGCAGCGTCTCGTCTAGGTTAACAATGCGCTGCACCGTGCCCTTGCCATAGGTGGTAGGCGTGCCAATAATGAGCCCGCGTTTGTAATCTTGAATGGCGGCCGCCACGATTTCGGAAGCCGAGGCACTGTGCTTGTTCACCAGCACTACCAGTGGGCCCGCGTATTGCACCTGCGGGTCGCGGTCGTTGAGCACGCTGGTAGTACCGCGGCTGTCGTGCACCTGCACCACGGGGCCACTAGGAATGAATAGGCCCGCCATGTCTACAGCGTCGCGGAGCGAGCCACCCCCATTTTCGCGCAGGTCAAATACTACCCCCTGCACGCCCTCAGCCGTGAGCTTAGCCAACTCCTTCTTCACATCGTCGGCCGACGAGCGGCCGCCGTCGTTGTTGAAGTCGGCATAGAAAACGGGCAGACGTAGGTAACCGATTTTGAGGCCGCTTGGGTCCTTAATGACGGCCGACTGGGCATAGGTAGCCTCGTTGACTACCACATCGCGGATGATGGCAATATTCTTAACCGAGCCGTCGGCTTTGCGCACCGTAAGGCGCACCTCGGTGCCCTTCTTACCTCGAATGAGCGTGACGGCCTTGTTGGCGTGCCAGCCCTCGATACTTACGGGCTCGGCCGCGCCCTGGGCCACCTGCAGGATAGCGTCACCCTTTTTCAATTCGCCCTGGCGATACGAGGCCGAGCCAGGTACAATGTCCTCAATATAAAGCAGGCCATCGCGCTCGTGCAGCTGCGCCCCAATGCCATCCATGCGGCCAGTCAACTGAAAATCAAAGTCTTCCTTGCGCTGGGGAGCCAGGTAATCAGTGTGCGGGTCATAGGTATTGGCGATGACATTGGCGTAGCGAGCCAACACTTCATCCGCATCAGGCTGTTCGGCAAACTGTTCTGCGTAATACTTGCGCAGGCGCTGGCGAGCCTCCACTTCAAACTGAGCCACGGTGCGCTCGGCGAGGGGGGGTAGGGGCTCGTGGCGTAGGCTGGCCAGGCGGGCCCGGTCGCGGCGCTTGTCCTGTTCGTCGAGCAGTTGGGCTACACGCGCCAAGGTCTCGTACTTGAGTTGCTTGCGCCACTGCTCCCGCTGGTCGGCCGCTGAGGCCGGAAAGGCAGTTTTCTCGTAGTCAGTCTGGATAGTTTCGTCGGCGGTGAACGTGAAAGGTTTGGCCAGCAACTCCTGAACCAACACCTGCACCTGCTTGGTACGTTCGGCCAGCAGCCGGGTGCCCAGGTCTAAAAATTCGTGGGTACCGCGCCGAGTCTGGTCGTCGATAGCGAGCTGATACGTTGCCAACTGCGCCACATCGGCTTGCAGTAAAAACTTGCGGCGGTAGTCCAACCGTTTGATAGCCAGCTTATACACGCGCCGACTAAAATTATCGTCCAGGCTTTCCGGCTGGTAGTGGGCCTGCGAAAGCCCTTGTACCAACGAACCCACTAGTACTTGCTCCTTGCTGGGCGGCTCCTGGGCGCCCTGGCGCTCGTAAAAGCGGTAGGAGGCAAGGCCAAAGATCGCGGCGGTGAGGCCAGCGTAGGAACCGATTTTAAGCCGAGTAGGAGCCATGAAGCGCACAAGTGAAAAGTTCTTCTAAATGTAATGCCCGGCACGGTTGCGAGGCACAGCTCAGCCAGCAGCCTCAGAAAATTGGGCTGTCATTAATAGGCCACAATGCCGTAATAGATGTGAGTGGGTAGCTGTAGTTGAACAAGAAATTAGGTAGGCTTATCTTAACACAATGAATAGTAGCCTACTCCGAAGGTGAGGTAAAAGTGAAAAAATAAGTTGCTTTTCTGAAAAAGCGACGCTTACCTTTGGCCTACCAATCCCTGCTGACCCAGGATGGTTTTTATACAGAGGCGCGGAGAGACAGGCTCGACGAAACGCCGGCAACCCCCAGCTACTTGCTGGAACGGTGCCAAGTCCTGACCATATAAAAACAAGCTGTGGCTAACTCCCTACCCCCCCAAGTTTCGCTTACTTTTTCGGCCCCGCTACGGTCGTGTTGTTGCCCCTGGGCTGGCGCCTGCATGCGCTAGGCAAGCCGGAGGTGTAGCGCATAGGCTGTTTTACACGTCGGGTTTGCCGTTTTCTTCGCCGCTGCTGGCTTAGGCGCTTTGTTGCGCTTAGCCAGATGGAACATGGTGGCACCTAAAGAGCTGATGACTAATGCGCTTTAAGCGTTATGGTAGCGTTTAAATGCAGCTAAACGCGGGGGTTCGGCTTGCTGCTTGTGCATGAGCAGCAAGCCGAACCCCCGGGTGCCGCTTACTTCTTTTGCTGGTTTTGCCCTGCGCTAGTGGGGTAGGGCGCCGCTGCGGCTTCCGCAGCTTGGCCTGGCCTAACTGCGCCTAGCCCTCAACTTCTTCTTGATATGAAAAAAACTACCCTTACTCTGGGGCGGGCAGCTGTGTTTGCCCTGTGCCTGGGCCAGGCTGGCCTGGTGGCCGCCCAAACGACCGGCGGGCCCCCGGCCACTGGTACCGTTACCGACGGCGATAACCACACCGCATTACCTGGTGCCACGGTGGTAGTGAAGGGCACCACGCAGGGTGCTTCGACCGATGCCGAAGGGCACTTCTCACTGCCCGGCGTGACCCCAGGCGCTACCCTCATTATCAGTGCGGTAGGCTATGCCAAGCGTGAGGTAAAAGTGGGGCCCGACCCGCTCGATGTGGCACTGCCTACCGACGTGCAGCAGCTCAACGAAGTGGTGGTGACGGGCTACAGCGAGCAAAACCGCCGCACGCTCACGAGCGCCATCTCGACCGTGAGCGGCGCCGCCATTAAGGACGTGCCGGCCGCCAGCGCCGACCAGCTTTTGCAAGGTAGAGCGCCCGGCGTGCAGGTATCGGCCAATTCGGGCGTGCCGGGCGGCGGCATTTTTATCCGCATCCGGGGTAGCAACTCGGTGAACGCCAGCAACGACCCGCTCTACGTGGTCGATGGCGTTTTCATCAACAATACCAACCTGGTGGCTACGGGCCTGGGCAACCAGGTATCGGCAAACCCGATTGCGGATATCAACCCGGCGGATATTCAAAGCATTGAAATTCTGAAGGATGCTAACGCCACGGCTATTTACGGCTCGCGTGGGGCCAACGGCGTGGTGCTCATCCAAACCAAGCGCGGCAAGGCCAACACCAAAACGCGCATCACGCTGGATACCTACTTGGCCACGTCGAAAGCCCCTAAAGCCTACGACTTAGTAACCGGACCCCAGCTGGCAACACTCGAAAACGAGCGCTTTCTAAACGACGGCGGCAGCGCGGCGCTGGTGCCGTACCGGGCAGTTTCGGCGGGGGGTAGGGGCCTGCCCGAAGAGCAGCAGACCTACGACCGGCTCAGCGACGTGTTTCGGCGGGCAGGCACGCAGAGCTACCAGCTCTCGGCGGCGGGCGGCTCCGACAAAACGCAGTTTTACCTGGCGGCCGGCTATTTCAGCCAAGAGTCCATTGTGCAGCCCAGTAAGTTTAACCGCTTCAGCTTTCGGGTAAACCTGGATAATAGCGTGACCGATAAGCTGCGCATCGGCACGAGCACGGCTCTCACGCGCACCCAGCGCAACGTGAGCAGCAACGACAACAACCCAGTGGGCGTCATCAATTCGGCGCTGTTTCCGCGCACCAACCTGCCGGTTTTCAACACCGACGGCTCGTACACCAAGTATGGCAGCTTTGATAACCACCTGGCCCTCATCAACAACCTGAACAACGACGCGGTGGGCACGCGGGTGATTTCGAATGTGTACGGCGAGTACAAATTCTTGCCAAACCTGACCTTGCGCACGAGTTGGAGCATCGACTTCAACGACATGTACGAGAACAATTTCAACAACACGCTCATCCTGGCCGGGCAGCCGCGGGGCACGGCGTCCTCGTACCTCTCGCGCGACATTACCCTGCTCAACGAGCAGACGCTGAACTACCGCACCACGTTTGGCGAGAACCACGCCCTGCAAGCGGTGGTCGGCAACACCTTGCAGCGCAACACGTTTCAGCGCACGAGCCTACTAGGGCAGCAGTTTCCGAGCAACGACCTGACGACCATCGCCTCGGCCGCGACCCAAACGGGTTCGTCGAGCCGCTCGCTGGCGGGGCTGGTATCATTTTTCGGCAAAGTCACCTATAGCTACAAGGACCGCTACACGGCCGACGTGAGCGCCCGCGCCGACGCCTCGTCGCGCTTCGGTACTAATAACAAGTGGGGCTATTTTCCGGCCGTGGGCCTGGGCTGGCGGCTGGGTGAGGAGCAGTTTATCAAGGACTTGGGCGTGTTTGATGAACTAAAGCTGCGGGCCAGCGTGGGCCGCACCGGCAACCAAAATGGCATCGGCGACTTTGCGGCCCGCGGCCTCGTGCAGGGCGGCGCCAACTACCTCGACCTGCCCGGCACGGCTCCCTACCAGCTCGCCAACCCCGACTTGAGCTGGGAAACGACCCAGCAATCGAACGCAGGCCTCGACGTAGCAATACTCAAAAACCGCCTGGCCTTAGAGCTGAACTACTACGACAAATCGACCACCGGCCTGCTGCTGAACGTGCCGGTGCCGCGCAAAACCGGTTTTGCCTCGGAGCTGCAGAACTACGGCGCCGTGAGCAACAAGGGCATTGAAGCACAGTTGACCGCCAACTGGTTTAATACCAGTGCGGTACAATGGAGCACCACCTTTACTATTGCCCGCAACGTGAACCGGGTAGTAACGCTGGCTGCGCCCATCACGGCTGGCTCGCGCGATATTTTTCGGCTTGAAGAAGGTGCGCCGCTCTACTCGTTCTGGCTCTACCACCAAACCCGCGTGAACTCCGAAACCGGCGACGCCGAGTACCAGGACGTGAACGGCGATGGCCAAATTACGGTAGCCGACCGCCAGCTGGTGGGCAATGCCTGGCCTAATTTCTTCGGCGGCGTCACCAACACCTTTACCTGGAAAGGCCTGGATTTTGGCTTCAACCTGTACTTCGAGCAGGGCGCTAAAATCATGAATATGAACCGCTTCTTTCTGGTGCACGGCGGCACGCAGAGCAATATCGGCTACCTCAGCGACCAGCTCAACCGCTGGCAGAAGCCGGGCGACGTGACTAGTATTCCGCGCCTGACCACCAACGCCGCCAGCAACAACTACGGTGGCGTGGTGCAAAACCTGAGCGACCGCTACCTCGAAGACGGCTCGTTCATCCGCCTGCGCACCATCACGCTAGGCTACACCCTGCCTAAAACGGTAGTGGGCGCGGCGCACCTGAATTCGCTGCGGGTGTACGCGCAGGCCGCTAACCTCTTCACCATCACGCCTTACTCGGGCCTCGACCCCGAAGTAAACTCGCAGAGCGGCGTGGCCAATACCAAAAACATCGACTGGGCCACCGTGCCCCAGCCCCGCACCTTCCAGGTGGGCCTAACCGTCGGCTTGTAACCCTTCTTACGCTCATGAAACGACATATTTTTCGCCTGCTCGTAGTATTGCCCGCCTTAGGGGGGGTAGGAGGTTGCAAAGACCTGCTCGACCCACAGCCCGTGCAGCAGCTCGCCGACGACCGCGCCATTACCGACGCCGCCAGCGCCCGCGCCGCCACCCTCGGGGCCTACGACCGGGTGCAGAACTACTACCAGCTCGACTGGCCCACGCTGGGCTTCTTGCCCGCTGATAACGTGCGCTTCAACGGCACGCTCAACCAGTACCTGCAAATCGACCAGAACCAGCTGAGCGCTGATAACGTGGTCATTACCGAAGCCTGGACCTTCATCTACCAGGCCGTGAACGCGGCCAATAACGTGATTGCCGGCGTGCCCGCCGTAAGCGACCCGTTGCTGAGCGCCACCGAGAAAAACCAGTTGCTGGGCGAGGCGTACTTTCTCCGGGCCTTGTCGTATTTCGACTTGGCACGGGGCTGGGGCGGCGTGCCGCTCGTGCTCACGCCCACCCGCAGCAAGGAAAACGGCCAGGGCACCCGCCGCGCCACCCTGGCCGCCACCTACGACCAGGTACTGGCCGACCTCACCCAGGCCGAAACCCTGCTGCCCGCCGCCACCACGCGCAACCGGGCCGTGAAGGCCACCGCCCGCGGCCTGCGCGCCCGCCTGCACCTCTACCGCCAGCAGTGGCCCGACGCCGAAACCTACGCCACGCAGGTGCTCAGCAACAGCGCCTACGGCCTGGTAACGCCCTACCGGGCCTTTTCCACGGCGCCGTTCCTGACTTCGGAATCGGTATTGGAAATAAGCTACAGCAATGCCGACGCCAACACGATGTGGAACAACTGGTTTCCGAGTGCGCTGGGTGGGCAGTACAACTTCCAGCCCGTGCCGGCGGCCATTATGCTGCTCAACGACCCCACGGTGGGCGGCAGTCGGTCGGCCTTGCTAGCCAGCACCACCATCAACGGGGCCCCGGCCGTGTATGGCAACCTCTACAGCCGCTCGGCCCAGCGCGACGACCCCAGCTACGTGCTGCGGGTGGCCGAGCTGTACCTCATCCGCGCCGAGGCCCGCGCCCGCCAGGGCAAGCTGGCCCTGGCCCTGGCCGACCTCAACGCCGTGCGCGCGCGCGCCGGAGTGCCCGCCAGCACGGCCGCCACGGCCGCCGACCTGCTGCTAGCCATCGAAAACGAGCGCCGCGTAGAGTTTGCCTTCGAGGCCGACCGCTGGTTTGACCTCGTGCGCACCGGCCGTGCCGGCGCCGTGCTCGGCGTCACGGACCCGAAGAAATGGGTATTTCCCATCCCCTACAACGACCTCGTGGCCGACCCTGATTTGGAGCAAAACCCAGGGTATTAGCACGCACCGCTCAGGGTGGGTCCCTACCCCCTCTCGGCATGAGAAAAAGCGTCAACGCCATTTTCTTTATGCTGAGAGGGGGATAGGGAGCCACGCTAATGGTTTCGTATCAAGCAAATTATCGACAACGTATATGTTGAAGCACTACCTAACCGCCGGGCTGCTCGCCGCTGGGCTAGCGGCCGGCGCGCCCGCGGCGGCGCAAAACCGCTACTTTTTCCCGGCTGCTAAAGCCGAAGATTTTGACCCGGCCATCCCGACGCCCGAGCAGTTTTTGGGCTACCCCATCGGCTCGCACTACACGCGCTCCGACCAGATTGTGGCTTACCTGCGCGAGCTGGACCGCGCGAGTGATAAGGTGAGCACCCGCGTAATTGGCAAGACGTACGAGGAGCGTACGCAGCTGGTGGCCACCATCACGTCCACTGAAAACCAGCAAAACCTGGCCCAGATTCATGCGCAGCGGCGCGGGCTTACCGACCCCACCTTACCCGCGCCCGCCTACGCCAAGCTGCCCGTGGTGGTGAGCCTCAACTTTGGCGTGCACGGCAATGAGAGCAGTAGCAGCGAAGCGGCCTTACTGCTGGCCTACTACCTCACCGCCTCGCGCAACCCCGAAACCCAGCGCTGGCTGCGCGAATCGGTGGTGACCATCGACCCCCTCGAAAACCCCGACGGCCGCGACCGCGCCAGCCATTGGTTTGACCAGAATAAGTCGTGGCCGGCCGTGACCGATCCGCTCGACCGCGAGCACACCGAAGCCTGGCCCGGCGGCCGCACCAACCACTTCTACACCGACCTCAACCGCGACTGGCTGGCCCTGGTGCACCCCGAAAGCCGCGCCCGCATGGCCTTCTACCACGAGTGGTACCCCAACGTGCTCATCGACTTCCACGAGATGGGTACCAATGGCACGTATTACTTCGAGCCCTCGAAGCCCCACAGCACCGAAAACGACCTGGTGCCGCGCTCGACCTATGAGGTGCTCAACGTACACTTAGCCAAATACTTCGCCGGCGCCCTCGACCAGCTCGGCTCGTTGTACTGGACCAAGGAGCAGTTCGATAACCTCTCGCCCATCTACGGTTCCACATATCCCGACTTTCAAGGGGGGGTAGGGATTACGTTTGAGGTGGGTAGCTCGCGCGGGTTGGCCCAAGAAGGCACCAATGGTGTGGTGAAGTTTCCCTTCACCATCCGCAACCACGTGGCTACCGGCCTGGCCACCGTGCGCGGCGCGGTGGAGGAAAAGGACTTGTACTTGAAAGCGCAGCGCGATTTCTTTACCTCGGCCCTCACCGAAGCGCGTAAGTTTCCGACCAAAGCCTACGTATTCGGCAGCACCCAAGACCCCACGCTCACTAACAAGCTGCTCGAAACCCTGCTGCTACACCACGTGCAGGTGCATGAGCTGGGCCAGGATGTAACGCTTGACAAACAAGTATTTAACAAGGGCGCGGCGTACGTGGTGCCCACCGCCCAGCCCCAGTACCGCATCGTCAACTCCCTGTTTGAGGAGCTGACGGCCTTCCACGACAGCGTATTCTACGACGTAACGGGCTGGGCGCTGTCGCACGCCTACGGCCTGCCCGTGGCCAAGCAAAAAACGGCGGCCCTGGTGCAGGGCGCGCCGCTAAAAGCTCCTAAAAACCTAGCCGGCAACGTAGTGGGCGGCCAGTCGAGCTACGCCTACCTGCTGCCGTGGTCTGACTACAACGCGCCCCGCGCCCTGGTGGCCTTGCAGCAAGCCGGGGTAGTAGCCAAGGTGGCTTTCAAACCCTTCGCTACGGGCACCAAGGAAGGCGGCAAAACCGACTTCGGCTACGGCACGCTGGTGGTGCCGGTGGCAGCACAGCAGCTGCCCGCCGATTCGGTTTTTCGAGTGGTGAGCCGGATAGCGCAGCAGGCGCAGGTCACGTTTACGGGGGTAGGAACGGGCTTTAGCGTAGGCGGCATCGACCTGGGTAGCAACAATGTGCGCACCGTGCCCGAGGCCAAAGCGGCCTTGCTGGTGGGCACCGGCACCAACGCCTCGGAAGTGGGCGAGGTCTGGTTTCACGCCAGCAAGCAGCTCGGCCTGCCCTTGAGCAAGATTGAGCTGGGCAACTTCGGCAAAGCCCCGCTGGGCCGCTACTCGGCCCTAGTGCTGGTAGGCGGCGTGTATACCGCCCTCGACCGTCCCGCTGTAGAACGCCTACGCCGCTGGGTGCAGGAGGGCGGCACGCTCATCACCATCAAAAACGCCTCGGAATGGGCCCTCAAACAGGGGCTGGTAGCTGAGAAGCTGCTCATCCCGGCCGGTAACGGCTGGGCCGACACGACCGCCACCAAAGGCGCCGTGGCCGCGCCGCGCCGCGCCGACTTCGTGACGCAGGAGCAGGAGGGCACCCGTGCCATCGCGGGCTCCATCTACCGCGCCGACGTGGACCTGACTAACCCCATTGCCTTTGGCCTGACCAGCCGCAACTTGAATGTATTCCGCAACGGTACCACCTTCCTGAAGCTCAGCCGCAACCCCTACGCCACCGTGGTGCGCTACGCAGCGAAGCCCCTGGTAAGCGGCTACGTATCGAAAGGAAACGTGCAAAAAATCAGCAACTCAGCGGCCGTAGTAGTAAGCAAGCTAGGCGCGGGTCGCATGGTGCTCTTTACCGACGACCCGGTGTTTCGCTCGTACTGGCACGGCACTTCGCGCTTGCTTAGCAATGCCCTGTTGCTGGGCCCCCTGCTAAATGTGCCCGAAGGCGCGGCTGCTCCGACGGCGGCAGAAGAAGCAAATTAAACGCGTCCTGCCCTCTCAAAACTGCCCTAGCGGAGCCTCAATAAGGCGCTCTGCTAGGGCAGTAATACTTAGGTGATTTTGGAATTGATGCGTAAGTAGCGCGGACTGAAAGTCCGCGCTACTTACGCGGCCGTACGCTGTCCCCGGAACTACGCTAGCGCAGCCGGGCCGTAGTGAGGGGCGTAACTGGCGTATGCGCTGGCCGCCGGCCCTGCACATCGGGCATCGATACGTTGGGTAGGCGCGGCAGCACATAGCGCGCGAAGTAGTCGGCTTCGTCGAGGAGCGGGTAGCCCGAGAAGATGAAGGCCCGAAAACCCATATCCATATAACGGTTGAGCTTCTCCACGATCTGGTCGGGCGTGCCAACTAGCGCGCCACCGGCACCCGAGCGAGCCTTGCCGATGTCGGTCCAGAGCAGTGGCTCCACGAAGCCTTCGTTGTCGGCGTGTTCTCGCAGCTCGTTTTGGCGATGCACGCCCAGCGACCACGAGTCTTGGGCGCGGCTCTTAATTTCGGCGCCTTTCACGGGGTCAAACTTCGACATAAGCTTGCGGGCGTAGGCGCGGGCTTCGTCTTCGGTTTCGCGCACGATGACGTGAATGCGCAGCCCAAAATCAATCTGGCGGCCGTGGCGGGCGGCGCGGGCGCTCAGGTCCTGCATCGTTTCGTAAAGCATTTCCTCCGTTTCGGGCCACATCAAAAACATGTCGCAATACTGCGCGCACACCGCCCGCGCCCCCTCCGAGGTGCCGCCGAAATACAGCAGCGGCCCGCCGTTTTGCTGGTAAGGCTTGGCGGGGTCGGCGGGCATATCAAACTGATATATTTCTCCCTTGTGCACGATGCGCTCCTGCGTCCAGGCCTGACGCAATATTTCGATGGTTTCGGCGCAGCGCTGGTAGCGTAGGCCCGCGTCTTCGCGCAGGCCGGGCAGGTCGGAGTTGATGATGTTGATGGTGAGCCGGCCTTCGAGCATGTGGTCGAGCGAGGCGAGCGCCCGAGCCAGCATAGGTGGGTGAATTTCGCCGGTGCGAATAGCCGTAAGCAGGTTGATACGCGACGTTTGCGGGGCAATTCCGGCCGCGAAGGTCATTACATCCTGCCCCACAGTGTAGGAGGTAGGGAGCAAGATGTTGGAGTAGCCTAGCCGCTCGGCCGCCAGAGTAATGTCGCGGCAATGTGCCCACGAGCTACGGTAAGCGCCGTCGAGTACGCTCAGGTACTGGGTGTCGCCCCCACAAAGGTCGTCGAACCAGGAGATTTCGGCCACGCGCTGCGGTGTGCGAATGGCCACGGAAGTAATGGGAGAAGCAAGTGGCATAAAGAAAATATAGTGCTGTGCAGCAGATTATTATTCTAGAATTGTTCCTGAATTAGCAGGAAAAAAGACGTCTATCATGCTTCGGCAAGCTTAGCATGACGACCACACTCTGGCTTTAGTAAGAAAGACAAGGGCATAAGTAGCCGCTCACCGATTACCCCGTTTGTTAAATAGAAAATACAGCCCTACCCCCGCCACCGCCGCTAAAGCCACATCGCGTGCCTCGGTACCCGTGCTGCTCAGCAGCAGCCACCCGCACAAACCCACGCACAGGGCCGCTACGGCCGGCCCGCCCCACACCCGAAAGGGAGCGGGCTGCGCTGGGCGTTGGCGGCGCAATATGGGTAAGGCCGCGCAGGTAAGGGCAAAGTAAAGCAGGCGAATAATCGTGCTGAGCGTGAGGGCGTAAATGAAGGTGCCTGAAATAGCCAGCGCCAGCTTGAGCCCGGCCGACACCAACAGGGCAACCCAGGGCGTGCGAAAGCGCGGGTGCGTAGCGCCAAAAAACGCCGGAATTTGCCCTTGCTCGGCCAGGGCAAATAGCAGGCGTGGCCCCGTAAGCATCAAGGCGTTGAGGGTGCCCAGGGCCGTTAGCATAGCGGCTGCGGCTACCATCCCCCCGCCGGCTGGGCCCAGAAACTGCTGCGCCGCTTGCGCCAGGGGGCGCTCGGCGGTGGCTAGGCCGGGTAGCGTGCCAATGCACACCACCTGCACCAGCACAAACAGCACAGCCACCGTAGCAATCGCGGTGAAGAGCGCAAACGGCACATTGCGCTGGGGCTGCTCAATTTCGCCAGCCGGAATAGCGGCCACATCGAACCCTGAAAAGGTGAAAATGAGCAGCAGTACGGCACTCGAAAAGTGCGGCAGCGTAGGGGGGGGTAGCCCAAGAAAACGCCGACCACTTGACAAAAAACAGTCCCACAGCCACGAACAGCGTCAGCAGTATCAATTTACTGACTGTGAATAAGTTGTTGACCAAAGAGGCCAGCCGCACGCCCACTAGATTAAGCCCCGTGAGCCCCGCTACTAGCCCGGTCATGAGGGCTGCCCGCCAGAGCCCCGCACCCACGGCCGGCCAGAAATACGCAGCATAGTCTACAAATAAATTACACAACGCGGCGAAGCTGGCTAGCCGCGACAGCCACAGCAGCCAGCCCACCTCAAACCCGATAAGCGGCCCAAACGCCGTGCGGGCGTACAAGTAGGGGCCGCCCGCGCCGTTGAACCGGCTGCTCACCTCCGCAAAACACAGAATAATACCCGTGACAATAGCGGCGCTCGCTAGGTAAGCCCCCAAGCTGTAGGTACCAGCCAGCGCGTAGAGCTTGGCCGGCAGCCCCAGAATACCAGCCCCAATGGTAATGTTAACAATCAGGGCCACGAAGTCCCAGCGGCGAATGCCGCGCACCAGGTGGGGCGGCGCGGCGGCCATGCGAGGAGAAGTCATACCAGAAAAGTGAAAGCGACGAAAATCAGGTAGCTGGGTAAGCGACCCAGTCTAACGGCAGGTGCGGGCGAGGCAGCAACAACAGCGTTTTTTCATCAGCTTTAGCACCGCACCAGCGCAAATAGGCTGGTAGCGGCTAGGGCAAATATAACCCGCCCAGCCGGGCGCCGGCCCAAGGCCAGCCGGCTTGGCAACGGGGTTGCCTATGTTTTTAACTGCATACTCCACAACGAGCAGCCGCCCACTCGGCACGCGAGCCGACTGTTTCTGATTTGTCGCTTTTAAGTAACTGTGAGACATACCAGCGCCTTAGTGAAAAGCTCTCAACCCGTAAATGTTTTGATGGAATTCATCGCAACAACTTCGTATACAGTGCGTAGCCTACCAATTGGCTTGCCGCAGCCCTTCGGGCCGCAGTACCCGGACGCTGTTGGGGGCCAGCTCAATCAACCCGGCCTGGCGAAACTCGCTGAGCGTGCGGCTCAGTGACTCGGGGGCCGTGCCTACCACGGCGGCTAGGTCTTCTCGCGAAAGCTGAATATCTGCCTTGTCCGCAGGGGGTAGGCGCAGCAGTGCATCGGCCACGCGGCGGCGTAGCGAGTGGTAGGCCAGCTCGACAAGTTGCTGCTCACGCTCGCGCTCACGGCCCGCCAGCAGCCGAATAAACTGTTGGCTGACTTCAGCATTACGCAGCAGCAGGTCAGTGAATTCGGCGGCCGGGATATAGTGTAAAGTCGAGTCTTCGACGGCCACGGCAGTATCGTGGTAGGGCCGGTGCTCGAGCAGCGCCTGGTAGCCAAGGAACTCGCCCGGCTGGTACAAGCCCGTTATCAACTCTTTGCCGGCGGCAGTGGTTTTGCTGGTTTTTACGCGGCCGGCCTGTACAAAGTAGAGGCGGGTAGGCTCGTCGCCCTCGGCGTAGAGCTGCTGGCGGCGGGGTACCAGGTGCGGTTTGCGGTCGGCAGCGAGGGTGGTGAGGTTGCCCACGCGCCGGGCATCGGCTAAAAACGTGGGCAGGTCGCCATGAGCCAGGTCGTAGTCGGGCCGCAAGTGCTGAAAGCGGGTGAGGCGGCCAGCCACCGCGCTCAGCAGCTCACTGCTGTCGAAGGGCTTGGTGAGGTAGTCGTCGGCGCCCAAGGCCATCCCGCGGCGCAGGTCGGCGCGCTCGGTTTTGGCGGTGAGAAAGATGAAGGGCACACCCGCCAACTGCGGGTGCTGGTTGAAAATCTGGAGCACGCCGTAGCCGTCGAGCACGGGCATCATAATGTCGCAAATAACGAGGTCGAGCCGGGTAGCCAGGGCCTGCTCGATGCCGAGTTTGCCGTTTTCGGCCGTCAGCACCGCGTAGCCCGCCAGCTCCAGCAGCTCGGCAGTGTTTTCGCGAATAAGTGCGTGGTCCTCAATCAGCAGCAGCGTGGGCATAGGGAAGCGTAATGGTGACGGTGGTGCCCTGGCCCAGCTCACTAGCTAGGGCAATGGTGCCGCCCAGCAGCACGACGTACCGGGCCACGATGTACAAGCCCAGCCCAGTACCGGGCACGTGGGCAGCGCTGCGAACCCTAAAAAAACGCTCGAACAGGTGCGTCTGGTCCTCCGGCGAGATCCCTACCCCTTGGTCCTGCACCACCAGCGTGAGCTGGCCAGCCTGGCAGGTAGCGTGCAGCATCACGGCGGTGTTTTCGCCAGAATACTTGAAAGCGTTGGAGAGCAGGTTGACTAGGATTTTGCGCAGCAGCGACGGGTCGAGCCACACCGGGTCGGGGCAAGCCATTTGTAGCGCCACCGTTTGGCCGGTCTGGCGTAGGCCCTGCACGTCGGCCACGGTGTCGTGCAGCAGTGTGGGCAGGTCGAGGCGCACCGGATGGGCCTCTAGCTTGCCTTCCTCAATGCGGCCAACGGAGAGAAATTCTTCCAGGATGTCGTTTAGGTGCTTGACCGATTGCTGGATGTGACCCAGATGGCGCAGGCGCTTATCTTGCTGCGCGGTGGCGGGATACTGCGCAATGAGCGCGGCTGAGGTGAGCACCGCCGTGAGCGGGGTGCGAAACTCATGCGAAGCCATGCTCACGAAGCGCGATTTCAACTCGCCCAGTTCCTGCTCGGCAGCCAGGGCCTGAGCCAGCTCACTTTGGCGTTGCTCCAGCTGCTCCAGCGTCGTGAGCAGGGCGTGGGTACGGTCAGCCACCTGCTGCTCCAGTTCGGCGTTGAGGCGCTCGACGCGCTGACGCTCGGCCAGTAGGGCCTGGTCGGCCGTTTTTTTGGCTGTGATATCGAGCACGTAGGACACGGCGTAGAGCTCAGCATCGAGGTAGAAGTAGCTCAGGCTCACCTCCACCGGAAACACGGAGCCGTCCTGGCGCTGGCCTTCGAGGTCGCCGCGGTGGGCACTCATGGCCCGCACCGACGGCTGGGCGTTGAACGACTCGCGCAGCTGCTCGTGGCGGCGGCCGGTGGCGTGGGGTACCAGCGCCTCGATGCCCAGGCCCGGCAATGCGCCTGCCGCGTAGCCAAATTGCTGGTGGGCCATGTCATTGGCCGACACGATACTACCCCCCCGGTTGCAGACAATAATACCGATGGTAGCATTGGCCACCACGGCTTCGAAGCGGCGCACACTCTGGGCCAGTTCGCGCTCGGCCTGGTGCAGCCGGTTGTGCTCGGCCAGGCGCAGCAGGAAAAACGGTGCGCCCTCCACCTCCAGGTACGTCAACTCTAGCCGGGCCTGAAACACGTCGCCGTTGCGCTTGGCCACGGCGGTTTCAAGGGTTTGGCGGCCGTGCTGCCGGGCCTGCTCGCGCAGGTGCTGCCAGTCGGCTGCCGCCAGGGCCGGCGTAGCGGGCACGGCCTCTGGCGCAGCTAGCAGCGCGGCCTCCGAGGGGTAGCCCAGCAGCTGCACGCCGGCCGGGTTTACTTGCGTGAGGCGGCCACACATGCCATCGTAAATGGCCACCAGGTCGGGGGCTTCGTGCAGCAGCACGTGGGCGAGGGCGTGGGCGAAGGGAGCGTGGGGCATCTGAAAACGGGCGCAGGGCCAGTGGGCAAAGGTCGGGAAGCGATGGGCAAAAGCCGCCGACCAAGGGCATGATAACTCTCAAGCGCGGGCTTGAGGATGGTCATGTCGGCGGCGGGCGGCGGCGCGGAATTTTGCCCCGTCTTCTTCGCCATCCACCTCATGCCCTCCCTCCCTCCTACCCCCGGCCCGGCCGTGCTGCTGGTGCTGCTACCCCCCGCCGCTGGCGAAGAAATTGGCGGCGCCGGGCACACCGCTATGCTGCACCACCTCCGGCAGCGCCTGGGTCCGGCCGTGCGGGTGCTCACCATCAACGAGGCTAGCCACCCTGCCGTGGTGCGCAGCTTCGGTACGCCCGAGCTGCCCGCCTGTGTGCTCATGCGCCAGGGTGTGGAGCTGTGGCGGCAGCCAGGCCTGCCCAGCCCCGATGCCTTGCTGGCCACG
>Ga0160428_1001283_pt1 | contig 19938 bp, 27 predicted proteins | sample SolpanmetagenomM_FD_108198 | JGI IMG/M metagenome (GOLD analysis project Ga0160428, IMG submission 108198) | Solar panel surface microbial communities from Lawrence Berkeley National Laboratory, California, USA - M | ecosystem: Engineered > Built environment > Solar panel > Unclassified ... | reverse complement strand
GGATCCGTTGAAGTTGCAGCAGAGGGCGAGATCGTCTGGTGCTAGTGAAGAATGGCAACCAGCGGCATGGTCACCTGGGAAAGCACAAAGGAGAGGAGATTAATGATTGGGAATGTTTGCTAAAGGAATTCGTAAGATTGTTTAGCCTGACGACCTTTGCGAGCTTTCATCGAGCTCAAATGTATAATAGATCATGAGACCTCAAAATCGACCTGGGTACGCCTGACCATGCACTATTGGTGCATTTTCCAGATTCACTATTCCTCCGCGAATGAGAGCCATCCATAATCCTGCGCTAGCCAGACCTGTAGAACCACCAGGTAATCCTTTTTTCAGACACACAATCACCGGCCAGGACCTCCAGGGCCCATACCTGGAGGCGGCATGAATGGTCCTCCTGGGCCACCCATTGGACTCATTCCATTCGGTGGAGGCATCCCAGGCATTCCAGGCATACCCTGCATAGGAAACGGAGGAGGAAATGGCATTCCATTAGCAGGACTTCCATTGAAACCACCTTGTGGAGGAAAAGGCATTGGTGGAAAGGGCATTCCATTTGGTGGAGGAAACGGCGGCATTCCACGACCAGGTCCTCCTGGACCTGGCGGCATGAATGGTGGTGGTCGACCTAAAAGGAAGTGTTATTGTGATTCTCTCATACCAACCTCAGTGGCAGCACATACCACCAAAGGCGAATGGTGGAGGTGGACCACCAAACCCAGGATTAGCAATCGGAGGCGCCATTACTGGCATTGCTTGTCCCTCTGCTGCATAGGAAGATGTGATGGAGTCGATAACGCTTTGTGCTTTTTCATGTCCGATTTCTATATCCTACATCAGTCTCCTCTTTTATTTATGAATAGCTCTGATGACTGACGTTGGTAATAGTCTACAACATTGCGCAAGTGGTTCTTTCCGGTGTTATGTGCTTTGCGAACGCTCATGGAATCGTGTGTGAGGTAGACATCGCAGTAGTCGCCTGGAGTGTTGGTTGTCAGTCTTGCAATTGGTGGTGTGGATTTGTTCCTCGATGAGGATCAGTGAAGGAATGACCTACAGAAGAGTGCTTTGTGTCAGTCAGGTTCCAAACAGGGCAGACAACATTGCGGACTTATATTTTGGCATTTTGAAGCGTGCTTTCGCACAGTGCGATTACAGTCTTTAGTTCTCTTTGTTATTTTGGAAAGTAGGAATGGCGCGCGATTCACTGGGGGTAATGACTGTGTATAATAGTGTAGTTTGTCTTATTGATCTTGATAGCTCTCCGCAAAGTCACTTTCCCTTTCGCTGGTCCTGACTCATGACCGGCGCTTTCCGAAGACTTCCTAACTTCATCGCATTGGGATGGCTTGCAGTGCAGTAGCATTGACGAGCCAGAACAACAATTACACCTAACAACACCCGCCCATCATGCCTGTCGCCACCAACATCAAGCCTATCCAGGGCGTAAGTCTCCTCCTGCAACTTCGCCCTTGCCAAATGCAATGCGCTGGACAACCATTGCACAAGTCAAGAACAAGAACAAGAAGCTAATGCCGTCTTTACTCATCTACAGATGCTTAAGAGAGGCATTGTCGTCGATTTATCCTCTGCTATTGGTACGTCTACTCCACCATCAACCTCGTCTCGCGATGCTATAGCCAGCTTAATACTTGACCCACCAGTCCCATTCCCTTGCTAACCTCCTCTCCAGGTCTCGGTGTCGCAGCCGGCTACCTCTTTTGGTATGGTATGTACTTCAAGCTCCTCTCCTCCTTATCCACACCGCAACAAAGCCGCCGAATCCTTCACCTCCTCTTGTACTGCACCACAATGAATCACACAGCCATCCCAGCCTATCACGCACCATGAATAGCACAGCACAGCACAGCACAGCAAGCAACGACGACGACGATCTCAGTATTGACACAATCTACCACATCACAGGCTACCACGTACCCGCCGTCCGCCACCGAGATCGTTTCTACTCCAAGATCGAGGACGAGCGCATGAGGGGTGTACAGGAAGATCCAGAAATCCATTCACCACAGAAAGTATAAACCACCGCGCTGGACTATGAAGGAAGCAATGAGAAATCGAGCGAAGTGGGGAGGTTACATTTGTTTGTGGTCTGAGGAGATTGGACGACGGATGTGTGTTGGTACAGGGAGAATGAATGGATTGTTTGCTACCCAGAAGATCGGTATAAGCATTGTACAAATTATGGCATGAGTTGAGGGGCAAGATGACGTGAAAGACTATTCGACTATTCGCGCCGCCAGAACATGTCGTCGATCCTACTCGTGCGCCCATGCTGGATCTAGTGATCTGCACACTTTGAAATAATCTGTCGTGACGTCGTGAAATGTGCCAAGTGAGTTGAACCATACTCTGCCCAGTTCGATGTCGAGTACTGGTACAACGCAAGAAACAAGGCAAGATTATGCTCAAAAAGCCACGATTGTTGGTGGTAACACTTCGAAAAAGTCCAAGAAAGTCTTCTTGTGACTGTGGTCTATACATATCTTGTATTAACACGAAGTAAATCTTGTTCACTACTGCGTGTGACACAGTATGTATGGCTGAGTGACCGACCGACATAAAGCAAGAGCTCAACCACCTCATGCATATGAATAACTCAGTGAGACGTCTACTAACATAAGCGTCCCAATATGGCGATTATATACACTCATGTATCTCACCTCAATTCGCGCAACTCAGCGGAACGGTTGCAATGTCACCACACACATCAAACCTTTACAATGTTTCCACTTCTAGGAGACGATTTTTATACGCTGGTAAGTAACATCCCAAGAGACTTCTACATTTTGAACTTTCAAAGAACCTGCAAATACATAAATATCAAAGCAAAGAAAAACAAGTTATGGAGATTGCAGGAAGGTATTTGTCGAAAGCTATACTGCTAGTACGATGGGCATATTCTCACCATGATCAATCTTCGGGATGCCCTGCCTGCTGTTTTTGATACGCAGAACGCCAGATCTTTTCCGTGGTGTTTTTCTATGTGGTAGCGGTTGTTATAGTCTCAGATTTTTTCTTTAATGTTGGTTTGAAAGTAAGAATTTCGTCGCTCGTGCTACTTCAGGTATGAACAATGATAGGATCGAGGTATGCACGATCTTCTGTACAGATCTGACGATACTATCACTAATTAAATGGGAAGCAGTGACTGGAAGAGTGACGAAAACAAATATATGTCGCCTACCTACCTAAACTGATGATAGTATAGATACATGGGCAAGGTGAAGTGCTTGAAGTAGCGTACTATGTTGTACTGATTATGGTATCAAGGAACGATTTGTCTTGAGAGTGATCATGATTTTGTTGACGGCATGTTGTGATACTGACTGTGCTTTCTGTATTTATACTGCGCATGGCGTTGAAGCTGGATCGGATGGAATGGGACGATCGTGGTTGATGGTGGGGGATTGATGTGGATCAATTGAGGTATCTACAATAAAGGTGTGGTAGAGTGGTCGAAGGAAGCCGAAGGAGATAGAACAACGACGGCTATGATGACTGTTTGAGATTCAGCAGAAGTGTCACCTATGACAGACTACGCTCGCTGGACTTCTAATCCCATGTTAATCTACTAGCCCTAATCTGTGTTCTTCTATTACTGGGTTATAGGCTAACATCAAATGTCATGAGCTGGTAATTTGTGTTTCATGCCAAAAAGCCGTCTATACAATGGCAGCAACCTCTCCATCTATCCCCGTCTATCTATCCAGACAATCGCATCTACTCTCCCACTCACCTCCGCTTCGTCAGCCTCGACTTCTGCGCCTTACTCTTCTGATCCAGCCCCGCCATCACCGCAATACCTTCCCTCTGCTTCTGCGCCTCTCCCAACATCTTCACCTTATCTCCCAATCCAGCCTCAATTACCTTCTCTCCCTGCACCAATTTCCCCGTGTACTCTCGATCAAACTCCTCCTTGTTCACCTTCGCCCTCTTCTCCTCCAACATCTGCCTCCTCTCATCCGTCAACTTCCACTCTTCCGGAAACAAATGCTCCTTCTTCGGCTTGTAATGTCGGAAGTCGAATGGAACGTCCTCGAACGTATCTGTGGCGTCGCGCGCTTCGGTTGTAAGCTTGGTGAAGAGATCGCCCAGGTAGCGCTTGTTTTGTGCGGGCGTGGGGTACAGCTCGGCGGAGAGTTTGGCGGTGTGAGTGCTGGGGTTGTAGCGCACGCCGAGGAGTTTTATCAGTTTGTTGGATTGTTGCGTTGTTAGGTTGGGGAGGGTGGTTGGGTTGAAGGTGAGGACGACTTTGCGCGCGGCGGGGTGCTCTTCACCTAGGTAGGTTGTGTAGCGGAAGCGGAGGGGAGTGGTCTCTGATGTTGGTGGTTCGAAGGGCTTGATGTGGTCTGTGACGACAGATCGTTAGAGGGTGCTTGCGGTATGTTTTATGAGTGTGGTAAGAACGTACTGTATAGCAGAGGCATATCCCACGCCATTATCCTCGCAAACTCTCTAATCTCCCTATGCTGCTCCAACTCTCCATGCGCCAGACTCGTGATATCGTCATTCTCAAACTCTGGATCCTCACCTGGATCATCTCTCTCCTCATCAATAGCAAAGAAACCTTCCGGCCATCGCGGTTCTCGTTCTAGGTTCTCCTCGTCCAACAAGCCCGCGGCTTCGTCCTCCGTAATGTCAAAGGGTTCCTCTTCTCGATCACCAAGCGATTTTTGGAATAGATCTTCGTAGTCTGCTTCGGACGCTTCAATGTCGTCTTCTACGGTGTTCAGCGAGTCTCTCCAACCTTCGGGCAGGCCTTCGAGATCTTTCGGGCTGCGAATGTAACGCGGCAGGTTCTCATCGAAGAGCTTGCGAAGTTCTTGCGGATTTGCGTTTTTGGGATCTGCTTGGCTGAGAGTGGTGGTCGAGGTGAAGTGCCGGGGATGAGGAGTGCTACAGCATTGGCTTCGCTGGGCTGAGATGCGCGCGAGGTGACGAAGACGCCGTATTGCTATTGTCATTGTGACAAGAGGGTTTAAGCTATTGCTGTATATGCTGTTCTTCCTTAATGCACAAGCAAGTCTATCAAAAAGTACACAGGATCTCCAACCCTTAAATCTCAGGGTTCAAACAGTAGCATGCCAGTGGTGTCTCCTCTTACTACTACTGTGATAAAAACAAAAGATTATGCAAAATGTCCTCTCAACCTCGCAAATTATGCTTCGTGACCGTCGGTGCTACCGCCAATTTTGATCTCCTCATCCGTGCCAGTGTGAAGCCGGAATTTCTACGCTATCTGGCATCACAAGGCTATACAGATTTACTATTACAACATGGGAAAGATGGTGCTGCGTTATTGAGAGAGCTATTACCAGACACCATGTTCGACACAACCGATCCTTTGATCGATCCTTGGGCAATGGTCGAAGGTGTCAAGATCAGCCGATTCGACTTTCGAAAGGAAGGATTACAAAAGGAAATGTTAGCTGCACGAGGAGGCTCTTTGGCCTTCAGAAACCAAGGTGTTGTAATATGTCATGCTGGTATGTAATTTGAGGCTATGAACAGTGGGCTACAAGTCACCAAACGCTCACATACAATTCAACAGGAGCGGGCACAATTCTAGATGGACTGCGTATCAGTGTGCCTCTGATAGTGGCACCAAACCCATCACTATTGGACAATCACCAGGATGAGCTCGCTGAAGAATTGGAAAAACAAGGTTATGTTGTACATGGTCACATTGATCGAATTAATGGATTGGAAGAGGCCGTTGCACAGTCGGAGAGACTGAGACAGAAGCAGATGTCCTGGCCACCAGTGAATAAAGGCGAGGATCCTAGGGGTAGAGGACTTGCGGGAGTCATGGATGAAGAGATGGGCTTTTTGCTTGACTGACTAGTGCCTATATTTGAATACTGATCTGAATTGCGTTCTGGTTGGACAACGTTCTAGCAGACTGTTTGGTGTATAGTCTGTCCAGCAACATGGTGGCTATGGACTACAGGGGAAGGCTATGCTGACAGAGCTATCTGGCGGTCCTCTGACGCAAAGGTCCAGCCTATGCTGGTGCTCATTCGTAGACGCCGGCTGATGGTACCTATCGCCACGTTAGGCAGTAAGGCCGTCGACCTCAGACAGTCCTGGTAAGCAGAGGAGCAAGCCGCCAGGCATGGACGATTGTGGACGGAGGAGCCTGCTATTATTGTGGACGTTTCCATCTATCGTCTCCCTGGTTTGATCTCGCTGAGGTCTTGAAAAAGAGGTTGTTGGCAGGCTTACTTGTGTCAGATCATACAGCCATCGTCGTCTTTGGCCCTGAGGGAAGAGGCAGGCATGAATATTCTGAAGTATCACACAAGGAAGGACATCACGAGTCCTGAAGATTCTCAAGAATGCTGGAAAGGCTGTGGCTGCGTCGAGTAAATTGACGATACTATGCTCCAACTGCTCATGGTATGCTAATATGACTGCTTGTGCTCTACGGTTTTGGTGCCTTGGCGATGCTCTGGTCAAAGCATCGTCAAGCACAAGACAAGGCTTATGGGACGAGAGTTTCCAGGTATCCTTGGAGATGAGCGCTTTTGGAGCTTATACTGCCTGCTTCCTCACCTTGGTATCTTGTGCGAGCTTACATGCCGTGCTTTGCTATCTTAGTATTTTGGTGAGGCTGGGCGAAGTGCTTCGTAGTCTTGGTAGCTTGGACACCGCAGAGTAACGCCGATTCGGATAGCAGATAAGTTTGTCCTTAGACCAAGTGAATTGACCGAAATGTGAGAACAAGCAGAGAAGTGCGGGATCGTGACAAAGCTGATGCCGAACACCTTACTATGATATTATAGGTTGAACCGTGCCATGCTGATTGAGTTCCACGGACAAGCGGAAAAAGGTAGATGATGGACTCGACTGGCCTAAAACACATGTTTCATGGGCCGTCTATCGTAGAACAAGGCTAGACAACATGTCACTGCATAATCGCATACGTGTGCCTATGAAAAGCAGGTGGCGATGTAGTCGACGGCGAGCTACTATAGGTGAGATCCTCGACGTTCAAACATGGACTGATGTGATGCTCAACCAAGTCTCTCAAACCTTAGCCTCCTTCTAGAAAAGTCCGCCGTGCCGAAGCGCTGCAAAACGTTGGCTACTCGACACGACCTGCCCCATAGATCGTGTCTAGACGAGGATGGTGCCGAGCCTTGAGATAACGCTAAAGAAACGTACAACATCGAAGTGTTCAATCACGTCTCTGTATTCTTCGTGACCTTTGCAAACTTTGGATCCTACCAAGCCATCGTTGAATCACGCCAATGATAGCTGTGCTGTTGTTGGTCAGCTCACTTAGAGCCCCGTGTGTGTGATCGGGGCCATACGCCTTGGGCTCCCATCCTTCTAGTGCCTTTTCGGTAAGACCTGGGAGGCTGTGGTAAGGCTACTGCCCTGGCATAAATACGAGCTTGTTGCCTACCTCTTTTCGATGGCTTCAAACCGCTACGGCTGTACTATTTCTACACCTTGGTGTTGTCCATCTGATACACTTCTATTACCACCATTACCATGTCATACTCCGACAACAAGCAAGTGTCCACGGAGGAGAAGAACATTGGCGTTGATGGCCAATTCGACTCTGATGGTGCCAGCACTATCAACACTATCACCGCGTTGATAGCTGAAGATCAAAGCCATGAGATTAAGCTCAGAACTATGTCATGGCAGAAAGCGGCAGCATTACTATGTAGGACTCATCCAGTCCCAAGTTGATGCTCAGTGAGCAGTACCTAACAACATCATCAAGGTGGTGAACAAGTCTGTCTTGCCATTATGGCGCAGTCCTGGTCTCTCAGTGTCCTGGGGTATGTCACACTCGGCCTCCAGCCCCAAGCTAGCTTGCTAACATCGCTCCAAGATGGGTTCCTGGAATAATCACAATGGTGTTATCTGGCGTTCTATTCTACATAACGAGCTTGACGATGCACAAGTTTATCATGAAGAATCCCCAAATCCGAGACATCTGCGACTTTGGCTACTACGCATTCGGAAAGAGCAGGATCGCATACGAGTTTACTGGATTCATGTTGCTGGCCAACAACATCATGCTGATTGGTTTCCACATCTTGACTGCTGCAAAGATCTTCAACACCATGACGGCCCACTCAATGTGTTCTGTCATCTTCGCCATCATTGCTACGCTGATGGGCATTGTCATGTCTCTACCAAGAACACTCAACCACGTCTCCTACATGTCGATGTTCTCAGCCGCTTGCATGGGTCTTTCTATCCTCCTTTTCCTTATCTTCGTCGGCATCGAGGACCATCCTGGAGAGGGTTACAACGGAAAATGGACACCTGAAGACCCTGTGCGCACATATGCTTTCCCTCTTGCAGCCAATACTGGCTTCGTCGCTTGCATGAACGCTGTGCTCAACATCACCTTCCTCTGGGTTCCTCAAATCTGTAAGTACACGAAGCGAACAAGTATTCATCAAGCACCAACCACTAAAATTTCCTACAGTGTTCCCAACCTTCATCTCCGAAATGGAACGTCCTCAAGACTTCCCTAAAGCGCTTACTGTTCTCTTCGGTGTCTCGGCCTTCCTCTTCATCGTGCCTCCAGCGATTGGTTCGTCAGAATAAGTCCTTTATAAAACAATCCATAATCATACTAATCCTCATGCAGGTTTCAAGTACATGGGCCAATACAGCACCGCCCCTGCATACGGCTCCCTCGGCGTCTTAGTCTACAAGAAGGCTTCCTTCATCTTCGTCATCGTCCCTACCATCATCATCGGCGTCATCTACGCTAACGTCACCGCCAAATTCGTCTTCAACCGTGTCTTGGGCAAATCTCGCCACGCCCACTCTAACACAGTCGTCGGATGGGGTGTTTGGATCGGTCTGATGATTGCCATCTGGTTCACGGGCTTCATTTTTGCGGAAATCATCCCAAGCATGGGCGACTTTCTCTCCCTCCTCGGCGCCGCATTTGACAGCTTCTTCGGCTTCATGTTCTTCGCTGTCGCCTACTATCACTTGTACCGCGGTAACTTGTGGAACGGGGCTGCGAGGAGCGCGATGACTGTCATCCACATCATCGTCATGTTCGTTGGTTTGTTTCTGCTTGGACCGGGCTTGTATGCTGCTGTCGACGCGATCAAGATTGATTATAGCGGATCTACGCGTCCTGCATTCAGTTGCGCGAATATCTCTGTTTGATACGAGTGGCTTGAATTGGGTTGGGATGGGATTTTCACGAGGCTGCATGGCTATGTAGTGTTTTTGAGTTGAGGAGATCGAGCGGATGCTAAGGCTTCTTACAGATTTGAGAATATAGGACTTTCTTTCGCTCCTCTACAACGTTCTTCTTCTGCTTCATTCACAGATCCATTCTTTGCTTCGTTGCAGCAATATATCAACATGTTGTCAATGCGACACTTTCCTCAGAGCAAAACATTATCCCCAGTGTATGCTGATTTGTCTTTCTGGAATCCTGTAGTCTTCCTCTAACTTCGTGGTGTGAAGTGGTCTGCCAGCGGAGAATAATACGATCTTGGGAGGATTGCTGACAGAAACACCTTTCGCACTTGAGATGAGAAGATGAAAGGATGAATTATTGTGTGAAGTGGGAAGATTGCCCTTGACTGTTTGTGCTTGTTAAGAGCTCCAAGATGACAATAAAAAGAAGCTAATATGCATGTCAGCCAATAATGTTTCCACCTCTGTTCTGTTTGTCTGTAGCGGCCATCTCGGCGCACACGAAGAAGGAGTTCGACGACTTTTGCAACGAGGTTCATGTTGAGAAGCATTCAAAAGGTGCTTGATTGACTTGAGAACCATGACTTTATGATAGCCAAACCTTGTCAGTGGTCTAATATACAACCAGCCCCGGGAGAGATGATCTCCAGCGTTCTATAAGTCCAGGGGTGATGTGTGCATCGTACGACAGACCCTCAGATGTCAATCTCAATACCAAGGTCCATCGCCGCCATCATATCCTCATCTTTCTTTTTCCTACCCATTATGCCCACGCCCAAGCCAGATCTAGCAAGCTTCGAAGGTTCAGTCTTCTTTGCAGGAACAATCGGCACAGGCGTGCTCTCCCTCGTCGTAACTTCACTTCCAAATAGAGCAGCATCCAAGTCATCACCCTCTGCCTTTGCCGACGACATCATCTCCTCTGCCTTGTATATCGTCTTCGGAACAGTCTTGACACGCGCATGAGTATTAGCAACGCCTACATCACCCCTCGCCAGAGCCTCTGCCAGCTTCTTCTCTTTGGCTCGATCCGCAATCTGAGCTTTTCTAATATTGTCAATGTTTGCTTTTCGATTGGCCTTATTCCGCGCAGCAAGTTTCTCCTGTTGTGTCATTTCCTTGTTTGGTGCTGGCTTTGACGGTGCAGGCAGTCGCTGTTCAAGTGATGCAAGCTGAGCATCGATTTTGGCAATAGCGGCCTCGTCGTACTTTGCTTCTGCGGCCAGGCGCTCTTTTTGGAGACGATCGCGCTCTGAAATGGATGTTCCGACGGCAGCGGCGCGACGGAGGCGGTAGTTGATGTCCTCGTCAGGCCAGGGTTTGTCGATCAGCTTTTGAATTGCAGTGCATTTGGATTGCAGGAAAGAGAGCACTGGTGGTCGTACGGAATCTTGCGAGAGTTGTGATTTGTAGCGGTCGTATTCACGGTCTGTGAATTTACTGTCGGAGCAGGCGGAGAAAGGCCATTCCTTTTCTTGCTTGCCTTGTGTGACTATGGCATATTGATCCGTAAGCACAGGATTTGAGCCAGGTAAGTCCAAAGAGTATGGCCGGCCAATTGTGAATCCTGCAAATAGTCAATAACAGTATCAAGCGCAAGCCCAACAACATCCTACCTTTGATTTGGCACATTCTGTATGTGTTCTGATTGGTTGCTTTGTCCAAGCCTATACATACTCTTGTGAAGCATCCTTTAATTGCATCTTCAAAGCCAGGCCAGAAACATACTCTGGCGAAGTTGGTCCTTCCAACTCTTATGCGCTCATAGTCTCGCATTTCTGGTTGTGCTTCATTCTTGGCTGGTGCTCTTGAGGCGGGCTCGTCCCATTCTACATCCTCCTCACCATCAGCATCCTTGTCAGACTCTTCCGCGTCATTTTTTGCTGGCGAATCACGATCTCCAGTCTTCCTATCTTCATTGCGCTTTCTCTGCTCAGTCCGTTGCTCTCGGGCTTTTTTATAGTTCTCTAGCTTCTCATTCGTCTTCGTCATCTTTGTCCTATTGGCCTTTCGAGGCGTATCGTCAATTTCGGGCGCCTTGCGCTTCTTGATAGCATCAGCCTGAGCTTCTACCTTGAGTCTGTTTTCGCGTAGTTGTCGTAGTGCGAGATCTTCTCTCCTCCTCTGCATCTCAGCTGCTCTGTCTGCCAGGACTGTTTCTCGTTGGAGCTCGGGCATAGCCATGATCTCCGCTTTGTCCTTTTCTGACAAGAACTTGCCCTCTAACGGATATATAGGACCTTCTTGTTCTACTGGGAGAGCAGGTGCCTCACCTTCCTCTTCTGATTCTGACATGGCGCCTGATCCGAGTGACTCCGCAGCAGAACTATAAGACGTTCAGGGCCTGTCATATGCATGAAGGCATTCGGTGCTACTTACGCTTCATCTTCGCCGTCAGAGACATCACGAGCAGCCTTACCTCTGCGCGCAGGTTTCGTGGCCTTCTTTGGCGGTGCTCTTGCTCTTGACTTTTTGGGAGTGGGTGATCGAGTTGCTTCTTTCGCGCTCTCCCCATCCGAGTCACCAGCCAGAGCGAGGAGCTCGGCGTCCGCGTCTAGCTCGTTGTCTGACATTGTTGCTGATAGTTTGTGCTACTTAGAGGGAGACGCGGTTGAGGGGCTGCTTCGTGCAGGCTTGAAGATGTGAAGATGGAAAAACGATGTAGGTATGGGCGGGGGTTTTCAGCGGTGTGAATGGGCGAGGGGCTTTTGCCGCGCGGTTGTGGCTACAGTAATAGTGTGAATAGAGAACAGACGATGAGAATGAGAATGGCCAGCGTAACTTTAGGGAGGTCAATTGATGCCAAGCATTTGCATGTGACAAATCTGGGGTTCAGTATGATGATGATGAAGAGGGACGGCGACATTGACCATTGACCATACTGACCAAACTGTAGGTAGGTTCTACTATTATTGTCATTTTTCCTGCGTGCAAACAATCCCGTCTCTGGTCCTCTGTATCGTAGAATAGAATCAACAGTTCGGTGAATAACCTCCGACATCCTTCACGCACTCCCCGCCCATCATGGCCTCTAGAGCACTTCGCACCACTTGCCAGAGCATAAGAGCCACTACGAATACAACTGCATTCAGCATCACTAGACAGAATGAGACTAGAAGGTGTTTCGCGACAACAATCGCCAAATCAGTCTCGGCATCAGGCTTACCACCAGACGTGGAAGCATCACCCCACGCCAAAAAGACAGCGCCACTAAGTCCAGAAATGCAAAAGTTCTTGGACAGTGCTGTGAGTACATTCTACCTAGTTGCCTGGTTCTTGCTAACATATCCTCAGCTGCGTGTAAACCATGCCGGAGAACTCGCCGCCACCCTCATCTACACCGCTCAAACGCCACCTTTAATCAGAGCATACCCTCACCTTCGACCATTGATGAAACATATGTACGACCAAGAAGCCGGACACTTCAAGACTTTCAATGAGCTTCTCGCAAAGCACAGAATTAGACCGACAGCCATGTATCCTGTCTGGCAGGTTGCAGCAACAGCACTAGGATGGGGTACAGCTATGATGGGAAAAGAGGCAGCAATGGCATGTACTGAGGCTGTAGAGACTGAGATTGGAGATCATTACAACAATCAAGTGCGTGTCCTGCTATCATGGGAAAGGGAAATGAAAGCACGTGGAGAAGATATAGGTGACGAGCTGAGAGAGCTTATCACGAACCTCAAGAGGATCCGAGATGAAGAGCTTGAACATCTTGATCATGCTGTTGAGCATGATGCGAAAGAAGCGCAGCCATATGAACCGCTTGTGCAGGTTATCCGAGCCGGTTGCAGAGGGGCTATCTGGTTGACCGAGAAAGTGTAAGGCATCCATTCGGAGGTGAGATTGTGTGGTCAAGTATGAGATTCGTGAATACGGATCTTACTCTGCCCCATTCTGTAACACTCATAGAGGTTCGTAACACACTGAAAATCCTTGATGAGGAGCGAGTTCTGCGTGGTATAGACCAGACACAAACTATCGGCAGATCTAGTTGTTCGTGTCTCTGCCATCGCTCTCATGGACCAAAACTGGCCACCGTCTCTCCTCGTAATTTTTTATCTCTCGTCACAGCGCTCAATACCTGGTCTTGCTGCACACAAACTTCCACTTTCAGCAACTATTGCCAACATATGAACCACCTTGCTCAATCATGGACGACGCGGTGAAGAGGAAAAGCAGCAGAAAGACGGGAGAAGAGATATTGGCGGTAGTGAGAAGCAAGGAATGCTAGATGTTGTGGTCCTAGGCGTGCTGTACAGGTGGAAGAATACTAGGCTCATAGCTCAGCTGCTCGATCTCTCGTGGCTAGGATCACGACTGATGAAGCACCACGTGCCAGGAAGAGACGACAACAAGAGCGCCACCAAGAAGTAGACATGCAGAAACGAGCAAAGTCAAAAGAGATACGCACAAGTACGACAGTCTTGCGTCTGCTCAAGAGAAGGCGATTGATTAGCGGGCGATGGCATGCAAAATTTGAGTGAAGTATATAATCTTGAATGTACGAGCATGGTCAAGAAATAACAATCCTGGTTTGGGCAAGACTCCCGAAAACCTCACGTGATACAAGCAGATGACCACTAGCAAGCCCTAAAGCGAAAGAGAGCTTCAGAGTCTCCAACGACCAGCACACCAAACAGTCCAGCTCGTAAAAGGCTGGCCAAGGAAGCCTACGATGATGAAGTCGCGTTTGCCCAAGCAACGGTCGATAGGTGCCAAGCTCAAGAGCACTATCTTGCAGCGTTTCAAAAAGAAAGCCCTAAGATCATGGATAAAGCAACATTTGCCGAACAGCATCGAAAGATTCTTGAAGCGAAAGGTCATAGTGCAAGATACCTTGCGACTGTGAAAGCAGAAGAGCGTGCTATCACAAAGGATCTTGTTGAGCATGAGGAGTAGCAGCGAAAGCATCTGCCACAAGGCATAATAGCACATCCATATCTGTCCCAATTCCCTCACATCTGGTATCGTATAAAGAACTACGCCATAGGATATCGCCCGGGCTCGGTTTGTGATCTCATCAAACACCGCGTCCCAAATATATATAGTTATTCAACAGTCTCATCGACAGTTCCATCGACATCTTCAATGACATTTCATATCAGCAGTTCAATCGACAGCTGAGTGAGATACGCAAAGCGTACTATAGCTCGAGACAACAGGAAATCGCTCCAGCACTCTCCACAGCATTTGTATACATGAGTTATGATTCACAACCGTTTGAGAGGTTACATAATGAGTCTTTGAGATATACGAAAACGAATCCGACATATTTCGCCAAGCCTGCGACGGCGCCAGTATCAGCAACGGCCATGTGTTTAGAGAACCACCTCCAACACCCAAGCCTGTAACAGTAGAGGCAAGACCCTCAGCAAGACCCTCAACACCAACGAGCAGCCCTCAACCAGCACGCTCAATATCACACTTCGCCATCAGAACGCCGTATGAAAGAAGCGAGCTTTATGACTAGACATACGCACATACGCATTGGCTCTCCTGGAATATCGTCCCCTATTTCAGAATCTCCAGCTCGCATGCCACCTCTTAGTACTATATCAAGACCTTAGGACATACACCCACTTCGAAACGTCTTTGATGCGGTCTCTCATCTTTCACTACCGAGTTGAGCGTCAACTGCCCGTCCTATTGGGGTCTGAATGCGTCGCCGCTTACGACTCGAAAAGCGAGAGAATCTTTACTGTGAGGCGTTACAATATGGTCAAGGCCCGAAAGTTCGCATATGCAGCAAACAAGGCCTCAGGCTTGGCAGCCCAAAGGGTCAGCATCAAGCTTGCCCATGCAGCAAACAAGGCTTCAGGACCTCCCTCTCCAAACCATTAGCATACCAATTCTCAAATAAACTTCACGTGTAGTGGGTTGCGCATTCCAGTTTGACTACGACGGACCAAGAAGAAGACAAAACACAGACCAATCAATGAATTGAACCCTGCATAATGGGCGCCTGCTATAGTTGTCAGCCTTAAGTCTCCCTTTTCCTGCTTTCTTTTCCTTCGCATCTGCCCCATTTCATCTCATTTCCTTTAACTGTTTCCGTACCTTTCTTTCTGAATCTCTCGTAGTTGTTTTGTCTCTATTGTCTTCTTACAATTCCACTGCTTCCGCTGTTCTTTTCCACGGATCTTCGACTCTTTTCTCTTCTTCGACTTCTGTCTTTGACAGGCTTTTCATCATGTCCACTTATAACAATACTTATCTGCCACTTGCAGCCACCAAACCAAGACACCAAAGGGATGGTGCTCAGAAACCTGTTGAGTTGAAGCAGCGTTCTGAAACTTGAGAAGCCCGACCTCCAATATTCGGGAAAACATCACTAGGCTTTCCGCGGTAGTGACCATCGAACACGATCTACTCAAGCAACACAATCACCAAATATGTCGTTCAGCACCCCCAGCGGAATCCCGGCTTTCGCACAAAAACGTCGCTCTGTCAAGCCTACCTCGTGCTTTCTGCTTTCCTATGTTATGCATGCTATGCTATGCTAGCTTTCCTTCACTTTATTCCTGCACTTCTTTCCTTCACTTTCGTTACGGTTTCTACCAAAATCTCGTCCTTCTCAATCGCTCTATCTCTTATCTGAACTTTAGCTACTCGTAGCTGCATCCTCCCCGTCAGAAGCTCGCTCAATCTCGACATGGCGGGACCTGGCAATGCCAGTAATGGACAGAAACCGAAACAAGTACCAAGCCGAAGAAGAACGGTAATGCGAAATGGAGGAGTAAACCTAGACCCACATGCAGTGTCAAATTAATGAGAATCATATATCAAGACCATCGATTTTCCAGCAACCAGCACAATAGCTAAGGTTATTGTTAAATATCTATGTGGATATCCACTCAGAGTCCAAATAAAGACAGTGAAACGGGATTTGTTGAATTTGTTTCTTTTCTGCGGTCCATCCTCCCCTGTTGAAACGATTCAAACACATCTTAATTCTTACGGCAGTGGGATTTGCAAACTATATTCTCTTTGTGTGTGCAGTCGGTGGCGCCCTTGTTGTGTTGTATTGCAATCATTACAGTGTCATGAAGTGTATACTTCAGCAACGACAGGAGTGCGTTGGTGAATCTTCACTTCCTTCATAGGCACAAACATAAAGCACGTCCTGGTTGTAACTCACCGATGAGCCGAGTTCGCTCATCTCTATTGTAGCTTCTCATTACACAGATATGCAAATAACTGACATTCATAGCACACAATTGCCTTTCGAGATCGTGACACGTGGTTGTTGTTGTTGTAGTCAGCAATCTTCCTCCTCACCAGCGACATTGTTTCGGTGGAAGCGGATGTCGTGAACGCGTGATCGGCTGGCTTGATAAATCCGTCCTCAAAGTAGATTACTGCCTGCTCATTGCGCTGATGATTGTCGGTTATGTTGTTGAATGCACACTCTTGTCCTAAGCCAGCGAGGTCGTCAGATGTGTGCGCCAAGGTAGTGGCGGGTGGGCTCTACACCTTTGTTATCCACCACAGTCTCTGCGATGCATATGTGTACACTGTTTTGTGAAGCATGCTGAATGCTTCCTCATGGTCAAAGGGAATGAGCAGCTCTTGCTACATGGCGCGGACTGGAAATGGAAACTGAGGAAACACATCAGCGCTATGGCGTTGAGTCCCCAAGCTGACAGAACAGAAAAGGAACGGTAGAAACTCATGAATAGGTGAATTGATATCACCTGAATCTGAAATATGCATGCAATGACCGCACCTGATCGCAAGAGAAGGGAAGCACAAACACAAGCGCAACAGAGAGTGATCTGCTTTGCCATTGCAAGAGGGTAGTGCTGATTGCACTGCACAAGAAGACACCACGAGACGCTATACACGGCCAGCAGGACACTTGCTCGCAACGGTTCAAAGTGTTCAAGAGCTTTGATGCGTCTTCTGCTTTCAGGCTCAGCAGATTTGAGCACGGTAGGATGACCTGAGCAGTATAGTACCTTCACCTTGGCCGAGATGATATATGGTATCAACACAATTATAAGATCTATTTTCCAGCCAAGTAGAAGAATGGTCTCTTCACGATGCGAAAGTAAACACTGTAATTCAGAATACTGCTTCAGCACAGCGCTCAAGTAGATCTTAACGATAGATTCAGCACAGAAGCTTGACACGCTCGTCATATCACCATTCGCAAAAGAACCAAGGAAAAATGTACCAAGCGCCACTGAACCACCGCCTCCAAAAAGAAGAGAGTGGTATTTCGAGCCCACATCCGTCTCACCAAACGATGCCTTATAGTAACCTCATAGAAGAACAAAGTTCCATTGAAGAGGCCACAAACACCAGAAACGGACGATCCCTCGCGCAAACATTGGTTTTTTAGAATTCCACAATCCAGTTTCCAAGCAACACAGACAAGACGCCCGGGATGCTGGAGGGAGGATGGGGAGGAGAGTTTGGTATGCGCAACCTTGACTAATTGACAGATCATTGGAGGAAAGAGATGCTGGCAACTTAAGTAGTGCGGGACGTGGTGGTTTGGTCACGGAAGTGGGACAGAGAGGACACAGCGCAGCAGGGTGAGATACTTCAATTGGCTGTCTGTTCAGCTGACGGAGCGTTATTTTCATCCTCATCGTCGCCTGTATCTGCGCCTTGCACATCGATGACAGACTCTCCTGCTTTCTCAAGCATGCGACGGCAGAACGCTCGAGTGCTCTTCCAAACAGCCTGCAGAAGCTACATTAGCGTTATATACAACATGTATCATACTCAAAGTTAATGACAACTTACATAAAATACCATACCCGCGCCTGCTAGGATGAACAGCCACGTCTGAGTAGTTACTCGATCCCTACCCGTGTTGCCTCCTCTTAGTCCTCCGCCGAGACGAAGGTGCAACCAGTTCATCGGATTAGCGAGATATGCTTTCACGAAGCCTAGAAGTCCTAGGGATGCAAAACCTTTGATAAAGTGCTCGGTCCAGGAGGCGTCGTCTGCACGCGTGTAATACTCGTCGTAGTCGTCGTAGACGCCTGTGGCGGACGCGATGAGATCGACGGGGTCGAGGTATAAGTTGATGATGAAATCGCCAACGAAACCTAGGGTGAAGATTGCCACGATAAAAATGAGAAGTGTCAGGGTGATTTGTGAAGCTGGATGAAACAAGATTAGCAGCGTTGAACAACTCTGATATGGTGCTTGTCGAGCCCACCTGCACTACTGATATACTTAGCCCACGTAAGTCTCTGAAGCCTATATCGAAAGCCACATGTCGGACATTGCCAGTAATGTCTTGCACTCGTATAGGTACGATCTGAATGCCTCCACTGTTGAAGACATTGATCATGAACATATCGCGAAGAGCCTTTGCATTTGCAAGGGCGGATTAGCCTGCCAGATTCAGATTCATAGGTTACATGTGGGCGACCCGCTAGGAAACCAGGAAGAGTCTCGTTGGGCATGTGGAATGAAGGCAGTACTTGTTCGAGACAGATACGGCATGTTCGAGGATGCCAGTGTTTCTGGAACTCGGGGTCGATGGGAGTCTCGGGATTGTCAGCGACTTCAGGCTCTGATGGCGTGCCTTCTTGCATGAAATCGTCATGTTTGACAGATGATGGAGTATCTGGCGCACTATCGGAGGCAGATTCTGCAGGAAAATCATCAGGCCATGTCCAGCCACCAGGCGTGTAGTCCATTCCATTGGTTCTGGCAGACATATTTCTCTCGATTTGCAGAAGACTTAAAGCTGATTTTGAAGGCCAAGTATTTGCTATGGTCTAACAGCAGAAAGAATGTTGTTGAGCTATCATCTCGTGGGGAGACGAAAGCAACGGATGACTGATTTCACATTCACGCTACTCAAAAAGATGGTATGAAGGTGGTTATGAATTGCTAAAGCATGAGGCAAACGCAGTCGTGCCAGCTTGCCTCGAACTTGACGGGATCGGGCGAACTAAGTGCCGGGATTAGTGATCGTTCAGGAAAACCGGTTCTGGGGCCTTTGCCCTTGGTGCGAACTCGACCTCGAGGAAGTTGATAGTTCTCAAATCAGAAGGAAATATTGAGAAGTTAACAGATTGTGCTGTGACTCACGCGATCATTCTGCTATCAGTGACCTTCTTCTTTTGTTGTGAGGCGGTGTATAATACAGAACGCCCACAACGTCATTTGAGTCACCCCAAGCCTCACGAAAACAAAGCAAACCGGACGACATATAAATCTCGGATTCCCTGTGTTTCTAAGCTACTTCCAAGACTCGACTCGACAAAAGAAAAGTATATTCTAACAAGCGAACATGCCTCTCTCACAACCTCCAACTCGAGGCGTTGTCGTTGAGAGCAAGAAGACACTCTCGCGTCGTGCTGTATCACGTCAATCTTCAACATTTGGTGGCAGCTCTCGTGCGGCATCAGCTGCCAACTCCAAAGTCAACTCGCGGCATCCTAGCGACGATGAAGGCGATGATCTGATCAGCGAGGGAGGGTGGAGCACGACTGATTCAGTCGACGGCGTGCTTGGTGGTGCTGAGAAGGACTCCTCATTCAGCTATACCGACGAGCTGGATAACCGGATAGAGGCCATCCTGGATCGAAAACGAAGTAGCACTCAAAGCCGCGAGCAAGACTTTGCTGCATATACTTACCTATTGCGAAATCAATACTCCTACGAACAGATAGAGGGTAAAACATCAGATCTGCTCACAGTCTTCTTGCGATCTGTGCGCGATGAGATGAGCGAGAAAGAAGCGAT
>Ga0160428_1001282_pt1 | contig 19959 bp, 15 predicted proteins | sample SolpanmetagenomM_FD_108198 | JGI IMG/M metagenome (GOLD analysis project Ga0160428, IMG submission 108198) | Solar panel surface microbial communities from Lawrence Berkeley National Laboratory, California, USA - M | ecosystem: Engineered > Built environment > Solar panel > Unclassified ... | reverse complement strand
GCTCGATACCTTGTTCGACGGCGTGTTCGAGGAACTGCCGTGGCATTTGAAGGAACAACAGGCCCAGATGCTTGCGGAAGAGACCGCATCGGGTCGCCCCTGGGCGCATAAATCATGAGCGACATGACAGAGATCGACACGCAGGCACCGGCGGCGGGCGAGGCCGCCCCAGAAACCAGCCGCATGAATATGATCCAGGCGATCAATTCGGCGATGGACGTGATGATGGAGCGCGATCCGAACGTGATCGTGATGGGCGAGGACGTCGGCTATTTCGGCGGCGTGTTCCGCGCCACCGCCGGGCTGCAGGCGAAATTCGGCAAGCAGCGCGTGTTCGACACGCCGATCACCGAATGCGGCATCATCGGCGTCGCGGTCGGCATGGGCGCGTACGGGCTGCGCCCGGTGCCGGAGATCCAGTTCGCGGATTACATCTATCCCGCGCTCGACCAGTTGGTGTCGGAAGCGGCGCGACTCCGCTACCGGTCGGCGGGCGAGTTCATCGCCCCGATGACGGTGCGATCGCCATTTGGCGGCGGCATCTTCGGCGGCCAGACGCACAGCCAGTCGCCAGAGGGTATCTTCACCCACGTATCGGGCGTGAAGACCGTCATCCCGTCAACACCGTACGATGCCAAGGGCCTGCTGATCGCGGCGATCGAGGATAACGACCCGACGATCTTCTTCGAGCCCAAGCGAATCTATAACGGCCCGTTCGACGGATATTGGGACAAGCCGGCGCAGAACTGGTCGAAACATCCGGCCGGCGAGGTTCCGACCGGATATTACAAGATCGAACTGGGCAAGGCGAAGATCGTCCGGCCGGGCGAGGCGCTGACCGTTCTGGCATACGGCACGATGGTCCATGTCGCGCAGGCGGTGATCGCGGATGCGGGGATCGATGCCGAGATCATCGATCTGCGCACCCTCGTTCCGCTGGACATCGAGACGATCGAGGCTTCGGTGAGAAAGACCGGGCGCTGCATGATCATCCACGAAGCCACGCGGACCAGCGGATTCGGCGCGGAGCTATCCGCGTTGGTGCAGGAGCGCTGCTTCTATCATCTGGAGGCGCCGATCGAGCGCGTCACCGGATTCGACACGCCGTATCCGCACAGCCTCGAATGGGCCTATTTCCCCGGTCCGGTACGGATCGGCGAGGCGTTGAAGAAAGTGATGAAGGACTAGAGCCTTCCGCGATACCCACCCCCGTTCGTTTCGAGCGAAGTCGAGAAACGGGGTTTGAGACAGATGCTCGACTTCGCTCGAAACGAACGGATTTTCGACATGGCACGCTTCACATTCAAGCTCCCCGATATCGGCGAAGGCATCTCCGAAGCGGAAATCGTCGCGTGGCACGTCGCCGTCGGCGACCGCATCGAGGAAGACCAGCAGATCGCGGATATGATGACCGACAAGGCGACGGTCGAGATGGAATCGCCAGTGTCGGGTACGGTGGTCGAACTGGCCGGCGAGGTCGGCGACCAGGTGTCGATCGGCGCGGCTCTGGTCGTGATCGAGACCGACGTGGACGTGTCGGCGGAGGAAGCCCCTGCGCTCGGGCCGATCAGCGGCGAGGTGAAGGCCGCACCGCTGAGCGCGGACCAGGCGGAGGTCGCCGAACAGTATGAGGCGGAAAATCCGGGGGTGGAAACCGCGCAACCTTCTCCCCTCCCGCTTGCGGGAGGGGCCGGGGGAGGGCCTGCGGATACACGCAAGACCGGCAACCACCCTGCCCCTCCCCCGACCCCTCCCGCAAGCGGAAGGGGGGAAGAGAAGTCTCCCGCCCTCGCCTCCCCCGCGGTGCGCGCCCGCGCCGCCGACCTCGGCATCGATCTCGCCCACGTCAGGACGGACGGCGATCGCGTGCGGCATGCCGATCTCGACGCGTTCCTGCGCTATGGCAGCGGCCAGGGGTATCACGCGCCGCACGCCAGCAAGGCGCGCCCGGACGAACCGATCAAGGTCATCGGCATGCGGCGCCGGATCGCCGAGAACATGGCGGCCTCGAAGCGCGCGATCCCGCATTTCACCTATGTCGAGGAAATCGACGTGACCGCGTTGGAGGAGATGCGCGCGGATCTCAACGCCAATCGCGGCGGCCGGCCGAAGCTGACCATGCTGCCGCTGATGATCGTCGCGATCTGCAAGGCGATCCCCGATTTCCCGATGATCAACGCGCGCTACGACGACGACGCGGGAATCGTGACGCGCTACGGCGCCGTCCATCTCGGCATGGCGACGCAGACCGACGCCGGGCTGATGGTGCCGGTGATCCGCGACGCACAGGACCGTAACGTCTGGCAATTGGCGACCGAAATCGGCCGCCTCGCCGAGGCCGCGCGCACGGGCAAGGCGACGTCCGCGGAGCTCAGCGGCTCGACGCTGACGGTGACGTCGCTCGGCCCACTCGGCGGGATCGCCACGACGCCGGTGATCAACCGGCCGGAAGTCGCGATCATCGGACCGAACAAGATCGTCGAGCGCCCCATGTTTGCCAAAAATGCGCATGGGGGCGAGGAGATCCGCCGCGCGAAGCTGATGAACCTGTCGATCTCGTGCGACCACCGCGTCGTCGATGGCTGGGACGCGGCAAGCTACGTCCAGGCGCTGAAGAAGTATCTGGAGACCCCGGTCCTGCTGTTCGCGGACTGAGCGCCGCGCTCAACCGCGATACCGCATCGCGACGTCGCACCGGGCATAGCGCGAGCCGAATTCGCGCAAGATTTCGGTGTCGTGGACGAAGCCGCTTCTCTCGTAGAGGTGGATGGCCGGCGCGCAGCGTGCGTTGGTCAGCAGATACAGGCGTTCGACGCACGTTCCGACGATCCCGAGATCGCGATGCTGGGCGAAGACGATCACGCCGCCCGGATCGACGATCCGCGTTCGGGGATTTTCCAGCAAGCGGATCGTCTTACGCGGCAGGTCTTCCCTTCCGCCCTCAACCGCGACACAAGGTTCATCATCATTCTGCCGAGGTGTCCGCAATGACTGCCCTGAACCGCCGCGATGCGCTGACGGTAACGATCTTTGCGACGCTCGCGGCGGCGCTGCCGGCCTGGGCGCAGGATACGGCGTCGGCGCCCGACGCGGCGGCTTGGGACCTGACCGATCTCTACCCCGATCTGGTCGCCTGGGATGCGGCGCGGAAATCCGCGCTGGCGGCGCTGCCGGGATTGGCGAAGTACAAGGGCACGCTCGGCAAAAGCGCGGATCAGCTGGCTGCCGCGCTGGTCGCGCAGTCCGATCTGTCCCGCACGATCAGCCGGATCTACGTCTATATCAGCCTGAAGAGCGACGAGGACGTCCGCGTCTCCGCCAATCAGGAACGGCAGGCGCAGGCGGTCGACCTGTATACCGCATTCGGCGAGGCGACGTCCTGGATCGCCCCCGAACTTCTCGCCGTCGGGCAGCCGGTGATCGATCGCTACATCGCCGGCAACGCGGTGTTGAAGAAGCGTTTCGACTTCTATCTCGCCAACATCCTGCGCCAGAAGGAGCATACGCTGTCGCCGGAGGGCGAAACGTTGCTCGCCGGCACCTCCGCGCCATTTTCCGGGCCGGAGGATATCCGCTCGCAGCTCGTCGCGTCGGACATACCGTGGCCGACGATCACCCTGTCGAACGGCAAGACGGTGCGGCTGGACGACCAGGCCTATACGCTCAACCGCGATGCCCCGGTGCGCGCGGATCGCAAGCTCGTGTTCGACACGTTCTGGGCCGAATACGGCAAGTTCCAGAGTTCGCTCGGCGCCTCGTATCTCAGTCACGTCAAGACGGACATCTTCGCCAAGAAAGCCCGGCGCTATCCGACGTCGCTGGCGATGGCCCTTTCCGGCAACAACGTTCCGGAAAGCGTGTATCGCAGCCTGGTCAAGGAAACCGCTGCCGGCCTGCCCCAGCTGCACCGCTATTTCGAGCTTCGCCGCCGGATGCTCAAGCTACCGGACATGGCGTATTACGACCTGTATCCGCCACTGGTCGCGCTCGACAAGACCGTCAAGCTGACCGAGATGCGGGATATCACGATCGCCGCGCTGAAGCCGCTCGGGCCGGACTATGCGGCGATTTTCGCAAAGGCGACGGCGGCGAGGTGGATGGATCCGCGTCCCCGCCCCGGCAAGAAATCGGGCGCCTATATGAACCCCGGCGCCTCCTATGACGTGCACCCGTATTTGCTGCTCAACCTGGGCGAGAATTACGAGGGCCTGACGACGTATGCGCATGAATGGGGCCATGCGATGCACAGCCTCTTCGCGAACGCCAACCAGGTCTACGAAAAGACGGATTACCCGATCTTTCTCGCCGAGATCGCATCGACCTGCAACGAAGTGCTGCTTGCCGCCTATATGGTCGCGAACGCCAAATCGAAGGCGGAAAAGCTCTTCTATCTCGGGCAGCAGCTCGAAAGCATCCGCGGCACCTATTTCCGGCAGACGATGCTCGCCGAGTTCGAGCTTGCCGTGCACGACAAGGCCGAGGCCGGCGAAGGGCTGTCGGGCGAGACGCTGAGCAAAATGTTTCTCGATCTGCTGCGGCGCTATCACGGGCCGAAGGTCGTGGTGGCGGGTACGTACGGCGCGGAATGGGCGTATATCCCGCATTTCTACAACAGCTTCTACGTCTACCAATATGCCACGTGCATCTCGGCTGCGACCTATTTCGCGCGCCAGATCCTGAGTGGCGGCGCCAGCGAGCGCGACACGTATCTCGGTGTGCTGAAGGCGGGTGGGTCGGACTATCCAGTCGACATCCTGAAACGCGCCGGTCTCGATATGGCGTCTCCGGCGCCCTATCGCGCGATCGTCGCGACGTTCAAGGACACGCTGGACCAGTGCGAAGCGCTGATGGCCTGATGGCCGATCGGCCAGGCGCGGCCGGCCGTGCGACGCTGCGGCTGGGCTATGCTCTCCTGCTGTGCGTCTGCGCCGTATCGATGTTGGCGATATGGATGGACCTGTCGGTTCTGAATCCGCGTCATGCCGGTTGGCTGCTCGACGGCAACGATCACGGCCAGAACAGCATCGGTCTGGTCGCCTATCTGCGCGGCCTCTCCGCCTGGCCGTCGCTGCGCGATCCGCTGTTGATGGCACCGGAGGGGCTAAGTGTCGCGCTGACCGACAGCAACCCGCTGCTGGCGATCCTGCTAAGGCCGTTCGCCGCGATCCTGCCGAACGACTGGCAATATGCCGGAATCTGGCTGCTCGCCTGCCTGGCCTTGCAGATCGCCTTCGCCTGGACGCTGCTGCGCCCCTTCGCGCGCGACGGTCTGGCGCTGGTTGCCGGAACCGCGCTGCTCGCCGGGGCACCCGTGCTGTTCGCACGGTACGGGCATATCAACCTGTGCGCGCAGTGGCTGATCCTCTGGGCGCTGTATCTCTTCATTCAGCCGCGGCACGTGCGGCGGCCATGGGCCTGGGCCGGCCTGATCGCGGTTGCGGGGCTGATCCACCCCTATCTGCTGGTGATGGTGGCGGCGATATGGGCCAGCGCGCAGATTCGCCTCGTCGTCATCGATACCGCGCAGCGGCGCCAACGTCTGCCTGGCGTGCTTCCCGGGCTGGCCGCGCTGATCGTCATTCCCTGGGCGATCGGCTTCCTCGACGAACCGCTTGCGTCGACGCGCAGCTACGGCACTTTCAACATGGCACTGGATGCATTGTGGAACGCTGGAAACGAGGGATATTCTTTCCTGCTTCCGGCCGCATCGACGTCCCCGTCCCAAGGCTTCGAGGGCATGAACTATCTCGGCGCCGGGATATTGACGCTGATCGCCATGCTGGCGGTGACGCGACTCTTCCGCCGGGCCGAGGCGCGGGTACGATACGACACGCCGTCGCTCAAGCCACTCCTGTGGCTGCTTCCCGCTTTCGTCGTTCTGACGGCGATCGCGATCGGGCCGCACATCATCTGGCGTGGTAGGATCGTCCTGGATCTCCCCCTGCCCGGCGCGCTGATCGATGCGCTCGATCCGCTGCGGGCAAGCGGACGGATGTTCTGGCCGGCTTATTACACCATCCTGTTCGCCAGCATCGCCGCCGCCAGCCGTGTGCGGCACGGTGCCGCGATGCTGCTTCTGGCTTTGCTGATCCAGGCGATCGATTTCGGTCCGGCGCTACAGGTGATGCGCGGATTCAGCACGGCGTCGGTCCGGCGGCCGATGTTCGATCGTACGCCGAGTGCCGAATGGGATGTGCTGGTCGCGCAGGCGTCGGCGATCGAATTCCACCCGTACGAGGCGTACCGCGATCTCGCAGTGATGGAGCAGGTCACGTGGCGGGCGGTTACCGGATGCCGGCCGGTGCCGCTGCGTTGGTTCTACGCGTCGCGGGAGCCGGTCGCGATACGCGTCCGCGCGGCGGAGGATATGACGAAGATCGACGCCGGCATCGTCGATCCCGGCCGGCTCTACGTGTTTTTGAAGGACAGCCCGCCGCCTGCGGCAATGAACCGGGCGCGGCGCCTGGACGGGATATGGATCATCCCGCCGGCCCGCGCGGTGCCACCCGCTAAACGGTGCGCGTGATCCGTCGAACGTTCGAAGCCGGGTTCAGGCGTCCTGACCGACGGCGTTGAGGCGATCTTCGATCAGTTCGAGCGGGAGCGCGAGATGCGCGCCGATCAAGCCGTCGCCGATCTTGTCCATCAGCGCGATCGATGCGTCGAGCATGACCTTGACCTGCTCGTATTTGTCCATGTCGCTGGTGCGGCGAATGGACATTTCGCTGATCAGCCGTTGCAGCACCATCGCGGGCGAGGCCGGCTTGCTCATCACCGGTACGTCGTGATCGTCGCCCAACAGTTCGGCCGGAAGCTGGTTGCCGGTGAACATCACGAACGGCGTGTTGCTCTCGAACAGGCGGCGCGCGACCGGGGTGACGTCGCGGTCGATCAACTGGCCGTCAAGCACGGCGCCGTCGACGACCGTATCGACCAGGCTCTCCATCGCCTCCGCGACCGAGCCGAATGGCCCGACGACGGTGCCGTTCAGGCTTTCAATATGATGCGCGAGGTCCATGCCGGTCATCGGCTCGTCCTCGACGATCAGAATGCGCATGTGATCAAGCATCGTGGCCCCCAAAAACCATTTTCAATTCCGGGGCATTCCGTCAGCCTGTGCCGACCACGCCCGACGCGTACGATTACAGAATTGCATGTTGGAACATGAAGAACAATCGTTAACAAATCAAGTACGACACCGGCTATCCCTAGTTGGTCGCCGACGACGCCGCGCTATTCGCCCTTCATCGCCTCGATCAACTTCTTAACTTCCTGGCTACGGCCCCGAGGCAGGATCAGCACGTCGTTGCCGCTGGCCACGACGATGAGATCCTCGACGCCGACCATGGCGATCCGCACGCTGTCGCTCCGCACCAGGCAGTTCGCCGTTTCGATCGCGATCACGTCGCCTTCATGCGCATTCCCCGAATCGTCTCGGGCGCTGATCGCATGCAGCGCATCCCAACTGCCGAGATCGCTCCACCCCATGCTGACCGGAACGACCGCCACGCGATCGGCCTTTTCCATCACCGCATAGTCGATCGAGTCCGACGGTGAAGCGGCGAATGCCTCGGCGTCGGGATATACGCGCTGGCCCTCCTGCCGGGCCTTGTCCATCGATGCGGTGCAGGCCGCGAGGATGTCCGGCGCATGTTCGGCGAGTGCCGCGAGATACGCGTCGGCACGGAACAGGAATATCCCGCCGTTCCACGCATGATCGCCGCCCGCGACCATCGCCTCGGCCTTGGCGCGCGGTGGTTTCTCGACGAACCGGACGACGCGGTTGACGCCGGTCGCGATTTCCTCGCCGAGTTGGATATAGCCATAGCCGGTTTCCGGCGCGTCGGGCGCGATGCCGAACGTCACCAGCCAGCCTTGCTCGACCATCGGCATGGCGGCGAGGATCGCGGCATGGAATGCCGGGACGTCGTCGATCACGTGATCGGACGGCATGATGAGCAAAGCGCTCGCCGCGTCGCCGGCGGCCAGCGCCGCCAACGCGATTGCCGGTGCGGTGTTGCGCCCGGCCGGTTCGAGGATCACGGCCTGGGCGGCGGCCGCGACGGCGTCCAGTTGCGCGTCGATCATGTCGGCGTGGCGGGCGTTGGCGACGACGATCGGCGCGGTGAAGCGCTCGCTGCGCCGGGTGCCATCCTGACCCATTTCTCCGAGCACACGCCGCGCCGTCAATTGCAGCATCGTTTCCGCCGCGGTCAGCGCCAGCATCTGCTTGGGGCGTTCCGGCCGGGACATCGGCCACAATCGCGTCCCCGATCCGCCCGAAAGAATGACGGGAATGATCGGACGGGAAAGCGGCATAGATAATCCTCCAGAAGCGTCGCCTGTACGCGCGAAACAACGATTGCGAAACCGTCCAGCGGCGTTCGCGATCCATGCGTGGCGAATTCCTCCGTGTTCAAGGTTTGTTTGTCTATTTCTGCGACAGCCCGCTCCAGATGTTTGAAGAAATCACAGCGCGTCGGCGTGGGGCAAATCGGAAATGATCAGGCTGTTCAAGCATTACGTTCCACACGCCGTGCTGCTGCTGGGCCTGTTCGACGTCATGCTGCTGATCGCCGCCGCAGAATTCGGCTGGGTCTACCGCGCGGACCAGATCGGCATGATGGTCGAACCGATCCATACGCGAATCCCGCAATTGCTGAGTTTCGCCGGCAGCCTCGAAACCGCGATGATCGCGGTCGGCGTGTATGGCGCCGCGTCGCTGCAATCGTTGCGTCACGCAGCGGCCCGTATCCTCGTCGCAGTGTCGCTCGGCGTCATCCTGTTGAGCGTGATCTTCTTCATGCTGCCCGGAATGACCTTCTGGCGCTCGAATCTGTTCTATTCGATGCCGGTCGCGGTCATCCTGCTGTTCGCGCTGCGCGTGTTGCTCGGCAAGATGATCGGCGGACAGGCCTTCAAGCGTCGTGTCGTGGTGCTCGGCGCGGGCCCCCGCGCGGCGCGGCTGAAAGCGCTTGGGCAGACGCCGGGCGCAGGGTTCGTCGTCGTCGGCTATGTGTCGATGAGCGAACCGCAGCGAGTCATCCCCGAAGCGATCGCTCGGGATGCGATCTACAATCTCGCCGATCACGTCGTATTGCTCAACGCCAGCGAGGTCGTGCTGGCCCTGGAAGAGCGTCGCAACGCGCTGCCGCTCAAGGATCTGTTGCGGATCAAGACGACCGGCGTGCACGTCAACGAGATCTCGACCTTCCTCGAACGCGAGACCGGCCGGGTCGACCTGCAAAGCGTCAATCCCAGCTGGCTGATCTTCTCCGACGGCTTCTCGTCCGGCCGGATGCTGTCGAGCATCTTCAAGCGCCTGTTCGACATCACGGCGAGCGCCCTGCTGCTGACGCTGTTGGCGCCGGTGATCCTGCTGACCGCGCTGGCGATCAAGCTGGAGAGCAAGGGCCCCGCTTTCTACCGCCAGCGCCGCGTCGGCCTGTACGGGGTCGGCTTCGATTGTCTCAAGCTGCGTTCGATGCGCCAGGATGCCGAAGTCGCCGGGCGGGCGGTATGGGCGGAAAAGGACGATCCGCGCATCACCCGGATCGGGCGGATCATCCGCAAATGCCGGATCGACGAACTGCCGCAGACGTGGAGCGTGCTGAAAGGCGAGATGAGCTTCGTCGGGCCGCGACCGGAGCGTCCGCAGTTCGTCGACGATCTGGAACAGCAGCTCAATTACTACGCCGAACGCCATATGGTGAAGCCGGGCATCACCGGCTGGGCGCAGATCAACTATCCGTACGGCGCGTCGATCGAGGATAGCCGGCAGAAGCTGGAATACGACCTGTATTATGCCAAGAACTATTCGCCGTTTCTCGACCTGCTGATCCTGCTGCAGACCATCCGTGTCGTGTTGTGGCCGGAGGGTGCGCGGTGATCCGGGCGGTGTCGCACGGGACGATCCTGATAGCCGCTAGCGTGGCGTCCGCATGGCGTTGACCGTCACGCTCTGGGGGCATGCGCTGGCGGCGTTGCTGTTCTGCATGATCGCCTGGTCGCAGCTGCGGGATTCGACGACCGCGCTGCCGCGTATGCCGTTCGTGGCGGCGCTGGTCGCGACCGCGTTATGGGCGCTTGCGGTGGCGGGGATCGATGCGCGTGACGTGACCGCGCGCGTGGCGGAGTCGGTGCGCAATTTCGCCTGGCTCGCCTTCATGTTCGCTTTGGTCCGGCGGGACGGACGCGTGCCGCACTTCCGCACGATCGCCTGCCTCTACGCCGCCGTCGCGCTGGTCCTCGCCGCGGGTATCGGTGTCGTGATGACCGAAGCGATCGACCCGGCCACCGCCGCGACGTTGGACCCGGCGCGCATCCTGTTGCGTATGATGGTCGCGGTGACCGCTTTGGTGCTGGTGCACCACCTCCATTGCGCGGTCGCGCCGAACGCGCGCGGCGGCATCCGGCTGCTCGTCGTCGCGCTTGCCGCGATGTGGGGGATGGATTTCGTGATGTTCGGCATCCGCTACGTCACGCAAGGCCATGCCTCGCAGCTGATCGCCGTGCGCGGTGTGGCGATGGCGTTGCTCGCGCCTTTGTTCGCCATCGCCGTACTCCGCAATGGCGACTGGACCCTGCGCCTGTCTCGCTCGGTCGCGTGGCAATCGCTGTCGATGGCCGGCGTCGTCCTGTACCTGCTGATGATGGTGCTGACGACCAGCGCGATCGCCGGGATCAGCGGCGATCATGCGCGGATGGCGCAGACCGCGTTCGTGTTCGGTTCGACCGCCGCCACCCTGACATTGATCTCCTCGCCCTGGCTGAAGGCATGGGTCAAGGTGAAGATGGCCAAGCACCTGTTCCGCCACCGCTACGACTATCGCGCCGAATGGATCCGCTTCACCGATACGCTGGGCAAGCCCGAAGGGGCGGCGGCGCTCGACGAACGCGTCGTCAAGGCGGTCGCCGACCTGACCGATTCGCCCGCCGGGCTGCTGCTGGTGCCGGACGGCGCGACGCTCGGCGTCGGCGCGCGCTGGAATTGGAATAGCGACGATCTTCCGTCCACCGCCGGGACCGAAGCGCTTGCCCGGCACCTCGCCGAGAGCGGGCGTATCGTAGAGCTGGATTCGTGCCGTGCCGGTTCCGCCGCGATCGGCGAGGCCGAAAGCGCGCCGCGCTGGATGCTCGATCTTCCCGACGCCTGGGCATTGGTGCCGCTGGTCCATCTCGATCGTTTGCAGGGCGCGATCCTGCTGGCGCGCCCGCCGGTCGATCGCGCGCTCGACTGGGAGGATTTCGACCTGTTGAGGATCGCCGGGCGCCAGGTCGCGAGCTATCTCGCCGAAGCCCGCGCGCAGGAGGCGCTGGCGGAGGCCGAGCGGTTCGACGAATTCAACCGCCGCTTCGCGTTCATCCTGCACGATATCAAGAACCTTGTCAGTCAATTGACCCTGACCGCGCGCAACGCCGAACGTCATGCCGACAATCCCGAGTTCCGCGCCGACATGATCGCGACGTTGCAGGATTCGGCCGGGCGGATGAACGATCTGCTCGCCCGCCTGTCGCAGCACCACAGCGCACGCGGCGAGGACCTCCGCGCGGTCGATCTGCGCCCTTTGGTCGAGCGCGTGGCGACCCGGCGACGATTGCATCACCCGGTTATCGTGGAGGGCGCGGACATCGCCGCGCATGCCGATCCGGTCCGCCTGGAACAGGTGCTGGGACATCTGTTGCAGAATGCGGTCGAGGCGAGCGCTCCCGGCGTCCCCGTCACGATCGCGCTCGGCGCGACCGAGGCTGGCGTGACGATCGACGTCGTCGATCATGGCTGCGGCATGTCGCCAGCGTTCCTCCGCGATAAATTGTTCAAGCCATTCGTATCGTCGAAGCCGGGCGGCTTCGGGATCGGCGCGTTCGAGGCGCGGCAACTCGCGCTCGGCATGGGCGGCACCGTCTCCGTCACCAGCCGCGAAGCCACCGGCACGAGCGGCACCGACAGCGGCACGCATTTCCGCCTCACGCTTCCGCCGGCACCATCTCATTATCTGGAACAGGCTGCATGACCGCCAAACCGAAACTGCTGATCGTCGAGGACGATGCCGGGCTGCAACGGCAATTGCGTTGGGCCTATGAGGATTACGAAGTCGTCGTGGCGGGTGACCGCGCCAGCGCGCTGGATGCCTTGCGTGCCGAGGAACCCGCCGTCGTCACGCTGGATCTCGGCCTGCCACCAGATCCCGACGGCACCACCGAAGGCTTTGCCACGCTCGCCGAGATCCTGCGGCTCAAGCCCGACACGAAGGTGATCGTCGCCTCGGGCCACGGCGCGCGCGACAGTGCGTTGAAAGCAATTGCGGACGGCGCATGGGATTTCTACGCCAAGCCGATCGATATCGATCAGCTCGGCATGATCGTTGCGCGGGCCTTCCACGTGCATGCGCTCGAAGCGGAAAACCGCCGTCTCGCCGAACAGACCGCCGGCACGGTGCTGGGCGGGATGATTACCGCCGCGCCCGAGATGCTCAAGGTCACGCGGACGGTCGAGCGCGTGGCGCAAGCCGACGTCTCGGTGATGCTGCTCGGCGCGAGCGGTACCGGCAAGGAATTGCTGGCGCGCGGCGTGCACGATTCCAGCCCGCGCAGCAAAGGCGCATTCGTCGCGATCAACTGCGCCGCGATTCCGGAGACGCTGCTGGAAAGCGAACTGTTCGGCCACGAAAAGGGCGCGTTCACCGGCGCGGTAAAGACGACCGAAGGCAAGATCGAACAGGCCGCCGGCGGCACGCTGTTCCTCGACGAAGTGGGCGATATCCCGCTGCCGCTGCAGGTCAAGCTGCTGCGCTTCCTGCAGGAGCGCACGATCGAGCGGATCGGCGGCCGCAAGGCGATCTCCGTCGATACCCGCATCGTCTGCGCGACGCACCAGGATGTCGACGGGATGGTCGCGTCCGGCGCGTTCCGCGAGGATCTGTATTACCGTCTGGCGGAGATCGTCGTGCGTATTCCCTCTCTGGCGGAGAGATCGGGCGACGCCGGATTGCTCGCCCAGCACTTCCTGCGCAGATATGCCAAGACGATGAATTCGGCCGTCACCGGCCTCTCGCCCGACGCGCGCGATGCGATCGATGCCTGGGGCTGGCCCGGCAATGTCCGCGAGTTGGAGAACCGCATGAAACGCGCGGTGATCATGGCCGAGGGCAAGCTGGTGACAGCAGCCGATCTTGACCTGACCGGCGATGTTCCACCCGAACCGTTGAACCTGCGCTCGATCCGCGAGGAAGCCGATCGCCGGGCGATCGGCAATGCGCTGGCACGCGCCGAGGGCAATATGACGAACACCGCCAAGTTGCTCGGCGTCAGCCGGCCCACGCTGTACGATTTGATGAAGGGGTACGATATCCATGCGTAAGCGCTTCGCCGGGGTCCGCGGCAGGGCGCTGGCCGTCGGGATCGCGGTGATTGCCGCCGCATCGGGTCTCGCCGCCACGGCTGCGGTCAGGGCGCGAACGGCCGACGATCCACCTGGCGCCCGCCTGTCGCTCTCGCGCAGCCTTACTGCATTCGGCATCGGCAACATCAGCGCCGCGCGGAACCACGCACTGGCCGCAGTAAAGGCCGAACCGAACCTGGGGGTGGCGCACGCGCTGCTCGCACGTACCTATCTCGCGCTCGGCGACGGGCTGGCCGCGCAGGCCGAACTCGATCGCGCCCGCGCGACCGGGTTCGATGGCGGACGCCTGCACCAACTCTACGCGCACGCGTTCCTGCTGCAAGGCGATGCCGACCGCGCGCTGGCCGAGGCCGGCAAGGCACAACCCCGATATGCCGGCTATGCGCTGCGTGTCGGCGCCCGCGCGCTGGCGGCACAAGGCGACCAGCCCGGTGCGCAACGCGCGCTCGCATCGCTGTTGGCGAAGGCACCGGGCGACAGTGCCGCATGGTCCGACCTCGGGCGGATCCGCTACGATGGCGGCGATGTCGCCGGGGCGATCGATGCCGCGACGCGTGCGACCGCACTCGATGCCGCGAACATGGAAGCATCGACGTTGCGCGCAGAACTGGTCCGCGCGCAATACGGCCTGACCGCCGCTTTGCCGTGGTTTGAAGCGACGTTGCGGCGCGATGCCTATTATCACCCGGCGCTGATCGAATATGCCTCCACGCTCGGCGATGCCGGCCGGTACGGTGACATGCTGAATGCGACGCGGCGCGCACTCGCCACCCGCCCGGACAGCGCGCAGGCCTTCTACCTCCAGGCCGTGCTTGCCGCGCGCGCCGGAAACTACGACCTCGCACGCGACCTGATCCAGCGCACCGGCGATCGGCTGGACGGCCTGCCCGGCGCGCTGCTGTTGGGCGGAACGCTCGATTATCAGGGCGGCGCGTATGAGCTGGCGATCGCGAAGTGGCGGCAACTGGTCGCGCAACAGCCGATGAACATCACGGCGCGGCGGCTGCTCGGGTCCGCGCTGCTGCGCTCCGGCGATGCGCAGGGTGCGCTGGATATCCTTCGGCCGGTGGCTTTGCGCGCCGATGCGGACAGCTACACGCTCGCGCTCGTCGCGCGCGCGTTCGAACGCACCGGGCAGCGCGACTGGGCGGCCAAATTCTTCGACCGTGCGGCCTATCCGGGCAGCGCGCCCTCGGTGACGTTCGGCGCGGACGACGCCGTCGCCGTGCTCGATACGCTGACGACGGACGATCCCGCCGACCCGAGCCTGCGCGTGGGCTATATCCGCGGCCTGGTCGATACCGGCAAGGCGCCACAGGCTTTGGTCCAGGCGCAGGCGCTGGTCCGCATGGCTCCCGGCGCGCCCGCGGCGCAGCTCGCGCTCGGCGACACGTTCGCCGCAATGGGCCGATATGCCGACGCCGCCGCATCGTATCGCCGCGCCGCCGATATCCGCTTCGACGAGCCGACGATGCTCCGCACGGTCGATGCGCTCGATCGGGCCGGGCAACGCGCCGACGCCGCCAACGTGCTTGCGCTTTTCCTGTCGCAAAACCCGCAAAGTATCGCCGGCCAATGCCTCGCAGCGCACTGGCAGGTCGCGGCCGGAAATTTCGCCGATGCGATCGAGACGCTGGAAGGGCTGCGCAGCCGCGTCGGCAACCGCGATGCCGCGCTGCTGAGCGAACTGGCCTATGCCTATATCGGCGACGACGATGCCGATACCGGGCTGCGCTATGCCAAGGCCGCCTATGCGCTCGCCCCGCTCAATCCCGCGACCGCCGATGCGTTCGGCTGGGCGCTGTACCAGCAGGGCGACACTGCCGCCGCGGTGCAATTGCTCGAAAAAGCGGTCGCGATAGCCCCGGCCCACGCTGCGTTGCGCTGGCATCTGGCGCAGGCCTATACCGATATCGGCCGCGCTCCCGAGGCGAAGACGAACATCGCAGCGGCGATGGCGGATCCCGGCTTCACCGATCGAGCGGCGGCACTCGCGGTCCTGAAGACGCTTGGCTAGCACCGGGTCCGCATGACGAAAGCGGTATCGCACGATATACGGCGCGGATGACCGATCCCCTCGACCGTATCGCCGCCGCGCTCGAACGGCTGGCGCCGCCGCCGCCAGCCTCTGCCGATCCGCTCGCCCACCCGGCCTATGTCTGGCGCGGCGCCGCGCTGGCCGCTGCGCGATCGTTCGAAGCGCTGCCGCTCGACCATTTGCTCGGCGTGGATCGGCAGAAGGCAGCTTTGGTCGATACTCTCGACCGGCTGGCCAAGCGCCATGCAGCACACGACGTATTGCTCTGGGGCGCGCGTGGCACCGGCAAATCGGCGCTGGTCAAGAGCGCGGTGACGCACGTGCAGGCGACCGGCGGCGACCTTGCGTTGATCGAGATCGCGACCGCCAGCCTCGATACCTTGCCCGCGCTCTTCGCCACGATCGCCACGATACCGCGCGCTTTCGCCCTGTTCATCGACGATCTCGGCTTCGATACTGCGGGGGATGCGCGCGCGCTGCGCTCGATGCTGGAAGGCGGCGCCGAGGCGCGTCCGGCGAATGCCCGACTGGTCGTCACCTCGAACCGGCGCCATCTCGTCCCGCGTGATATCGCCGAGCAGGACAGCGCGATCAATCCGCGCGATGCGGTGGACGATCAACTCGCGCTCGCCGATCGGTTCGGGCTTAGCCTGGGGTTCCACGTGATGGACCAGGATCTCTACCTGGCGGTCGTGCAAGGCTATACCGTGACCTACGGATTGCCGTTCGACGCGGCCGAAGCGATCGGCTGGGCGACGCGACGCGGCAGCCGATCGGGCCGCGTGGCGTGGCATTATGTCGTCGATCTCGCGGGCCGTCACGGCAACACGCTGACGATTTCCGCGCGGCCGGATTAACAAATGTAAGTTTCGTTTCGAAGGCGACTTGACTTAAGTCGTGGATGCAGCGCCTTTTTGCGCATGGCCCATCTCGGCGAACTCGACCTGTGCGATCGTCTTGCCCCGACCCTGCCGCCCTGGGCGACGCAGGTCGGCTTCGGCGTGCTGACGGCCGGTGGCGCGGGGATCGTCCGGCTGCTGTTCGATCTGGTCGCGCCGGGCGCGGCACCGTTCGCTCTGGTCTATCCGTCGATCATCATATCGACGCTGTTCGCGCGCTGGGGTGCCGGCGTCGTCAGCGCCGCGCTTTCGATCGTCTACGCCTGGTATTATTTCCTGCCGATCAAGAACTCGTTCCGGTTCGTGGATACCAACGGCCCGCTGTCGCTCGGCGTCATCGTCGTCACCGCGATCGCGACGATCGTCATCAGCGAACTGTTTCGCCGATCCGCCCGGCTGGCGACCGCGGAACGCGACCGCGAGATCGCCGATCGCGACCTGTTTCTCGCGGAATTCGACCACCGGGTGAAGAACAATTTCGCGATCGTCGCAGGGTTGCTCGACATGCAGCGGCGCCGCGCGACCGATCCGGCCACCGCCGAGGCGCTCGCCGTCGCGCAGGCGCGGGTCGACAGCATCGCCCGCGCCCATCGCCACCTCTATCGCGGCGGCAGCGGCCAGCCCAACACGGTCGAGATGCGCGACTATCTCGGCGATCTGTGCACCGCCTTGGCCGAAGCGCTGTTCCTGCGCGGCGGCATCCGGTTGAATTGCGAGATCGACGACGCCGCCGTGCCGCGGGATCGCGCCGTCTCGATCGGCCTGATCGTCAACGAACTGGTCACCAACGCGGCGAAACACGCCTTTACCGGCCGCGACATCGGTACGATCGACGTCGCCTTCCGCCGCGAACAGGATGGCGGCTGGCGGCTGAGCGTAGCGGACGACGGTGTCGGCCTGACCGCTGCGCCGCAGGACAGCGACGCCCGCAGCGGGCTCGGCTCACGCCTGATCGAGGCGTTTGCGCGCCAGGCCGGCGGTACGCTGCACACCGAAAGCGACCACGCCGGCACGCGCGTCCTGTTGAAGCTGGCGCCCTAGCCCTCGACCATCTCCGCGAGTTCCAGCCACCGCAGTTCCGCCGCATCCTTTTCCGCCCGTGCCGCCTCGACCGCCTTGGTCAACAGCTCGAACCGCGCGAAGTCCTTCGAATACAGAGCGGGATCCGCCAGCGCTTGCTCGTCGCGCTTGATCGCCGCATCCAGCGTCTCGATCCGCTTGGGCAGAGTCTCGTAATCGCGCTGGTCCTTGTACGTCAGCTTGACCTTCGGCGCGGGCGGGGGCGGCGGTGCGGTCGCCTGGACCTTGCGATTGCCCCCGCCCCGCTTCGGTGCCGCCGCCTTGCGCTTGGCTTCCCAATCCTCGTAGCCGCCGGCGACGACATCCACCGTGCCCGATCCGTCGAGCCCGAGCGTGATCGTCACGGTGCGGTCGAGAAAGTCGCGATCGTGGCTGACGATCAGCACCGTGCCGTCATAATCGCTGATCACTTCCTGCAACAGATCGAGCGTCTCGAGATCGAGATCGTTGGTCGGCTCGTCGAGCACCAGCAGGTTCGACGGCCGGGCGAATTCGCGCGCCAGCAACAGCCGCGACCGTTCCCCGCCCGACAGCGTCCCGACCTGCGCATCGACCAGCCCGGGTTCGAACAGGAACTCCTTCAGATAGCCGATGACGTGCTTCTTGACGCCCTGCACCTCGATCCAGTCGCCGCCGTCCGCCAGCACTTCGCGCACCGTCTTGTCCGGCGCCATCTTGCTGCGCTGCTGGTCGATGACGATGCGTTCGAGAGTCTGTGCAAGCTTCACGCTGCCCGAATCCGGCGCCAGTTCGCCGGTCAGCAATTTCAGCAGCGTCGTCTTGCCGGCGCCGTTCTGGCCGACGATGCCGATCCGGTCCCGCCGCGACACGCGGAGGTTGAGATCGGTGATGATCGGCCGGTCGCCGAACGATTTGGAGACGTGCTTGACGTCGATGACGATCTTGCTGCGCGCATCGTCGCTGCCGATCGTCAGGTTCGCAGTGCCCGGCGGCCCCATCATCGCCGCCCGCGTCTCGCGCATTTCGAACAATTTGGTCAGCCGGCCCTGGTTGCGCTTGCGCCGGCCGGTCACGCCGCGCAGCAACCAATGTTCCTCCAGCTTCAGCTTCGCATCCAGCTTCTCGGCATTGCGCTGTTCCTCGGCATAGACCTGCTCGGTCCACGCCTCGAACCCGCCGAAACCGATCTCCGCGCGCCGCACCGTACCGCGATCCAGCCACAAGGTCTGCTTGGTCAGGCGGGTCAGGAAGGTACGATCGTGGCTGATGACGATGAACGCGCCGCGAAACCGGCCCAGCCATTCCTCGAGCCAGTCGATCGCGGCGATATCCAGATGGTTGGTCGGCTCGTCCAGCAGCAGCACGTCCGGGTCCTGCGCCAGTGCGCGGACGATCGCCGCGCGCCGCCGTTCGCCGCCCGATGCGGACGCCGCCTCGCGCGCCAGGTCGATGCCGAGCTGGTCCGCGATCGCCTCCGCTTCATATTGCAGCGGCGCATCGTCCCCGCCGAGCACATAGTCACCGAGCGTCGCAAATGCGCGTAGGTCCGGTTCCTGCTCCAGCAGGATCACGCGCGTGCCGGGCTGGATCGTGCGGCGACCTTCGTCGGCGTCGATCTTGCCCGCGATTAGCTTGAGCAAGGTCGTCTTGCCGGCGCCGTTGCGACCGATCAGCGCCAGCCGGTCGCGCGGACCGACATGCATGTCGAGCCCGCGGAACAGCCAGCCGGAACCTTGAACGAGGCCGAGATTTTCATATGCGAGAATTGGGGCTGCCATGCGGAGGCTCGTTAGGGGGCGGATCGCCATGCGGCAAGTTGCATGCAAGCTGACGTGCGCATTCACAGGCTGTTCAAGCCCGCATCGCTATGTAACATCCCGATGAAGATGCCCGCCGCCCTGTTCCTGACCCTATGTGTTGCCCCCGCTATCGGATCAGCCGCCGTGACCGTCGCCAGCGCCGAACCGGCCCCGCCGCCGCAACGGCGCGGCGACCAGGTCGAGGCGTTCGAGGCGCGGCGCCAGGGCAAGATCCTGCCGCTGCGGGAGATCGAGCGGCGGATCGTACCGCAGATGCGCGGCGCACAATATCTGGGTGTCGAGCTGGAATCATATAGCGGCATTTACACGCTGAAATTCCTGCGCGATGGCACCGTGATCTGGGTCGAAGTGGATGGCGCATCGGGCCGGATCATCGGCCGCACCGGCAATTGAAATACAAACCAGAACAGCTTTCCAGGGGAAGAACATGCGCGTCCTGATCGTCGAAGACGAACCCAATCTCGGCCAGCAATTGAAGACTACGCTGGAAGGCGCAGGCTATGCGATCGACCTCGCGACCGATGGCGAGGAAGGCCATTTCATGGGCTCGACCGAAAGCTATGACGCGATCGTGCTGGATCTGGGGCTGCCCGAGATCGACGGGCTGACCGTGCTCGATCGCTGGCGGAAGGAAGGCCGCACCGCCCCGGTGCTGGTGCTGACCGCGCGCGACAGCTGGTCGGACAAGGTCGCCGGGCTGGATGCCGGCGCCGACGATTATGTCGCCAAGCCGTTCCAGTCGGAAGAACTGATCGCGCG
>Ga0160428_1001280_pt1 | contig 20022 bp, 26 predicted proteins | sample SolpanmetagenomM_FD_108198 | JGI IMG/M metagenome (GOLD analysis project Ga0160428, IMG submission 108198) | Solar panel surface microbial communities from Lawrence Berkeley National Laboratory, California, USA - M | ecosystem: Engineered > Built environment > Solar panel > Unclassified ... | reverse complement strand
GCACTGGTGGTATGGACCGCGAGTGGCATGCCACTCGCGTCCACCAGGATCATAATCTTGGGTCCCTTGCCCTTTTTGGTGGGGCCGACATCCGCGCCCCCTTTTTGGCGGCACTGAAGGTGCCGTCAATGAACGCTTCACGCAGATCGAGTAAGCCTCGATCTTCCAACAGTTCGTAAAGTCGGCCCAGCACCGCCGGGAAGACGTTTCGGTCGTTCCATTCCTGGAATCGAGCAAAACATGTGGACTTAGGCGGATATTCGCCATGAGGAAGCTTGTCCCATTGGGCACCGGTGCGCAGCACCCACAGGATGCCTTCAAGAACCGGTCGGTCGTCCCGTCTGGGACGACCTCGCTTGGTGGACTTTTCGGGCGGGGTCAAGAGGGGCGCGAGCAGCTCCCAGTGCTCATCGATCAACTGCATCCCTCAACTATTTCAGCTCTGTACGATGCCCATCGTGACCATTTTCTGGATGACCTCTACTGCGCAACAGATCTTGAGTTCAAGATCAGTACAAATCGCCGAGTGGTGGTAATTGGACGGCGCCGAGCCAATACGAGAGGACCACTTCAATCAGGGCTTTGAGTTCGTCGAGCGTATCGGGTTTGATCAGGTAACCATTCGCATGGTTCTGATAGGAGCGTTGAACGTCGTCTTTACGGTCTGAAACAGAAAGCACGAGGGTCGGAATCAACTGGAAATGATCCCGCTGCTTGGCCTCCTGAAGGAACACGTGGCCGTCCATGATCGGCATCTCGAGGTCGAGTACGATCAGGCTTGGACGCGATGCGGTGGCATTCCCTTTGATGCTTTGTTCTAGATAATCGAGTCCCTCTCGTCCATTGGACCGAACGTGAATCTCCATATCGGGGCTGATGTTCTGGCAGAGTTCTGAGAACAGCTGGGCGTCCAGAAGATTGTCTTCGATCAGGAGGATAATGAACGGGCTCGGAGACATGCGGCATGGTAGCGACCGGAGCCAAACGCGGTTCTGACGGGCCCTTAGGCGTTCGATCATCGATTGGCGGTGACCAAAAGAGCAACCTTAAGAAGAGAACGTCACGAGTAGCTTCCGAACGGTTGCTCTGCACGTCCGTGACAGGTTGCTACCTGCTCTGAAATGTTTCACATGCGCTGCCCGCTCTGCCAGCTGTGGCCCGGGGCAAGGACTTGGCCGCTGCTCTGCTGAGTTGTCCCCACGGTTGTGTTGCCTTAATTGGGTTGGAGTAGGCTGACCCACCGTGACCGATGCCAAGCCTTACCGCCACCGTTTTTCCATGGTCATCATCCAGCACGCTGTTTGGCTCTATCACCGCTTTCCGCTCAGTGACCGGGACGTCCAAGAATTGCTGCACCAGCGCGGCATTCAGGTCAGCCACGAAACCCTGCGCGAATGGTCGATTAAGTTCGGCCCTCTCTTCGCTGAAGAACTGCGGCAGCGGGAACCCCGACGGGGTTCCCGCTGGCATCTCGATGAGGTGTGTACGAGCGTGGACGGCGTTCGACACTGGCTTTGGCGGGCCGTGGACGAGTACGGTTTTGTGCTCGACATTCTCCTCCAGCGGCATCGCGATACCGAAGTGGCGAAGACCTTCTTAATCCGGCTGCTGAGAGAATACGATGTCCCAGAGGTCATTCACACCGATCAGCTGCGGAGTTACGGAGCTGCAATCCGAGAAATCCCGCGCCTAGCTGACGTCGACCACCAGCAGGTGATCTCTACAGCTCGCTGTAACAAGTTGATTGAACAATCCTACCATCCTACACGGCGTCAAGAGCGATCTCAGCAGGGATTCAAGCGGAAAAAACATGCACAGGAATTCCTGAGCCTACACGCGCGAATCGAGAACCTCCACCATCATTCCCGTACCAGCGTTTCCTCCATGACCAGAAGAAAGAATCAAAGACAAGCGTTCCGGACGTGGTCAATGGTTGCGGCAGGGGTGGCCCGAGATTCAGGCCACCCCTGCCTTTGGCTTGACGTGACGCTGGTTAAGGCAACACAACCGTGTCTATCGCTCATGGCCTAGTGAGCCTTCGTTCTGCGCAGGCCACGTTCTTCTGTCCAGAGGACCGAAGGCTGCCATGGCCAGTCTTGTGCCTGTACAGCTGGTGTCAGTTGGTGTTCAGGCCCACGTTGAAGGTGGCGACGATGCCCTTCTGGACATTCCCGCTGGTGGTCAGCAGCATCTGGTTCCCCCCATTCTTGTAGATGCTGTCCGTCGCATTGGGCGTGTCACGCCGACCTTTCTGTTTGTACGGTGCCTGGGCATGCACCTGGGCGATCAGGTCTTCTGCGAAGAACAGCTGGGAGACAAAATCCCCGCTGACGTTGCCCTTGGCGTCCAGAGTGCGCAGGCGGTAGTGGATGTGCACCGCCCGTCCCGCGTACCAACCGGGGAACAGGGTGGTGAACGAGCACTTCCCGTGAGCATCGGTGATCTGGTAGCCCCGGAGGAAGTTCTGCCCCTTGGTGTTGTAGCCCATGTCGCTGGCATCGCTGTAGATGCCCAGCGCGTCGCAGTGCCAGACGTCCACGATCACGCTGCCGCGCGGCTCGCAGACGTTGAGACCCACGCGGGAGATCTCGAAGTTCAGCGTGAGCGGCACGCCGGCAGGCACCTTGCCGGTCTTGGTGTCGGCCCGGATGTCGCGACGTTTGAGTTTCTCGTCCACCCAGTAGGGCCCCTGGGTCTGGGCCGGGCGAACCACGCATGCGGGCAGGCCTTTGACGCCGCTGGTCCCGGCGCTGGTTCCCATACCGCCACTCGGGGGCGGTGCGCCTCCCGGACCCATGCCGCCTGGGGGTGGGCCCGGAGGTTTTCCCGCCCCACCTGCTAGCGCAAGCGCACCGCCAATGGCAGTGAGGCCACCGGCCAGGCCGAACAGGCGCAGCGCTGTTCGGCGGTTCAGGACCTGGCCGACCGGGGCATCATCGTCGTCCAGATCGTGGTTTTGAGGGGGATGTTCGTTCATGTGTGCCTCCAGCGGCCGGGTCAGGAGATCCGGCCGCGAGCATTCAAGGGTGCATGAGGGTTCGTTGCATCGGTCACGCCTGGACGAGGCTGTCCAGCGTGGAGCCGCCGCGTCAGGTGGTTTTTTCAGAAGTTGACTCGGATGTGCTCAGGTCCAGGTCACGCTGCAATTCACGGGTACCCTTCCGAAACTCGTGGATGGTCTGTCCCAGGCCCTTTCCTAACTCCGGGAGTTTTTTCGGTCCGAAGACCAGCAGCGCCACCAGCAGCACCAGGGCGATTTCCATCGGTCCAAAGCTCATCTTGCCTCCAGGGAGCCAGCTTCCTCTCCCATGTGATGTGGGTTGTTGCCGATCCTGCTGTCGTGCGGACTGCTCAGCGGGCCAGACCGACGGTCAGGGTGGCGGTGTAGCCGGATGAGGTACTTCCGGTCATGGAAGGCACCTGGCTGCTGGAGCCATCGCTGAAGACGTTGTCGCTCGCCAGGCTGATGCTGTTCAGGTTGCGAACACTGGCCTCGTAGCCGGTGGTGGCGTACACCTCCCGACAGGTTGCCTCGGGCAGGGCCAGCTGGGAGGTCTGGATCTTGGTGCTGGCCGAGGTGGCCGAGGCCAGCGTGGGATAGATCTCGAAATGGATGTGCGGCCACCGGCCCGCGTAGCAGCCAGGAACGACCGTCGTGAATGTCACCGTACCGTCGGCTCCGGAGGTCTGGACGCCACGCAGGTAGTCTTCGCTGACAATGCTGCTGCTGTACATCGAGTAATTGCCGTCCGCGGTGCAGTGCCACAGGTAGACCGCGTACCCGGACAGGGCGGCGCAGCTGGCGTTGGTGTTGACCAGTTTCAATGTGAGGGTCAACGGCATGCCGCTCGCGGTATGACCGGTCCCCAGGCTGGTGCGCAAGTCCCTCCGGACGATGCCGGAGCGGGTCAGGACGTTGACCGACTGGCCGGAGGCCGTCGAACCATCGGCCGGGTAAGGTCCGGCGGTTTCGGTCGGGATCGGAGTGGGGCATTCGGCCGTGCCGGTCCCCGTTCCCGTTCCGCTGCCCGTATCACTCGGGATGGTCGAGCCGGCGACACCGCACCCGACCAGCAGGCCGATGCCCATCAGTCCCAGGGTCAGCACCCGGCGGCGACCCAGCACCGGACGGGTCAGCATGCTGACGTCGGCACTCAGGCCCAGGTTGTTCAGGTCGTCGTGGTGATCATGGTCGTCTGCGGGATAGGGCATCACAGTGGGGATCTTCGTCATCAGGGTGCCTCCTTGGTCAGGCAGATGATGCTCGAACGTCATCCTCGCCTTGCCTGAGACCATAGAGAAAAGATGTTCAGAATCCGAGTAGGGCGCGTGAAGAACCGGCCCAGCCAACCCTGATCGGTCATCACTCAGAGGGTGGCCGGAAACGGCATCGCGGCAAGCTGAGGGGTGGTCTAAATCTCAGACCACCCTTTCGACATTGACACAATTCTTGGCGGGCAGAGTCATGACCTGGGCGGGATCTTCAAGTTTGGACCGCTCGCCGATACTGATAAACTGGTAAGCCGTATCTTTCGGTTTCAGCAGGACGGAACGTTCGAGCTTCCCCCGACTCGCTTCTTACGGGGAACGGCCCTTTGCTTCTGGAGGAACCCGACATGACAACCGAGTCTACAACCCCAGCGACCGACGGACCGCTCACCACCCTTGTTCCAGAGGCCGGCCACCTGACGATCATCAACACCTGCACCGTGGCCCCCGAGCGTGCTGAGGACCTGGTGGAGTTGCTTGTGCGGGCCACGGTCGACACCCTCCGGTATGTGCCTGGGTGTATCTCGGCGGACTTCCATATCAGCCTCGACCGCACACAGGTGGTCAACCATGGCCAGTGACGCAGCTGCGAGATCCTGACCGCCGCGGAAACCGATCCTGCCGTCGTGGCGCGCATCCGGGAGCCAGGCAGATCGCTGAGAGCTTCATGCCCATTCTCTACGAGCTGCAACACTCCGTCGCGGCTGCTCTGTCCGGTCCGGCTCAGAGCGCTTGAGCGACGAACTCAGCTGGGATCCAGACGCCGGCTCGGCTCCGGACCGTGCTGATGGTTCTGGCAAGTTAAGCACGATAGGCTGGGAGTCCGTGTCTGACCGCAAGCCTGACCGCCACCGCTTTCCGCTGAGCATCATCCAGTACGCTCCCTGGTTTTATCACCGCTTCTGTTTCAGCCAGTGTGACGTCCAGGAATTGCTTCAGGAGCGCGGCATTCAGGTCAGCCACGAGACGCTGCGCCAGTGGAACATCAAGTTCGCTCCACTCCTTGCCGAAGAACTGCGACACCGAGAACCCCGACGGGGTTCTCGGTGGTTCTTGGACGAGGTCTGCATCGAGATCAGAGGCAAGAAATGCTGGTTATGGCGGGCCGTTGATGATTCCGGTGCAGTGCTAGACCTTCTCCTGCAAGATCGGCGGGACACCCAGGCGGCAAAGACCTTTCTCAAAAGGCTTTTGGCAAATTATAACGTCCCAGACGTAATCCACACCGATAAGCTCTGGAGCTACGGAGCGGCCATTCGAGCCCTTCCGGTGCTCCACAGCGTGGAGCACATCCAGGTCGTCTCGACTGCGCGCTGCACTAACCTCATCGAACAATCCCATCGTCTTACCAGGCAACAAGAGCGAAGCCAGATCGGCTTCAAGGACCAAAAGCGAGCACAGGAATTTCTCGCCCTACATGCCCGCGTTTCAAATCTTCAGCAGCACACCCGCACGACCGTTCCTACCCACCTCCGAAGATCGAACCAAGACCATGCCCACTTGGCATGGCAGCACGCCGTTGACGTGGCCGTCTGAACTTCAGACGGCTACTGACCTCATCAGGCCCCCCTTCAATTAACTTGCAAGAACCCTGGCGTGTGTGCCAGGGCGCACCTCGAAGGCCGTGCCTTGCTGAAGAGCTGCGCAGTTCAGGTGCAGAAGCGACAGAGCCATGAAAGTCAGCATGCCTAAGAGTACCGGGAATCCAGCCTCCAACTAGGTCGGAGGGCCTGGGATAGAGCTTGACCCTACACCACCCAGGACTCGCCGGTATCCGTCAACGCTTGCGGGGTGAGTACCGGCACGCGGGTCGCTGTGGAGAAATCCTCGTTGCTTTGACTGAACTCCAGCAAGCTTGGGGTCGGTCACAGCGAGCCAGCATACCCAACCCGGTTAAGGTAATACAACCGGAGGAGATCACCCCCGTCAGGTCGTGCAGGAGTTCGGCATGGCCGTCCGGGGTGACGCAGAACACCTGGCGGTCGGACGGGCTTTCAATCAGCAGATCGCCGCCTTCCAGCAGCACTAGGGCGTGTCGGCCAAGGGGTAACGACCTGTCTTTGCCCACTGTGACGTGAAGAGGGTAGTGACCAGCAGTGGGGCAGCTGATGTGACTTATCATCGATTTGGGGCGACCCAGGGTGCAAAAGCCCCGAATGGTCTGAGAGACGTTGCGATGACGTGATTAATAGCGCCGGGTACAGTGGGATTTGTGATAGATGAGTTGCTTGAACGCTATGACGACTTCGCGACACGACTGCGCCTGGGGAAGGGACTCAAGCGTTCAGAATTCGAAGCCCTTCTGGTGGAGATCGAACTGATGGTCACAGCACACGGCCATGTGCCCAAAAAGCTGGCACTCATAATGGTCGACTTTCCGCTCGATCTTGAATCTGGCCTGACGTATCGGACGGGTGAACAGCAGAAATTGATCAGGACTGCTTTCGCCGACTATCTAGAGTTCGTAAATAAACTTTTGAATTAGGATAAGAAGCAACACATCGATTCATCACAGCCAGGGCAGAATGGCAACGATGGTCGACCAGCCTTGATGGTTGTGTTGCCTTAACTGGTCCGACGGCGGGCTGAGGGCAGGGGTGGTCTGAAGTTCAGACCACCCCTGCCGCGACGCTTGACCACGTCTGGAACGCGTGTTGCTGGTTATTTCTTCGAGTGGCGGCGTAAACGCTGGTTCGGGCACGGCGATAGCGGTTTTCGGGACGGGCATGGAGGCGGAGGAATTCTTGCGCGCGTTTCTTTCGCTTAAACCCTTGTTGCTGTCGCTCCTGACACCATGTAGGACGGTGGGACTGTTCAACGATGTTATTGCAGCGCGCCGTGGAAATCACCTGCTGGTGGTCGACATGCGCCAGTCTTGGGATTGCCCGGATCGCCGCTCCCTAACTCCGGAGCTGATCGGTACAGATGATCTCGGACGGTATATTCGCTCAGAAGCTCAGTCAGAAAACGCTGCGCCGCCTCCGTATCTCGGTGCCGTTGGAGCAGGATATCCAACACGAAGCCGTGCTCGTCTACCGCCCTCCAGAGCCAGTGTCGAACGCCATCGACGGTCGTACACACGTCGTCCAGAAGCCAGCGGGAACCCCGTCGGGGTTCCCGCTGACGCAAACCATCTGTGAGGAGTGTGCTGAACTTGACGCACCATTCGCGCAGGGTTTCGTGACTCACCTGGATGCCGCGCTGGTGCAGCAATTCCTGAATGCCGCGGTAGCTGAGCGGGAAGCGGTGGTACAGCCAAACGGCGTGCTGAATGATGGCCATGACGAAGCAATGGCGGTAGGGCTTAGCGTTGGTCACGGACAATCAGCTTACCCTGAGCCGGTTAAGGCAACACAACCCACCGAAGTGTTGCCCGGGTTCTAGCAGGTTAACCGGTAGGGTAGTGGGGTTCTGGCAATTTAATCTGCGCGGAACCGAGTGGACTCAGTGGCCGTCTGAACTTTAGACGGCCATTTCAACGGCGTTCTGCCATGCCAAGTGGGATTAATCTGCCAGAACCGTGCCGATAGGGCGCCGGTCATACTTTTTCGGACAGGTGAACGCGGTGGCAGCGAAGCTGGCGAGCGTGACTGATCCCTGGACTGACGCCCGGCGGACCTGATGAGCAGAACCGATCACGGAGAGACTCCATCACCTGCCTCAGGTTCGGACTCCGTCCAAAGCGGCAGGGTGAGCACCACTACGCTTCCAACCTCATTGGGACGGGCCATGACCAGACCGCCATGCCGGATCACGATCCGACGCATGTTGGCCAAGCCCGTCGCTGCCCCATCCTCGCCGTCCAGACTTCGGGGGGTCAGGAGGTGCTCGAACTCATCCACGGAAAAGCGGCTGTTCGCCTCCACCCGGACCTCCACCTCTGCACCACGGACCGTGCCGTTCACGGCCACCTCGAGGCCACCGCGCACCCGGCTCAGCAGGAGCAGAAACAACTCCGCGAAGACCTGACGCAGCCGCAGGGCATCACCCCGCACGGCTGGCAGCCGGCCCACCTGCCACCGTATGCCGGCACTTCGCGTGAAGGCCTCGAGATCGCTGCGTACCTGAATCACCAGCAGCTCCAGTGGGACCCGGCCTATTTGCAGTTCCCGGGCCTCCAGGTCGGCATAGTGGCGGATCTCCTGGGTGACCCCGGTCAGGCGTTCGGCTTCTTCACCCAGCAGTTTCATCAACTGATCCGTCCGGGGGTCAGGCTGTTGGTTCAGCCGTGTCCAGCGCTGACCGATCAGCTGTACCATTCCGATGATCCGCCTCAGTGGCTCCTCGAGACTGCCCGCCAGCGTAGTCGAGATGGCCTTCAGTTCCATGTTCAGGTCCTGCCAGCGCCGGGTGCGCTCGAGTACCCGGCTGGCCAATCGTTCCTCAGTGCGTTTCTGATCGTCGATGTCCGTGGCTGAACCTACCCAGCGTACCAGCTGACCATCCAGCCACACCGGCACGACCCGGGCAGTGTGCCAGCGGTACACGCCGTCCAGCCGCCGGATCCGCATTTCCTGTGAATATGCCTGCTGCGATCTGATGCCCTGCTCACGGGCCTGCCGGATCGGATCCCGGTCCTCTGGATGCATCACCTCCAGCCAGCCCAGGCGCGACATCTCACGCGGCATCCCGCTGAATCGGGGCCATTGTTGGTTGAACTCCTGGACATCCCCCTCGGGCGTTAAAATCCAGACCAGATTCGGCAGACTGTCGAGCAGTGTTCGCAGCGACTCATGACTGAGTTGCTGCTGCCGAATGGCCTCCTCGGCTTGTTGTCGAGCCTGCTGTTCAGCTTCGAACACCCGCCCGCGCTGGAGGATACGCGCGACTGGAGTGGCCAACGCTTCCAGGAACTGACGTTCAATCACGTCGAAGGAATGCGGCCGCGCGTAGCTGAACGTCAGGGTGCCGAACACCTGGGTGCCCAGCCGCAGGGGCAGCACCGCCATCGCTTGGGTGTGAGGCATCAGCGTAACGCGGACGTCCGGAAATTCCGCAAGCACGGCTTCGCGGGTGGAAAGAAAGATGGACCGGTTCATCCGCCGTGCCACCTGAACCGGAATCCGGGCGTCGACCGGGATCTGGCGCCAGCGAACCGTGAAGTCTGGAGAGTAGCCGCGTTGTGCTTCGAGCAGGAGCGTCACGCCGTCCGTGCCCAGGACCGTGATGAAGCCACCGAACGCTTCGGTGGCCTCTGCACCCTCCTGCAGGATGACCTGATGCATCTCGGAGAGCGTCAGGCTGCTGGACAGCTGAACGGTTACCGCATTCAGCTTCATCAAATATGTTTGACTGCGCTTTTGGATGGCTTGCAGCTCGGTCCGGATAAATACTTGACTGATTTCGGTGGCAGCCGACAGCAGCAGAGTGCGCACTTCGGCATCGAACAGTTGCGGCTCCGTGAAGTCCAGCAACAACACCCCGATGACCGTCCCTTCCCGGAGCAGCGGCAGGCAGGCGATCGCCTCAAGCCCGTAGGTTTCGACGAGCGGCCTCATCACAGGGTAGGCGACGGTCTGCTTCTCGGTTAACCAGACCGGCTGGCCAGTGCGGGCGGCTTCGGTGACGGGTAGGTCCGCCTCTAGAGAGATTTCCAGCCAGTCCAGGTGGAGATCGGGGGCATAGCCATGGACACCGGTCAGCATCAGCTGACTGGCACTCTGGTTGAACAGATAGATCATGACCCCATGCGCCCTCAGCAGCGAACGACTGCCTTGCAGCACCAAATCCAGGGCCGCATCAAGGTCAGGTGCCTGCGCCAGCGTACGGATGAACATCAGCAGTCGCCGGGTAAGATCCCTGCGCTGTGCCTGCGAATGTTCGGCCAGCTTGAGTGCATGAATGTCATGCGCGGTCGACACCCACTGAAGCAGTCCAGTTGCGGATCGTACCGCTTGACTGCGAACGCACATCCAGTGCAGCTGGCTCCCCACTGTCCGCATGCGGATTTCGTATTCGATCGGTTCCGTTTCGATCCAGTGGTCCTGGAAGGTTGTGCGGACCTGCGCATGGTCCGCCGGATCTATAGCCTGCAGGAACCCCTGACCAATGACTTCATCGGGACTCAGACCGGTGAACGCGAGCCAAGCGCCGTTTGCATAAATGCAGGCCCCCGTTTCATCGCAACACCAGACAGGTTGTGGCAACAAGTCGAACGGTCCGAACTGTTCAGCAGTACTGATCCAGGAGGAGGCCATGAGTGCTTCCAAGCTGACATGAAAGAATCTTAAGAATTGTCATGTTCAAACAATGGCTTTGAGGAGAACGGATCAACAGCAACGCACAGGCGCTTCCAGCGTATTCTGGCAAGCTTATGTGCAGTGACGTACCTGCAGGTACGCAAGATCGAGGCAAGTTCAACACAACTGAGACTGCTCCTGAAGGTGTGGACAAGCTCGGCAAGACCGGCCTCATTGATCAGCTGACCGCTCAGACCACCCTCAGCCGCGCCGAGGCCACCTCGGTCGTCGAGGCGGTGCTGGAAGTGGTGGTCGAGGCCTTGAAGGCCGGGAAGACGGTCGGCCTGCCCGGCCTGGGTACCCTGAACGTTCGGGCGACCCCCGCTCGCCAGGGCGTGCGCCCAGGCACGGTGGAAAAGATCTAGATCTCCGCTGGGAAGAAGGTCGGCTTCAAGGTCGCGACCGACCTCAAGAAAGCCCTGTAAGCACAGAATTCACCCTACTCGTACCCCGACCGGATCAAGGTCGGGGTTTCTGCTGTTTTATGCTGAGGGCATGGCTTACCGCGCCGAAGTGCTGCTACTGAAGTCTGACGAGCTCGGCACGATGCTGGGGAACTTCGAGACGGCCACTCGAGCGAGGGCCGTCTGTGCTCAGTTCGAAGGCGGTCCCCTCTCCTGGTCGCAGCCTTCACCTGAGATATGGGAGGCCCAGGGGAAGAAGCGCTGGTATCGGGTCGTGATCTCTCCGTGAATCGGATCTATTGGACGGTGCCGGAGGCGGTGGAGCTGCTGGCTGACGCTTACTGGTTCGACTTGGGCTTGCGGGGCCTTGACCCGGACCCGATTACCCTAGAAGCTCTAGCCTGGGCGCTCAACGGGCACCCGGAGTACCGAGAGCAGGTGTGGGACGCCTGGGAAGACGAGATGATCCTTGCTGAGTGGTCGCCAGAACGTAGGGATCAGGCGCAGTACTGGCTGGACACTGTGGTGATCAGGGGGATTGCAGTCCCGTAAATTAACAAGTACCGATGATGAATCTCTCTTCAGTTCTTGGGTTTCGGTAAACTAATTCTCAATTGCGAAAGTACATAGATTCCATAGGGCTTAAAAACGGGATTGGGTTCTCTAAGTACATTTGGGCCATAGCTTCATTTCTATTGGTAAAGAAACGTGGGCCGTTTGCAGATATAATAAAGATCAAAATGAAGTTATTACCGCTCGTGTTCCTTAATTGTGAAAGTCAACATAAAGTTTATGCCCGTAATCAATTAAAAGCCCCCGCCTAGACGCTTCTCAGCGCGAACGGGGGCATCAGGACGGTGAACGGGAGCGGGCAGGAAGTGAGAGGGCGGGAAGAAGGTGGAGTGCGGAGCTCTTGTTCATCAGGTTATATGCAGCTTGGGCCAGATTGGATTTCGGCCAAAAGGGAGGCGCGTCCTGCAGACAGGAGCGCCTCGACCGTTACCCAAACCTCGTTGAACGGGCCTATGCACCTAACAGGAAATGTCCTGACCCACCGGTATTCAAGGACGCCCCGATGATCGACTTTCACTTGACTACACGGGGGTTGCAAAAGAAGGGAGGCGCCATCCCCCGACAGAGGAACGCCTCAACAGTTGCCCAACCTTCCATGATGGGCTGGAGCACCATAGCAAAAAGCCACGGCCCCGACGCGGATGCGCGGGCCGTGTCTTCGTATGATGATCGGACCTCGGGGGAAGTCCTGAAACCAGTCTACGAACTACGTGTCACAGCTTCCTGACGGCGCAAGTTGTCCGTTACTTGGTGCCGCTGATCTTCACCTTAGTACCGTCGGCTCGGTCAGCGTCCAGTGTGCTTGAAGCATACCCAGTCACGTAGATCACCCGGTGCTCGTTGGCCGGCACTGTGCCGAACGTGCATTGCACCCCGCCGGATTCATCGGCGCAGCGGGTGTCATTGAGCCGCAGCTTCGGCCCCTTCAGGTGCACCACGGTGTTTAGCGTCCCGGTCTTGCCGGACAGGTAGGTCAGGGTGATACAGGTAGCCGTCTCGGTCGAGACGCACGAGGGCGTCTGCGAGACGGTCAGGGTTGCACCAAGCGGGTCGGGCGGCAGGACAGTGGACGGGCCGACCAGCGCACAGCTGGCCAGCAGCAGCGGCAGCAACAGGAGGCGCTTCACTTGATCGCCTCCCCGCTCGGAAATTCCGGCGCGTCGAACACCGGAGCCTCGGGGAACCGCTCGCGGTACTTGGCCTCGATCACGCCCTCGAGCACCCCGGAGGCCAGAATCGGCGCGAGGATCGGCTGTAGCGCGGGCGGCGCGAACTCCTGCACCACGAACCGCACCGTCACGCCCACCACCTTCGCCCGGTCGGCGCCTTCGAAGGTCTTCTTCAGCTCGTTCGCGGCCGGCACCACGTCCCCAACTAGGGTCAGCCCCTCGGCCGGCGTGATGCCGTCGCCGAGCGCCAGCACGTCCGCCTCGCATTTCGGCAACCAGGCGTGAGTCCAGACGTTCAGGGCAGAAGTCTGGGTGGGTGTGGGAGCGGCGGCCTCGAGGGACAGGGCAGCGGTCAGCAGGCTGATCAGGGTAGACATGGCAGGATCTCCAGGGGTAGGCGCGGCCTCGGGGGCCGGAGGGCCGGCGGGCGATGGCAGGGCCGTGGCGGGCTCGGCAGGCGCAGGGGTGACCTGGGGGCCTGTGAAGGTTCAGAGGGCACTGGTGTGGCTGCTGGTACGGGCACGGACATGGCGGCAGGGGCGGATGTCAGGAAGCCCGGGGCGAGCGCGGCGCTGATAATGGCCGCCCCCCAGCTGATGATTGTTTTGAAGCCGTCGCGGCCGATGATCGCCAAGCCTCCGGCATTCACCCCGAACAGCACGGCGCCGATCCAGCCGGTCATCAGCAGTACGGCCGTGCCGGCGAAGGCGTGAAGCAGCAACGAGATCGACAGGCCGCTGCTGAAGGCCAGCAGCTTCCAGACGAGTGGCTTGGCCTTGTACTGGCGGCGCTCTGCGCTGCGCTTGGCGCTGGCAACGATGCCGAAGAGGATGAAGCCCAGGTAGCACGGGTTGCCGCCGAGGATGTCGAGGAAGGCCTTGGGGTTGCTCGGGTCGAAGGTCTGGGCGCTGGCCCAGCTGACGAGCCAGAGGCCGAGGAAGATCAGCAGTCGGTAGAGCATGGATGCCTCCAGGCACGAGTGCGGCCCGCCTGTGGAAGCGCGGGCCAAAGAAGCGATCCGGGATCAACCATCCATCCGAAGAGCCACCCAGAAGTTGATGTTGGTGTCTGATCGGCATGGCGTGCAGGTTCAATCAGTAGCCTTCACTGTCCGTCTAGTCAATGGCCCGCCAAATGCGGGCCTTCCAACCACCGGCTGTAAGCTGGAGCATGTTTCGCCCTCGGCTCATCGTGATCGGCACCTCTGCTGGCGGCACACAACCCTTGCTCGACCTCGTGGCCGGTCTGCCCAAAGACTTTCCAGCGGCCATCTGTATCGTCACCCACATCCCCGCACATAGTCCTAGCCGCCTGCCCGAGGTGCTCAGCCGCGCTGGACCACTTCCCGTGTCGCATCCGCAGGACGGTGAACCCATTCAGCCGGGGCACATCTACTGTGCCCCGCCGGATCATCACCTGCTCGTCGAAGCGGGCCATTTCGCCGTCAAGCGTGGCCCCAAAGAAAACCGCAACAGGCCGGCCATCGACACGCTCTTCCGTTCGGCCGCCCACAGTGAAGGTCCGGCGGCGATCGGGGTCATCCTTTCCGGATTACTGGACGACGGCACTTCAGGACTCTGGACCATCCAGCACTTCGGCGGCATCGCAATCGTGCAGGACCCAGAGGATGCGGAATACAGCTCCATGCCTTCGAGTGCGCTGAATCAGGTGCATGTTGACCATACAGTGCGGAGTGCCGACCTCGCGGGCCTGCTGATCCGACTGGTCAACGAACCGCTCCCCTCCCCCTCTGCACCGAGTCTCACAAACGCTGATCGGCAGCGGATCGAGATCGAAATCGGTATTGCCAAACGCGGCAACGCCCTTCGTCTTGGGATCATGGCGTTTGGCAAGGTGACGCCGCAGACCTGTCCGGAGTGTGGGGGGGTCCTGGTGCAGATCAAGGAGGGTGGCTTCACGCGCTACCGCTGTCACACTGGACACGCCTACACCGGAGATATGCTCCTCGCAGAGGTGAGCGAGCATGTCGAGCAGACCCTCTGGCAGACCATGCGGATCTTGGAAGAGGCCACCATGCTGCTGGACAACACGGGGGCGGAGCTGTCAGAGCATGGCGACGTGCGACTGGCACAGATGTATACACGGCGGGCCCGTGAGCTGGAGGCTCGGAGTCGCTCGGTCTTCGAGACGATCGAACACAGCAAAACCCTGAGCAAGGAACAACTCGAGCACGACGCTGGCGAAGAGGACGAGCGCTCTTCAAGCTAGTTCCGATGCTCATGAGATCATCCCCGCTCCTCGGCCGTCGCGGGCCGGACCCACAGGTCACCGTTGGGCTTGCGGCTGTAGAACATGCCCCGGTAGACGAAGTCGTCTGCTGGTGCCAGGCCGAACTTCCCGGCCTGATCCGCGAGCAGCACCCGGCCGAGGCCTGCGCCGGGGGCCGAACTGACCGGGTCGCTCGGCGTGGGCGCGATGACGATCGGCGTCGCAGGCACCACTACCGGCACCGCCACAGGCGTAGCGGTTGGCACGGTCACCCGTGCTCGAAGCTCACGGATGACCGCCATCATCCCAGGCCGGGTGTCCGGCTGGTTGATCCGCACCCGGATGCTCGGATCGTGCTCATCTGGCACTGTCCCCACGATCCGCAGCTGCACGCCGTTCTGTGGATCGTTCGCCACGTAGCTCGAACGCCGCCAGTATCCGGCCGCTCGACCGTTGTAGCTAAACGCCACGTCGGCGATCATCTTGTCCGGGCTGTCCGGGGTCAGTAGCCGTGCCAGGACAGCGGCCTTGCTCTGCAGGAAAGCCGCCGAGCAGAGCGCCCCGGTGCGGACGTCGGTCTCTGGACTGGTCAGGTCGGTGATTCCGTACTTCGCGCCGTACGCCCGGACCTGAGTGGCGGTCAGTGGCGGGTCGAACTGAAAAGCTCCACCGACCCAGCTGGCCACGGTGTTGAAGTTGCTCTCCCGGTAGTGGATGGCCGCCAGGAGCGCCCACGGCACCCCGATACGACGCTGCCCCTCCAGATAAGAGGGGCAGGAACTGTTGAACGCGCTGGAGCTGACTCGAACTGAGGTAGGTCATGAGGTTCCTTTTCTCCAGGTACGCTCTCGGTTGGCCATGCGGGCCAGACCCAGCAGCACGGCGCACCAGAGCGTGTTACTGATCAGGAAATACGCGTTGAGTTTCGTGCTCTGCCCGAGGAAGAACAGATCGTCCGCCACCTTGAGGCCCAGCCACAAGCCCAGCGCCAGCGTCATCCACACCAGATATCGGTCTGGGCTGTGCCGAACCGCGCGGGCCGCAATGAAGGTGAAGATCGCGACGATGGCCCGGAGCCCCGCCCAGACCAGGCTGCTGTACTCGCCGAACAGCGTGCCGTTCAGCAGGCCGTGCAAGAAGAGCATCAGGGCAGTCACGAATGCGGGAAGAAACGCCTGCAGGTCAGGGCCGAACACGGGTGGACCTCCTCTGGCGCCACGCGCCGAGACGACAAAAGAGAGCGGGTGGACGATCCGGCTGCCCTGGCAGCAGCGCGAGCGCCACGACCACCATGCCGATGTTCCCGAGCAGCTCCCCTAGGCTCATCGGTTTGACCGAAAAGACCGTCAGCCGGTTGAACAGGAAGTACAGATCCATCAGGATCAACCCCAAGGCCCGCACGAGCCGCCAGCGCTGCACCTGCCGGAAGGCCGCGCAGGCCAGGAAGATCACCGGCACCAACCGGATTGTAGTGGCCGCATCGTTGTCGGCGACCAGCGGACTGCCCCAGGCCACGAAGCCGCGCACCAGCGCCGCCAGCAGGTTGACCAGGTAGAAACTCAGCTCATGCATGCGGCTCCTCCTTCGGTGGTTCCGGCGTCACCGGCGGCGTGGCTGTGCTCAGCGGCTCTCGGCCGGGCGGGGGATCGGGCGGCTTGCTGCTCGGCTAGGTGATCGTCGGCAGCTTGAAGCGCCCGGCCAAGTACCTGTTCAGGTACTGGACCGCGACGACCAGCAGGCGCCAGCCGGCGAACCCGCCGATGATGGCCGGGACGATGAGCTGGCTGAGCTCCACGTCCGGGCCATAGCGCAGGAAGGCCACGCAGGTGATGTACGCCGCGAGGCCGCCACCGATGATCTCGCCGAGCCAGCGCAGCACCTCCCGGAACCAGCGGCCTGGTTGCAGCGGCGCGCCATTGCCGATCTGGGAGAGCAGGTAGTCGAAGAGGCTGCAGACCATCAGGGCATAGAACTGCTTGCCGTCCGTCGGGCCATCCCGGAGCGCGGCGTACATCAGCTGGGTATGGCCGTCCAGCACCAGCAACACCGCCGGCAGGGCGATGGTCAGCAGGCCGGTGGTACTGGCCTCGCCTCGCTCGCGGTGCCTCATGGACTGCGCTCCGGGACGGTGTAGGTGCGTCCGGAGGCGGCCTGCCACTCGGGCCGCCAGTGGTTCAGAACGCCGCTGAAGGTCAGGACCGGCCTCGAGCGGGTGAGTTCCTTGAAGCTGCCACCCGGGGGGTCGGTGGCGCCGGTCTCGGAGTGCAGGTGCACGTAGGCGTAGGTGTGGTCCGGACACTCGGGCCGGAGACTGAGGGTGATCGAGCGGAGCGGCGGGAACAGGAGGCACTCGGACGTCGCCTGTACGCGGCACAGCACGGGCGGGGGCTGGGCAATAGCAGCGGAAGCGCCCCCGAGAAGCAGGGCCGCGAAGAGCAGTGTTTTCATAAAGTGCCTCCAGGGCTCAGATGTTCATGCCGGGCCAATGACCTGACCGCTCTGCGCCATCAAGGCGTGCCAAGCGCCGTACAACTCCCACTTGCGGCCTTCGCTCGGCACGCCGCGCCAGTAGTTCTCCAGCACCGCGATGATGTCCGGCAGGGACGAAGTCATATCCGCCTGGGTCGATTCGACGATGTTGCGCCGCGGTTGTGTTGCTTTAACTGGTGTCACGGCAAAGTGAGGTCAGGATCAGTCTGAGGTTCAAACCGCTCCTGAAGTGACCGTTGACCACGTCTGAAACGCTTGTTTTTGGTTGCTTCCTCTGATCGCGGCGGAAACGCTGGTGCGAGTGTGATGGTGAAGGTTGCCGATTCTGGCGTGCAGGGTGAGAAATTCTTGCGCTCGTTGCTTCCGCTTGAATCCCTGCTGTTGTCGTTCCTGACGCCGTGTAGGGCGGTGGGATTGTTCAATGACGTTGGTGCACCTGGCTGTGGAGATAACCTGCTGGTGGTCGACGTTGATCAAGCTGGGAATCTCTCGGATCGCGGCTCCGGAGCTGATCGGTATGGATGACCTCTGGGACATCGCATGCTCCCAGCAACCGGGTCAGGAAGGTCTTCGCCGTTTCGGTGTCCCGATGCCGCTGGAGAAGAATGTCGAGCATGAAGCCGTGCTCGTCTACCGCCCTCCATAACCAATGCCGGACGCCATCAACGCTCGTACACACTTCGTCGAGATGCCACCGGGAACCCCGACGGGGTTCCCGGTGGCGCAGGTCTTCCGCGAAGAGGGGTCCGAACTTGATACACCATTCGCGCAAGGTTTCATGACTCTCCTGAATACAGCGCTGGTGGAGCAATTCTTGAACGTCTCGGTAACTCAACAGAAAGCGGTGATAGAGCCAGACAGCGTGCTGAATGATGGTCATCGGGAAGCGGTGGCGGTGAGGCTTGGCGTCGGTCACGGCGGGTCAGCCTACCCCAACCCGGTTAAGGCAACGCAACCCTCGGGTGAGTTGAACTGCACATTGTGCTTCTTTACAGCGATGTTCTTGGCCGAATGCTCTGTGCCCTCGTTCCGTCAGGATTTTGAGAGGCCACGGACGTCATGCTCTAAGGACCATGAGCACCCCAGTCTCCATACCCGTAGCCAGTCCATGGTCTGCAGAGGCTGAACGGTTGGCTGCGCTAGAGCGGTACGCCATCCTCGACACTGACCCTGAATTCAGCTTCGATCGGCTGACCCGGCTGGCGGCCAGAGTGCTGCAGGTCCCAATCGTCCTGGTGTCCCTAGTCGATGAGCGTCGCCAGTGGTTCAAGTCGTGCTACGGTCTCGACCTGCGTCAAACCGATCGCTCTGCCTCCTTCTGCGCTCACGCGCTGGAGTCTGACGACGTTCTAATTGTCCTGGATACGACCAAAGACGAGCGCTTCGTCAACAACCCGCTGGTGATCTACGAGCCGCACATCCGCTTCTACGCCGGTGCGCCGCTGATCACCCTGGCCGGGCACTGCCTGGGCACCCTCTGCGTGCTCGACACCATGCCACACACCGACTTCACCTCCGACGAGCAAGAAACCCTACGGGAACTGGCGGCCAGCGTGATGAGTGAACTGGAACTGCGATCCGCGTTGGCAGACCGTCGGCACAGCGAAGCGGTGAACGCGGCCATTCTCGCGGCCTCCCCGGACGCCATCATCACGCTGAATGCTCAGGGCCTCATCACCGAATGGAATCTGGTCGCAGAGCGGATGTCCGGCTACAGCCGTGCGGAAGTCCTGGGCCGCAGTGGCCACCTGCTCATCGATGAGATCAACGATGAAGTCTCTGGCCAGCAGTTCTGGACCTTCCTGCAGGCACAAGCGCTTGAACAAGCTGACCGCTTCTCCGTTCCCATCCGACACAAGGATGGGAGAATCTTCCTAGGGGAAGTTACCCTCCTCACGCTGGAGGTCAATGAGCACCGTCTCTACACCCTGCTGATCCGGGATCTCACGGCCCAGGAAGCGGCGCGAGCTGAACTCAGCTCACAGCACAACCTGTTGCAGGCTGTACTCGACGGGGTGCCTGAGGCGATCTATGTCAAGGACCTGCAGCGGCGCTACTTGATGATCAATGCGACCGGGGCCGCATTGTTGGGCCGTCCTGTAGATAAAATCCTCGGCCGCACTGATGAGGAGGTGCAAATGGTGGAGACCGCTGCCGACTCCCGCCTGCGGGATGAACAAGTGTTACAGAGTGGGCACCGGGTCGGATATGAGGTCACTGATCAGATGCCAGATGGCGCTTACCGCACCTTCCTATCCAGAAAACGGGTGTACCGGGACAGTGAAGATCAGGTGGCCGGACTGATCGGAGTCTCGATCGACATCACCGAGCGCAAGGCTGACGAGGTCGCGATTCGCCGCTATTCGGAACTTCTGGCACAACGGGTCGAGGACGCGCAGCTGGAGATTCTGCAGCGGCTGGCCCAGGCGGCCGAGTACCGGGATGACGACACCGGTGAGCACATGGGGCGTGTCGGCGAGATAGCTGCCAGGCTGGCCCACCAGCTGGGGTTGCCGGAGGATGAGATCGAGCTGATTCGCCGCACGGCGCCTCTGCATGATGTTGGCAAGGTCGGCATTCCGGACGGCGTCCTGCTCAAGCCCGGCCGGCTCACCGCTGAGGAATTCGAGCTGATCAAGACCCACAGTC
>Ga0160428_1001276_pt1 | contig 20091 bp, 14 predicted proteins | sample SolpanmetagenomM_FD_108198 | JGI IMG/M metagenome (GOLD analysis project Ga0160428, IMG submission 108198) | Solar panel surface microbial communities from Lawrence Berkeley National Laboratory, California, USA - M | ecosystem: Engineered > Built environment > Solar panel > Unclassified ... | reverse complement strand
GCGGTTTGGGTGACACCGGGTTCAGCACAAGCTGCTGCCACCCGTTCCCGTAAATCCTGCGAATAGGCTTTCATGCACAAAAGATACACTCAAACCCATACACTAACCTGAAAACTGCTCTAGCTCGCCTTCTACAGTGAGCTAAACCACTGGGGCCAGGCTAGCAGCCTGGTCTACCAAGCGCCAGCTGCTACCCCAAAAGCAAGAAAGCGCCGCTGCGGTAGGCAGCGGCGCTTTCTGGAAGCTTAAAGTAGCATACCGTTACCTAGAGCACGGCCCCCATCGAGTGGCTAGCGTCGGTGGTTTCGTAGTCGCCATCCTCATCGCCGGTCAGGTTGGGAGCGACTACTTTGCGCACGTTGCGGGCACAGTCTTCGTCGCGGTGGTTGCGGCCCACCGTAAACTCCACCCAGTCACCTTCGCGCAAGTCGTTAAAGTCGCCTTCCGACAAGTCGGCGTAGCTGAAAAACAAATTATTGGGCGGCATCACCACGAAGCCAAAGCCGTTCTTTAGATTTTTGATGGTGCTGATACCTATCGTACCCACGGGGCCGGCGGCGGTGGGGCCAGCCGGGCGCGCCACGGCGCCGCGGCTAGCCGCCGCCGCGACGGAGCTAACGGCAGCGGGAGCGCTAAAGCTAGTGCTGCTGCCGTTAGTAGTGCCGTTGCTGCTTCCAGTGGTAGTACCGAGCGAGGGCGCAAAAGCCGCGGGCTCGGCTTGCGACACGAACATGTTTTCGATTACTTCGTCTTGTTCCTGCAAGCCTTGGTCGATAACGGCGTGCATGGCCACGGGGTAGGTAGCCTGCTCCAGTAGGTGCTGCGAAGCGCGCGTTACGCGGGTCTCGCCCTTGAAATCCTCATATTTAAAGTCCCAGTTCAGCAGCATCACGCGGGTGCCGACCGTGTTGAGCTTGCGAATGAGCGGCACGTAGTCCGAATCGCCGGCAATAAGCACTACCACGTCGAGCGTTTTGTGCAGCGCCATTTCGAGCGCTTCGAGGCTGAGCCACACGTCGATACCTTTTTCTTGCAAGCGGCCGTCGCGCGTTTTGAGCGGCATGTAGTGCGTACATACCCCCAGGTTCATCAAGATATCGTCGAGCAGGCGATCGTGAAACAGCCGGTCTTTGTCGCGGGCTTCGGTAGCCGACAGGCGGCCCCGAAAAAAATGCGACGTGGTAATTTGCGCGAGGCGCACATCAACGTCTTCTTCCTCTGCTACTTGGTGGCGAATAAATTCGTGTAATCCTTCGAGGCTAATGCGGGCCTTACGCTCGTGCTGGAAATAATAATAATCGCTTATTTTAAGAAAATAATTGCCGTCGTAAAAAACGCCGACCCGGATGAGGGGACTATTCATCTGGTTCATAAAGATGAGAGGGTAGGTAAGGGGTAAAAATTTAATTTGATTAAAAGCAAAATAAAGCTCGCCAAGGATATATTAGCAAAGCAACACGTTAAGATTCAGCATAATGGCGCGGCACACGGCAGCAAACCGGACGTAATGAATAGCTCACGTTGGGATACCTTTACCAGCCTCCGCCATTCGCTCCGACGCGAAGCTAACGCTAAGCATCGAAATCCACAACATCTTCCCGCTAAAAGCTAAAACCCTAGCCGGCCAATAACTAGCCCTAGCACGAGCAGCCCATAGCCAAGGCAAATCGCGGCCTCGATGACGTTGCCCGCTTTGGAGCCCGTGCTCAGGAGCGGCAGCTTAAAGCTGAAGTCGGTGAGCGGCAGCAGCCAGCGCACCCCCGACTTGGTGAGCGTATCGGCTAGCAGGTGCGAGGCGTAGCCGGCCCCGGCGTAGTGCGCCACGCCGTGCCACCCCAGGCTACGGTTGGCCAGGTAGCCGATGTAGGCCCAGAGCCCAGTGGCCCAGATGGTGTGCGTCCAGGATCGGTGCGACGTGAAAGGGGCCAGCGAAATGTACGTACCCAGTAAGCTGAGCCACAAGAACTTTGCGTAGAGCCCAGCCAGCACCGTTGCCAGCCCCGTAAAGAGCAGCGCCAGCTTGCGGGCCGAGCCACCCTGCAAGGCGATGCCAACCAGCCCGAAGGCCAGCGCCGCCACGTAGCTCAGGCGCTGGTCGGGGCCGGGCCGCAACTGAAAATAAGCGTAGGCGGCCAGCGCCAGCGCCGTGGCCCCGAAAGCCCAGCGCACGTAGCCCTGCGCAAAACCCAGCCGCTGGCTGAGGCGGCTTTCGGGGTGGTCGAGGTCGGGGGCGAGGGCCGAAAAGCCCGCCAGCGCGATGCCGGGCAGCGAAAATGGGATGCCGGGCACGAGGCCCGCAATGGCCACGCCCGTAATGAGGCCAATGGCCAAGTGAGCAGAACCGCGCAACTACTTATTTCTGAGGGTTTTCAAGGCAGCTGATGCGTTCCTCATGAGTAAGCACCCGGTCGATGAGTGGAGCCATGCTGCGCGAAAAAGCGTCGATAAGGCGGTCGGTATTTTGGCGGTTGTCCTCGCGCAGTAGCTTAATTTCCGTTTCTACTCCTTCCATATGCTGCTCTAAGCGGTCGAGCCAACCATTAATAGCTTTCAGTTCCGAGCGCACTTCGTGCATTTCGATGATGAGCTCGGACACTACTTCGGGCAAATCGCGGTTGGGAGGAGTAGCCATTACTAATAAGTTTGGGCTAAGATACGGGAAAACCTTCGGGCCACCGTGCGAGTATTCTTCCCGCGCCCGGTCGGAATTATTCCGGTCCGGGCGGCGGGCTTTTCTTCCGATTGCTATTCCTAACCTGTGCAAGTAGCTGATTTTCTTCGCTTATATCGCCTCGACGCCGAGCTCCAAACCCTGAGCGCGCGCCTACTCGACGCTTATAAACCCGCTGACAGCCGGCACTCGGCCGACGACGCGGCCCGCGGCGGCGAGCTACGCGTGCAGTTGCGCGGCCTGGTGGGCTCGCAAGACGCCGTGGTGGCGGCCGCCAGTGCCCACCACGCGCACCCCAACGTGTTCATTTTGCACGATAAGGAGGAAGCTGCCCTGTTCATGGCCGACTTGCGCCACCTGCTCCCCGACGGCCCCGAAGCGCTGCTGTTTCCGAGCTCCTACAAGCGGCCCTACGAGTTTGATGAGACGGAGAACGCTAACGTGTTGATGCGCGCCGAAGTGCTTAATCAGCTCAATGCCAGCCGCCAGGCTAGCGCGGCGGCCGCAAATGCCGCGCCGCTCATCGTGACGTACCCGGAAGCGCTCAGCGAGAAAGTCATCAACCGCCAGAGTCTGGTGCAGAACACGTTTACGGCGAAGGTGGGCGATAAGCTGGACGTTAGCTTCCTGGGTGAATTACTGGGGCAATATGATTTTGAGAAGTCGGACTTCGTGTACGAAGCGGGGCAGTACGCCATCCGCGGCGGTATCGTGGATGTGTTTAGCTACGCCAACGAGCTGCCCTATCGGCTCGAACTCTTTGGCGATGAGATAGAAAGCATTCGCACGTTCAACCCCGAAACGCAGCTTTCGGTGGAGCCGCGCACTAGCGTGAGTATTATCCCAAACGTGCAAACCAAGCTGCTGCAAGAGCGACGCGAGTCGTTTCTGGAGTTCTTGCCACGCACTACTTGCGTGTGGGTCAAGGACCTGCGCCAGACGCTGGACGTCGTGGGCGACTTGTTTGACAAAGCGGAAAGCAACTTTAAGCGGCTGCTGGAAGAAGCCAGCGGCATGCAGATCGTGTCGAAGCCCGCCGACTTGTTTGAGGCCGGCAAGAGCCTGAAGAAGTGCCTGGACGAGTTTGCCATCGTGGAGTTTGGCAAGCGGTTTTACTTCAAGAATGCGCAGGAATTTCAGTTTACGGCCAAGCCACAGCCGAGCTTTAACAAGGATTTTGACCGCTTAATCAAGAATATCCGCGAGAATAAAACGCGCGATTTTACCACTATCATCGCGGCCGACTCGGTGCGGCAGGCCGACCGGCTCCGCACGATTTTCGACGAGCTCGACCCCAACGTGCAGTTTCAGCACCTGCTTATTGCCCTGCGCGAAGGCTACATAGATGAGCAGCTGGGGCTGGCCGTGTACACTGACCACCAGCTATTTGAGCGCTACTACCGGGCGCAGGAGACCAAAAAGTTTTCGAAGAAGAAGGCCCTGACGCTGCGCGAGCTCAAGACCTTGCAGCCCGGCGACTACGTGACGCACCAGGACTACGGCATCGCGCGCTTTGCGGGGCTGACCCAGATTGAGATAAACGGGCACGTGCAGGAGGCCATCCGGCTGGTGTACCGCGACGACGACGTGCTGACGGTGAGCATTCACGCGCTGCACAAAATTGCTAAATACAGTGGCGCGGAGGGCACGCCGCCCACCATGAGCAAGCTGGGCTCGGCGGAGTGGGAAAACAAGAAAAAGTCGGTCAAGAAGAAGGTCAAGGACATCGCGGCCGACCTTATCCGGCTGTATGCCAAGCGCAAGAGTGCGCCGGGCTTCGCGTTTTCGCGCGATGGCTTTATGCAGGCCGAGCTAGAGTCGAGCTTTATCTGGGAAGACACGCCCGACCAGGCGAAAGCCACCGAAGACGTGAAAAACGACATGCAGCAGCCCCACCCGATGGACCGGCTCGTGTGCGGCGACGTGGGCTTTGGCAAAACGGAGGTAGCCATCCGGGCGGCTTTCAAGGCCGCGGCCGATGGCAAGCAAGTGGCGGTGCTGGTGCCCACGACCATCCTGGCGATGCAGCACTACAAGACCTTCCGCGACCGACTGGCCAACCTGCCGGTAACGGTGGAATACATCAACCGCTTCAAGTCGCCAAAGCAGATAAAGGAGACGATGGAGCGCGTGGCCGCCGGCCGTACTGATATTCTCATCGGCACGCATGCCCTGACCAACAAGAAGCTACAGTTCAAGGACCTAGGCTTGCTCATTATTGACGAAGAGCAGAAATTCGGGGTCAAGACCAAGGATAAGCTCAAGGAAATCAAGGTGAACGTGGATACGCTTACGCTCTCGGCCACGCCGATTCCGCGGACGCTGCACTTCTCGCTGATGGGCGCCCGCGACTTGAGCGTGATTGCCACGCCGCCGCCCAACCGCCAGCCGGTGCAAACGGAGCTGCACGTATTTGACGAAACCCTTGTGCGTGACGCGATTGCCCGCGAGTTGAAGCGCGGGGGCCAGGCCTTTTTCGTGCACAACCGCGTGAGCGACATTGAGGAAATGGCGGCCATGATTTTGCGCCTCGTGCCCAATGCCCGCGTGACGTTTGCCCACGGCCAGATGGACGGCGAGCAGCTCGAAAAGCGCATGATGAAGTTTGTGGAAGGCGAGTACGACGTGCTGGTTTCGACCAACATTATCGAGAGCGGCCTCGACATTCCGAACGCGAACACCATCCTTATCAACCGGGCGCACCTCACCGGCCTGAGCGACCTGCACCAGATGCGCGGCCGCGTGGGCCGCTCCAACCGCAAGGCGTACTGCTACCTGCTCACGCCGCCGGTAGCCAACCTGCCCGCCGACGCCCGCAAGCGCCTGAATACGCTGGAAGAGTTTTCGGACCTCGGCGCGGGCTTCAACGTAGCCATGCGCGATCTCGACATCCGGGGCGCGGGCAATTTGCTGGGCGGCGAGCAGTCGGGCTTTATCAACGACCTGGGCTACGAGGCTTACCACCAAGTGCTTGACGAGGCCGTGCAGGAGTTGAAGGAAACGGAATTCCGCGACCTATTCTTGGGCGAAGGCACGGCCGGCACCAGCCAGCAGCGCTTGCAGCAAGCGGCCGGCGCGCTCAACAGCGGCCCGCGCGAAACGCAGATCGAGACGGACTTGCCGGTGCTCATTCCCAGCACGTACGTGAATAACGTGTCGGAGCGCTTGCAGCTCTACGCCAAGCTCGACCGCGCCCAGAAGCCCGAGGAGCTAGCCAAGCTCGTGGCGAGCATGATCGACCGCTTTGGGCCGCTGCCCGAGCAGGTGCAGGTGCTCGTAGACGTGGTGAAGCTGCGCTGGCAGGCTGGCAAGCTGGGCTTTGAGAAAATAACGCTGAAGCGCGACACGCTGCGCGCCTACCTGCCCGCCGGCGCCGGGTACGAGGCATACTTCCAGGGCGAGCAGTTTGGGCAAATCCTGAACTTTGTGCAGACGCACCCGCGCACGGCCCGCATGAAGGACCAGAAAGACAAGCTGCAACTTACCATCGATGGCATCAGGAACATTGGCATGGCCCAGCGCCTGCTCGTGGAGCTAGGCGCCGAGGAAGCCGTGCTGGCCTGAAGGTATATGATACCAAATCGGAAGGAACGTCCTGCTGAGCTTGCCGAAGCAGGACGTTCTTTTTTGTCTTCTCTCTCCCTAAAGCTACTGCCGCCCCTTGGGCGCTACGTAGATTGTGCTGGCGCCCCGGGCCGGTTCCCCAGTGAGGCTAACGCCTTCGGCGCTAATCTGATAGTTGCCGCTGGCATCGGAGGTGTAAAACAAACACTCCGTTTTACCCAGGATGCTGGTCGTCATCTGCGGGTCCCAGAAAAGGGTGAGGCGGCGCGGGTCGGTGGCTGGGGCATTGAGCACGGGCGCACCGTAGCGAGGCTGATAAAATTCGCGGGCCTGGTAAAAGCCCGGCACCCGCACCGTAAGCAGGCCGGGGCTGGGTGCCAGCTTATCACTATCGCCCTTGTAGTTTTTGTCGGCGCGCTTGGTGTAGATGGCAATGGCCCCACCGCCGGCCCCGCTGCCAAAGATGGCCGCCTCGGGGCCTTTGAATACCTCTACCTGCTCGACGTCGGTCGAAACGAGGGTATTCACCACATCGATATCAACGCGCTGGCCGTCAAGGATAAAGATTGGCGTGCCCCCGCCCCGAATCTGCACACTCACGTTGGGCGGCGTACCCGTAATGGCCAAGCCGGCTACCCGCCCTTGCAGCAGCGAGAAGATGGGCAGGCTAGAGCGCGCGGCGGTCATATCGGCAAAATCGACTACGGTGCCGCCCGTGGCTCCGTAGAGGCGGCGCGGATCATCGGCCGGCACTGCCGAGGCCTTCTTGCCAGTTACGGCCACGTTGGTCAGCCGCACGTTGCGGATGTCGCCGTCGGGCCGGTTTTGGCGCTCCTGTACTTGCTGCTGGCGGCTGCGGCGCAGGTAGTCGGCCACGGCAGGCGGGGCGGCCGCTACGGCGGGCAGCGGCGGCAGCGGCGCCCCGTAGGTAGGCGGCCCCAAATCGGGCCGGATAATAACGTTACTGCCCCCCGAAACGCGCCGCGCCTGCAAGGTCACCACGGCCGTATCGCGGCCCGGAAAACCCGTGAAGCGGAAGCGCCCATCGGCATCGGTGCTAGCAGTGAGCACGCTGCGATTGGGCTTGACCTGAATGAAGGTGAGCTGGCTGTTAGCAATGCCGACCTGGCCCATGCCCGTGACCTGCCCGGCTAGCGTCAGGCTTTGCTCGGCGGCGTACAAAAGCGCGGGCGGCTTGGGGCCCAGCACTTCTTTCCACACGTAGCGGCGCCAGCCCTGGCTCAGCAGCAGGTTGTCGAGGGCGCGGGTGGTTTCGGGCGTCGGGCTTTGGAAGTAATAAGTAGGCGCCTCCACGTAGCCGGCCAGGTCGGAAGTCAGCAGCAGGTTGGTTTCCACGTTGCCCGCGTCGGGGTCGAGGGCAGCGGCGCCCGCTTCGGCCACCGTCACCGAAAAATTGGAAGCCACTGGCTGCCCCAGCGCATCGGCTAGTTTCACTTTCACATACACCGGGTCGTGGGGCGCGTAGGCAGCTTTGTCGGGCGTCACTTCCAGGTGTAGCGCCGGCGTGCCGTTGAGAATGAAAGCCAGCCGCTCGGCCTGTGGTGTACTCTGGGCATCAAACAGGGTAACGTGCAGAATCCCATTGGGGTAGCGCGCCTTGGGTATCGTCCACGTCGTGGGCGCGCCGGTATCGGTAATCGGCCGCGGCACCAGGCCGATCAGGAAGCCGCGCACTTCCGTCAGCAGCATCACCGGGCCGGGCACCGGGGCGCCGGGCACCCCGCGGTAGCGGGCCTCCACGGTGTAGCTGTCGCCCGCATCGACCACGCGCAGGGTATAGCCCGTGGGCTGCACGGCGGGCAGCGGGTAGTCGGCGCTGGTGCCATCGGGCAGCTTCACGCGGGCGTGGTAGCGCTGGCCGGCGGCCGGCGTAAAGCTCAGCCGCCCCATGCCCAGGTGCTGGCTGCTAAAGGCCGTGACCACGGGTTTATTCTGCTCATCAAGTACTTGGCCGCTCACGCTGGCACTCCGGCCGCTGGGCGCCAGCGCCTTAAAGGCTACCGTCGCCGGCAGTCCGGCCACGAGCGAGCCGCCTTCGGAGAAAAACTGCACGTCGATTTTGCCCGCCACTGCGGCTTTGCCGGGGGTGGCTTTGGGCGCGGGGGCGGCCGCGCCCGTCATGTCGCGCGGCTCGGGCGAGGCGGGCCACACTTGCAGCCGCCGCTGGTAGATGAACTCGCTGTTGCCGTTGCGCATCCAGTTGGTGTAGGCGCGCAGCAGGTAGGTACCCGCTTCGAGCGAGTCGTCGAGGTCGAGGTCGCCGAAGGTGCGGCCACCTTGCAGGCGCAGCGTGCGGCGGGCCACCACCTGGCGCTGGGGCGAGAGCAAGTCGACGTGCAGCACCTTGCTGAGCGTATCGGGCCGGTGGCGCAGGGCATCGACCACGTAGGCGCTAAACCAGATGGTTTCGCCGGTGCCGTAGGCTGGGCGGTCGAGGTGCAGGTACACCTTTTCGGGCTGCGTGGTGAGGTAATAGTCGCTCAGCTTCTGGGCAATCACCCGGATGGGGTTGTCTTCGGCGGGCAGCCGGAAGGCCGCCAGCCCCAGCAGGCCCGCCAAGGCGGGCACCGCCAACTTCTTGACTGAAAGAGTACTACCTAATTGATTACGCATTGTCCTAAACTGCAAAAGCTACGCTTATTCGGCTTGTACCACTAATTTTTTCCAAGCCCACGCCCGGTCGGATAGCGAAAGTTAGGAAGCAATGCCTCAGCCCAGCCCGGTTAGCGCGCAGGACCCTGTTCAGTAGCTTGGACTTTGTAGTCCGAGCGCGAGCAGAGCGAGCAGGCGGAACCTAACGATTGCCAACACCAGATGCTCGCGTTGCTCGCGCCCGGACGACAAAGTCCAAGCTACTTTTGGCTGTGCTACTCGCAGCCGTCGGGGCCGCAGGCGGGGCCGTCGGCCAACAGGGCGGGCTGCGCTTTGGGGTGGCCTTCCTGCCACACGGTGTCGAGCACCTCGGCAAATACCTCACTGGGCTGCGCGCCCGACACGGCGTATTTGTCGTCAAAAACGAAGAACGGCACCCCACGCACCTGAATCTGCTGGGCCTCGTACTCGTCGCGGCGCACCTCGTTGGCGTAGGTGCCGGCGAGCAGCGCCTGGCGGGCAGCGCCGGCATCGAGGCCGATTTCGGCGGCCAGGCTAGCCAGCGTATCTACCTCATTCAGGTTTTGGCCTTCGAGGTAGTAGGCGGCAAAAAGGCGCTCCTTCATGGCGTCCTGCTGGCCGTAGTGCGCCCCAAAGTGAATGAGCTGGTGGGCCAGAAAGGTATTGGCCGGCACGGCCTTCTCAAAATCGTAGTCGAGGCCTACCTCCTTGGCAATCATTGCCATGTGGTCGTTCATGCGGCGGCCTTCGGCTTCCGGCACGCCTTTTTTCTTGGCGAGCGAGGCGTGGATGCTTTCGCCCGGAATGGGCTGAAACTCGGGCGTCAGCTGGAAGCTTTTCCATTCAATCTGCACCTCGCTGCGGTGGGCAAACTGGCCCAGGGCCTGCTCAAACTTGCGCTTGCCAATGTAGCAAAACGGACATACTACGTCGGACCAGATTTCAACTTTCATATCAGGTAAAGACTAAAGAAATAATGCGGACCACACGAAGCCCTCAACCACCCAAAATGTTTGGCTGCCAGCTCCCTAAACACTGGGCTAGCGCCCCGCGTTCCGGCTGGCCGGGCGCAACCCTAGCCCGGGCCCCGGGGTAAACACCAGCAGGATTTTCTCTCAGGATTTTTACGTAACTCATGGAATATCAGAAATTAGGCACTTCCGATGTCAGCGTATCGCGCATCACCTTTGGCAGCTGGGCGGCCGGCGGCTGGATGTGGGGCGGCACCGAGCAAAACGACGCCGTGGGCGCCATCCGGGCCAGCTACGACCTGGGCGTGACCAGCATCGACACGGCGCCCATCTACGGCATGGGCCTGAGCGAGCAGATTGTGGGCGAAGCCATCAAAGGCTTGCCGCGCGACAAAGTGCAGGTGCTCAGCAAGTTTGGCATGCGCTGGGACGAGGCCAAGGGCGACCTCGCCATGAAAACCAAGAACAACGACGGCCAGGATGTGGACGTGTATAAGTACGCCAGCCGCGACAGCATTAGCAAGGAGTGCGAGGACAGCCTACGCCGGCTGGGCACCGACTACATCGACCTCTACCAGCAGCACTGGCCCGACGTGACCACGCCCATCGACGAGACGATGGAGGCCGTGCAGCGCCTCATCGAGCAGGGCAAAGTGCGCGCCGCGGGCGTCAGCAACTACTCGGTGGCCCAGATGGAGGAAGCGGAGCGCACGCTGCCGCTGGCTTCCAACCAGGTGCCGTACAGCATGTTGCGCCGCGACATTGAGCAAGACGTGGTGCCGTACTGCCAAGCGCACAACCAGAGCATCTTGGTGTACAGCCCGTTGCAGCTGGGTTTGCTGACCGGCAAAATCAAGCCTGGCCAGCACTTCGACGCCAGCGACCTGCGCAGCACCAACCGCTTGTTTAAGCCCGAAGTCGTGCAGCAAGTCAATGACTTTCTCCAGAAAATCCGGCCGCTCGCCGAAACCAAAAATGCCACCCTGGGCCAGCTCGTGCTGCGCTGGACGCTGGCGCAGCCCGGCATTACGGTGGCGCTGGTGGGTGCCCGTAACCCCGAGCAAGCCACCCAAAACGCTAAGACGATGGACCTTCAGCTGAGCTTCGAGGAAATTGATTTTATCAACAAGCAACTGCAATCACTGGATTTGACTAAGGCTTAACCTTCTGGATAGTAGATAAAAAAAGGGTTTGGTGCCCAGTTTATTGATAAACTGGGCACCAAACCCTTTTTGCGGACAAATCTAGCCCATTAAGTACCTTGTTCAGGAAGTAAGCGAGCAGCTGGCTGTAGCTTGGACTTTGTAGTCCGAGCGCGAGCGCAGCGAGCAACTACATTCGAACGAGCCAGACGCAGGATGCTCGCGGTGCTCGCGCTCGGACTACAAAGTCCAAGCTACTTGCTTACATAGTACACAAGGTGTTAAGCAGCCGGTTAAAAGCAAACACCGATTTACCTCTTGGTAAGCTTCTGTTAGTCAGAAAATGAGCTAACAGCCAGTAGCTACTGGCTGACCACTTAAGCTAGCCCACCCGCACCACAATCTTGCCGAAGTGCGCGCCGCTGCCCATGTGGCTCAGGGCATCTTTGGCCTCTTCAAAGCCGAAGACGTGGCTGATGACCGGCTTGAGCTGGTTGCTGTCGAACGCGTGCAGCAGGTCGGCCAGCATCTGCGTACTACCTACGTAAATACCTTGCAGGCGCTGGGTCAGTATCGGTACCATACGCAGGTTGGGCACTTCATCGCTCGGGGCCACTTGGCCAATCTGGAAGATGGTGCCGCCCGGCTTCAGGGCGCGGAGCGAGCGGGCCAGCTGGCCCGCCACTTCGAGCACGTAGGTTACGCCCTCACCCTGCGTGAGTTCGCGCACTTGGTCTTCCCAGTTGGGCATCGTCTTATAGTTGATGAGGTGGTCAGCCCCCAGGGCTTTCGCCTGAGCCAGCTTCTCGTCGGAGCTGGAGGTGATAATCACCTGGGCCCCAAACAGCTTGGCAATTTGCAGTGCGAAGATGGACACGCCGCCCGTGCCTTGCAGCAGCACCGTGTCGCCGGGGCGCAGCTGGGCCTGCTCGACCAGCGAGTGCCACGCCGTGACGCCCGCGCACGGAAATGCGGCGGCTTCCTCAAACGAAAACGAGGCGGGCACTTTTACCACGGCGGCTTCCGGGAAGGTCACGTACTCGGCCAGCACGCCGTCGGTGCTCCCGCCCAGCGAACGGTGGGTTTTGGCGGCCGTAAACGCGCCATCGGCCCAGTCGGGGAAGAAGTTAATGGCTACGTGGTCGCCCACCTGCACCTTCGTGACGCCCGCGCCCACGGCCGTGACCAGGCCGGCGGCGTCGCTGAAGGGTATCATCGGCAGCACCTCGCCGGGGTAGCCAAACCAGCCGTTGGCCAGCGCCCAGTCGCGGTAGTTGAGGGAAGCGGCTTTCACCTGAATCTTCACCTCGTAGTCGCGCACGGTGGGCTCATCGTAGGTACCCAGTTGAAAATTGTCGAGGCTCTTGGGCTCGTGGAGTTTGTAGGCTTTCATGAGAAATGGAAAAAGGCAGCACCGAAGCGACCACCGGAAAAACAGAACGTAGTAACAACCCAACCGGCAAAAGGATGGCGGGGCGGCCCAAACCGACCGCGCCAGCCCCAACGGCCGGCCGCCAGCGAAGCAAGTTGCCAGCGGGCGCTAGCTTTGGTGGCTGTTTTTGTTTTGCCCCATGCCCCTGCCCTACCGCCGCCTCGTTGTCAAAATCGGCTCCAACGTCCTCACTCAGCCCAACGGCCTGCCTGATGAGGACCGCATGGCTCAGCTCGTGGCCCAAATAGTAGGCCTGAAAAGCCAGGGCCTAGAAATCATCTTGGTATCGTCGGGCGCGGTGGCGGCGGGGCGCAGCCTCATCACGCTGCCGCCCAAGGCCGACGCCGTGCGCAGCCGCCAGCTGCTCGCCGCCGTGGGCCAGGTGAAGCTGCTGAGCCTCTACGCCGCGCTGCTCGCGCCCTATGGCCTGCTGGGCGCGCAGGTGCTGGTAACCAAAGAGGACTTCCGCGACCGCCAGCACTACCAGAATATGCAGAACTGCTTTCAGGAGCTGCTCCAGCAAAACGTCATTCCCATTGTAAATGAGAACGATGTGATTTCGGTAACGGAGCTGATGTTTACCGACAACGATGAGCTGGCCGGCCTGGTGGCGAGCATGCTCAATGCCGACGCGCTGCTCATTTTGAGCAACGTGGACGGCATTTTTGACGGCGACCCGGCCCGGCCCGGTGCCCAGGTTATCCGCCAGATCGCGCCCGCCGCTACGGGCTTGGCCGAGTTTGTGACAGCCACGCGCTCGCAGTTTGGGCGCGGGGGCATGCTCACCAAGTGCTCCATTGCGCAGAAGGTGGCCCGGCTGGGCATCAGCGTGCACATTGCCAATGGAAAAACGCCGGATATCTTACCCAACATCTTAAATGAAAGCGCTATAGGCACCTGGTTTCAACCCAGCAAGCGCACTTCGGGCACCAAGAAGTGGCTGGCCCACGCCCAGGCCGCCCAGGCTACCGTGCAGGTAAACGCCGGCGCCCGCGCCGCGCTGCTCGCCGCCGGCCAGGCCACGAGCTTGCTCCCGGTGGGCATCGTGCAGATTGAGGGCGATTTTCAGAAGGGCGACCTCGTGCGCCTCACCGATGAAGCCGGCCATGCGCTGGGCCTGGGCCTGGCCGAGTACGGCGCCGATAAAGCCCGCGAGCGGTTGGGCCAGCACGGCCAGCGCCCGCTGGTACACTACGACTATCTCTTTTTATTCTAGGCTGTTAGCTGCTAACAGCCAGCTTCTTCGTTTAACATATGTCAGCTAACCGCTGAAAACTATGTCGGACTACTCCGCTTTCTTCGTTGCCGCGCAGCAGGCTAGCCGCCGGCTGGCCACGGTGTCGCCCGCCACTACCAACGCCATGCTGCGCGACTTGGCCGACGCGCTGCTGGCCCGCGCCGACTTCGTGCTGGCCGAAAATGCCCGGGACCTAGCCCGCATGCCCGCCGCCGACCCGCGCCACGACCGCCTGCGCCTTACTCCCGAGCGCCTGCAAGCCATAGCCCAGGACCTGCGCAGCGTGGCTAGCCTGCCCTCCCCGCTGGGCGCCATCCTAAGCACCCAAACGCTGGCCAACGGCTTACAGTTAAGCAAGGTGCGCGTGCCGCTCGGCGTAGTAGGCATCATCTACGAAGCGCGGCCCAACGTGACGTTCGACAGCCTGGCGCTGTGCCTGAAAACCGGCAACGCCTGCCTGCTCAAAGGCGGCTCCGACGCGGCGGCCTCCAACGCGGCGCTGCTCGAAGTGGCGGGGCCGGTGCTGCTGCGCCACGGCCTGCCGCTGGCGGCGGCTAGCCTGCTACCGCCCGAGCGCGCCGCCACCGAGGCGCTCCTCCTGGCCGTGGGCTTGGTCGATGTAGTTATCCCCAGGGGTAGTCAGGGGCTGATTGACTACGTGCGGCAGCACGCCCGGGTGCCTGTTATCGAAACCGGCGCGGGCGTCGTGCACACCTATTTCGACGAGACCGGTGACCTGGCCAAGGGCCGCGCCATCATCAACAACGCCAAGACGCGGCGCGTGAGCGTGTGTAATTCGCTTGACTGCTTGCTTATTAACCAACAGCGGCTGGCTGATTTGCCCGCGCTGCTGGCGCCGCTCGCCGCGGCGCAGGTGCAGCTCTTTGCCGACGCGCCGGCCCACGCGGCGCTGGCCGGCCACTACCCCGCCGCGCTGCTCGCCGAGGCTACGGAAGCGAGCTTTGGCACCGAGTTTTTGGATTATAAGCTGGCCGTCAAGACGGTGCCCGACCTCGACGTGGCCCTCGACCACATTGCGCGCCACGGCTCGCGCCACAGCGAAGCCATCGTGTCGGAGGACGCGGCGCACATCGACACTTTTTTGCACGTCGTGGATGCCGCCGCCGTGTACGCCAACGCCTCCACGGCCTTTACCGACGGCGGGCAGTTTGGGCTGGGCGCCGAGATTGGCATCAGCACCCAAAAGCTGCACGCCCGCGGCCCCATGGGCCTGGCGGAGCTGACCAGCTACAAATGGCTAGTGCGCGGCGATGGCCAAGTGCGTTAGCGTTACCTACTTTCTTGCCCTGCCATTAGCTACCACTTTTCAGGGGGTACTCGAAACCGGCGGCCCTAGCTTCAGGCCGGTTCAGCTGGTGGTGGTGCCCGAGGCAGCGTGGCTAGCCCTTGGGGGCAAGACCAGCAAGCGGGTGGCAGCCACGCTCAACGGCCACTCCGAGCGGCTGAGCTTGCTACCCCAGGTGGGCGGTGGGCACTACCTGCTGCTGCGCAAAAGCTTATGCCAGCAACTGGCTCTGAAAAACGGTCAGCTAACTCAGCGTTGCGCTCACTCCCGATCTCAACCCCGACCAAGTTGACTTGCCCGAAGAACTGGCCGAAGCCTTAGCCGCCTGGCCCGAAGCCGAAATTGCCTTTCTGGCCCACCCTGGGGCTATGCGCCGGGCGATGGCGCGCAAAGTGGCCGATGCCAAGCGCTCCGAGACGCGCCCGCTACGCCGTAGAGTTCGCCGAGCGGCTAGCCCGCAGGGCGCATCCTTTCCGGACTTAAAAGTCGTTCCAGGAAGTAATATTTATCACTTGGCCGGGGCCAGTGACCATAAACTTGCACTCCTGAAAAGTGGGCGCGGCAAGGCGCGGCTTGATGTTATTGGAGAAAGCAAACGGCTCGGTAGGGATACCCAGAAAGTTTTTGTCGAGCTTGTCGTTGTTGTTCAGGTCTTGGGTGAGGGCCACGGCCCACTCGCCGGCCGTTAGCTCGACGGGTATCATGATGGACGTTTTGCCCTCGGGCCGCACCAGCAGGCGGATGGCCACTTGCCCGTCTTTGAGAAATTTCTCGGGCGCGTTATAAAAATTCAGCTTGATGACCGACCGTGTCGAAACCAGCGCCGATACCACCACCGTTACGGTTTCGGTAGCAAGGGCGGGGGCTGGCGCGGTAGTGGGAACCGCGCCCAGCGTGAGGGTGCTGGCGAGCAGCAGCGCAGCCAATAGCGAAATATGCATAACGAGCTGGATAGAACGGACCTGACTGGTAGGGGCAGCGTAGGCTGTAAACTTACCCATAGTCTTAAATCGTTCCGCCTCATTCCGAACGCGTTAGTGGCCAGTTTCTTTTTACTTTGCTGGCTCCCACCCTTTGCTCCTGTGCTTTATGCAACGCTACTTTCAAGATTTTCAGCGCATTGCCGAATCCGGGGCGTACCACGAGCTGGACGCGCTGCCCATTCCCAAACCGCCCTTTTTTAATTGGGCCACCGATATCTTCGAGGGCTTGCACGTGGCTAGCCATCCTGACAAGCCAGCCATAGTGCTGGCCGACGACGCCGGCAGCCAGGCCATTAGCTACGCGGAGCTAGCCGCCCGCGCCAACCGCCTGCTCAACTTGTGGCGCCAACATGGCGTGCGGCCGCAAGCGGCCGTGCTGCTGATGGTACCCGTGTGCGCCGAGCTCTGGGATACCTACGTGGCCGGCATCAAGGGAGGGCAACTGCTGATTCCGACGGCGAGCATCATGACGGCCAAGGACTTGGAATACCGGTTTGGCCGCCTGCTGCCCGCCGTAGTTATTGCCGACGACGAGAACGCCGCCAAAGTCGACGCCGCTGAGCAGGCCCTGGGTCAGCGCATCGGGCTCAAGCTGCTGGTGGGCGGGCCGGGGGCTAGCCGGGCCGGCTGGGTGGGCTTTGAAGCCGCGGCGGGACTGGCCCCGCGGGCCGCGGCGGCCCCCACCCGGCCCGACGACCCGCTGTTCTTATTCTTCACCTCGGGCACCACGGGCCTGCCCAAAGTGGTGACGCACACGCACTTTTCGTACCCGGTGGGCCACCTCAGCACGGCCGCCTGGATCGGGCTACGGCCCACCGACCGGCACTGCAATATTGCCCAGGCCGGCTGGGCCAAGTTTGCCTGGAGCAGCTTTTTTGCGCCGCTCAGCGTGGGGGCCACGCTGGTGGCCTACCAGAGCAGCGGGCGCTTTGCGGCCGGGCCGCTGCTGGCCGCGCTGGCCCGGGAGCGGGTGAGTACGTTTTGCGCGCCGCCCACGGTGCTGCGGCTGCTCATCCTGGAAGACCTGGCGGCGTATCGCTTCAGCTTTCGCGCGTGCGTGAGTGCGGGCGAGCCGCTCAACCCCGAGGTGATTCAGGCCTGGCAGCGCGGCACGGGCATTTTGCTGCGCGACGGCTACGGGCAGACCGAGAGCACGGCCATGATTTATAACCTGCCGGGCAGCGCCGTGCGCCTGGGTAGCATGGGCTGGCCGTCGTTTATGTACCGCGTCGAAATCGCGGACGATGCCGGCGTGATTCAGCCCGACCTGGTCGAGGGTCACATCACGGTGCGCACCGATACCGACCAGCCCAACGGCATTTTTAAGGAGTATTTTGGCGAGCCCGAGCGGCTAGCCAGCGTGTTTCGGCACGGCCGGTACTACACCGGCGACAAGGCCTACCGCGACCCCGACGGCTACCTCTGGTTTGTGGGCCGCGACGACGATGTTATCAAGTCGAGCGACTACCGCGTGGGGCCCTTTGAGGTCGAGAGCGCGCTCATCGAGCACCTGGCCGTGGTGGAGGCCGCCGTGGTGGGCGTGCCGCACCCCATCAAAGGCCACGAGATCAAGGCTTTCCTTATCCTCACACCGGGCACCGTGCCCACGGCCGCGCTCGCCCAGGAGCTGTTTGCTTTCAGCCGGGCGCACCTGGCACCCTACAAGATTCCCCGCGTGCTGGAATTCGTGGCCGAGCTGCCCAAGACCATCAGCGGCAAAATCCGGCGCGTGGAGCTCCGGGCGCGCAGTGGGCAGGCCAGCGGCGAGGCGAGTACTACCCTGGAGTTTTTTTATGAGCGCTGATGGTTCACCCCGCCAAGCTTGCTGGTCCTTTCTAGAAACTCCTTTGTATGCCCAAGCGCTTCGAGGTCAGTGGCTGGGGTGGCCATAAGGTCGAACCTCATTTGGGCGGTTGGCACTGCCCATCTTTCCCTGCTCGCTTCGGGCAGGTTACTTGGTCACTTGTTGGGTTATTTTCATTAATCCTTGGGTTATTTTTGTGGCGCTTGTCCGGGCCCTGGCAGGTGGCAGGACGCTTTTCATTGTTTTTTAGGATAATAATATGTCTATTGTTACGAAGGTAATCATTGATATCGAGGGATGTAAACCTTTGGGGACCAAATACCATAGCGTACGCATTCAGCAGGAATTGTTTGATCATCACTCCTTCGAGGTGACGGTACCTTACGAGGCACTGGAAGCCATTGAAAATAGCTTTTTTCATGAAGCCCACGAGAAGTATTGTGGGAAGCCCATTACCATCCAGATTATCCCGATATTCCTCGTACTCCCAGCCCTGGAGTTTAAGGGTATCATTACCAACATTTCGCTCTCTAACGCAAAGGGCAAGGACTTTAACCACCGCTTCGTGCTCAGTGGCTATAGCCTCACCTACATGCTGGAAGACGGCCGCCAACGCCGCCCCTTTGTGGGGAAGACGTTAGAGGAAATTTTTGACGAAGTACTTGAGGTTTATCCCGTCGATGACCGGCCCGCCTACTCGCTAACCCCACAGTACAAGGAGGCCTTGCCATATACCGTGCAGTATGACGAAAGCTCCTACGCCTTTTTGCGGCGGCTGGCCGATGAGTACGGCGAGTGGTTTTACTGTGACGGCGAGGAGCTGTACCTGGGCCTACCCAACGAGCCCCAGCCCCCCAAGAGACCCTTGGAATTGAAGCTGAGGGAGACCCAGGAATTCGACATGAACATTGGCCTGAAACCCAGTACTTTTGACTTCATACGCTACGAATACCTGCCTAATACCCGCTACATCGCCAACTCGACGAACAAACCGCTGACCCAGCTTGAACGCTACACCAAATTCGCCCTGGGTAAATCCGAGGATTTGTTTACCCAGCAGGCGCGGTTGGTGCTAAACCGCCAGGTGTCCGACAATCCGCAATTCCATAGCGCTATCCAGGAGCGGAAGGAAAGCCAGGCCAGTAGTTTGGTCATCTTTACGGGCACGAGCGAAAACCCAGACTTTGCGGTGGGCAAGGTAGTGGACGTGTACGGTAGCCGCCGGCAAGGCGATTTGCACCCCTACGGCTCCTACCGCCTAACCAAAGTAACGCACGTGGTGGAGGACAACAATTACCACAATACTTTCGAGGCGCTGCCTGCCGCAGCCAAGCGGCCACCACCCAACCCGCTGGTGCAATCTCCACAGGGTGTGCCCGAGTTGGCGATAGTCGAGGATGTAGCCGACCCCGAGTACCTGGGCCGCGTCAAGGTATGCTACGCGTGGTCGTTCAAGAAACAGCAGCCTACAACGGACTGGATACGGGTAAGCACGCCCTACTCGGGCAAGGGCAATGGCAATGTCAATGGCCAGCTATTTACCCCCGAGGTGGGCTCGCAGGTGCTGGTGGGCTACGAACAAGGAAGGCCAGAGTTTCCGGTGGTGCTGGGCAACCTGTTTTCCCGTAAAAATAAGCAACAGGTTACGGAATATACCTACCCGGAAAACTATCTTAAATTCATCCGAACAGCGGGAGGCAATACCATCACCTTTGATGACACAGACGAGAAAGAGCGCATTATCATCTCGAATCTTAACAACGGCAACAGCAACTCCCAATTGGAAATATCGTTCGCTGCCTCCGGGGCCATCTCGCTCACAACCCAGGGCACGATGCTGCTGGGTGCAGCTGAAAAAATGACTCTTCGTTCCAAAGAAATTGAGTTGCTTGCAACTGATAAGATTGAGTTGAAAACAGACCGCCCATCGCCACAATCAGGCGCAATACCTACTATTTCGCTTAGCAGCACTGAGGTAAAAATTACGGCAACTACCAACGTAAACATCGGAGCTACCAAACACCTGGAAATGAAATCGGGTAATACGGTAAGGCTAGACGGCACTGGGGAGACTGTTATTACGGGATCAAGAGTAGATATTAACTGATGTTACGCACTACTTCCGTCAGCTTGCTGAAAATGACCTCCAGAGGGACAGAAAAAGCCTGTTTCCAGCAACCTGGCTCAGGTGCTGCGTACATCAGATATTAACTGAGCACTCCTTATAGACTTGTTACTGTTTGACAACCAGTAATTTGCAGATCACAGTTTTTTTGTCAGCTTAAAATTCCACAATCCAGCAGCCAAGTTTACCATTTCATCCGCAAATTCCAGGCGTTTATTCCTG
>Ga0160428_1001272_pt1 | contig 20148 bp, 17 predicted proteins | sample SolpanmetagenomM_FD_108198 | JGI IMG/M metagenome (GOLD analysis project Ga0160428, IMG submission 108198) | Solar panel surface microbial communities from Lawrence Berkeley National Laboratory, California, USA - M | ecosystem: Engineered > Built environment > Solar panel > Unclassified ... | reverse complement strand
GGGGTGGCACCCAGAATCGGCGACCGGTCCGGTGTGAGATCGACGACGCCACCCCAGCTGCGCAGCATGCGCATCCGGCCGAACATAGGGAACATCTCGCAGATCGCCTCGACCGCCTGGGTCAGCTGCTGGACGCCGCCCGTCTGGCTGTAGGACGGGTATTGATCCGCACCGGCACCGATCACCAGTTCGCCCTTGTCCGACTGACTGACGTAGGCGTGCACGGTGTTGGACATCACGACGCAGGGGAAACACGGCTTGACCGGCTCGGACACGAGCGCCTGCAGCGGATGACTTTCCAACGGCATGCGGAGGCCCGCCATCTCCATCACGACGCTCGTCGATCCGGCCGCAGCTACGCCGACCCGCCGCGCGCCGATATAGCCTCGGGTTGTTTCCACTCCGATCACCGCGCCATCCGCACCTCTTCGGAAACCGATCGCACCGCAATTCTCGATGATGTCGACGCCCTTGCGCGAGGCACCGCGCGCATATCCCCAGGCGACCGCGTCATGTCGCGCCGTGCCGCCCGATCTCTGCAATGCCGCTCCGAGGATCGGATATCGCGATCGGCCAGATATATCGAGCGGCGGACAGAACTCCTTCGCCTCTTCCGGCCCGAGCCAGTTGTTGTCGATACCGTTCAGACGGTTCGCGTGAACGTGGCGCTTCGCACTGTGGACATCGTGCAGCGTATGCGCCAGCAGCATCACGCCGCGCGGCGAGAACATGATGTTGTAGTTCAGTTCCTGCGACAACCCGTGCCACATCCCTAAGGCGTGGTTGTACAGCGCGGCGCTCTCGTCGAACAGATAGTTCGAGCGGATTATCGTCGTGTTCCGACCGGTGTTGCCGCCGCCCAGCCAACTCTTCTCGATCACCGCGACATCGGTGATGCCGAACGTGTTGGCGAGATAGTAGGCGGTTGCTAGTCCGTGACCGCCACCGCCGATGATCACTACGTCGTAACTCGATCTCGGCTCGGGTGATCGCCATTGTCGGTCCCACCTCTGATGACCGTTCAACGCTCCGCGCAGCAGCGCCATGCCGGAAAATGTCATATCCGTGCTCCCATGATGGTCGTGATGCACCCAGACGGCGGTGGACACTTGCATTTTTCGGACCTTTTCTGGTACCAACCGGACCATGGTGGCCCGAGATAACGCCTGTGAGTTGTCCGTCGGCGTGATTCCCGTTCAGGACTTCACGATGCTGGCGATGTCCGCCTTCGTGGACACTTTGCGACTTGCCGCAGACGAAGGCGACCGAAGCCGTCCTCTACGATGTGCATGGCGAGTGATGAGCGATGGCGGACGTCCCGTACGCGCCAGCAACGGGATCATGCTGCAACCTACCGGCGGCTTCGTCGACCCCTCCGGGTTCGACTACGTCGTAATCGTCGGCGGAACACTGCACGGAGGCCCCGAGATCAGTTCCGCAACGCAGGATTACCTCAGAACGGCGGCGAACAGGAATGTCCCATTGGTAGGCCTCTGCACCGGGAGCTTCATCCTGGCACGAGCAGGTCTGATGAAGGACCGCCGCGCTTGCGTAAGTTGGTTCCATAAAGATGAGTTGTTGGCGGAGTTTCCCGATCTGGAGGTCGTCGGTGATGCGTTATACGTCTTCGATCGAGATCGCATCACCTGTGCTGGCGGCACAAGCGTCATTCACCTCGCTAGCGAGCTCGTCGACCGGCATCTCGGCGCAGGCAGTTCCGACAAGGGACTGCGCGTGATGCTCGAGGATCGTCTTCGAGGGGGCGGATCTCCCCAACCGCCGCCTACCATCGAGGGATTGGAAAGCGTTGCGGATCCGCGCGTCAGGCGTGCGATGCTGATGATCGAACGGACGCTCGATCGTAGCCCTTCGAGTGAAAGCATTGCATGCAGCATCGGTATCACCCGGCGTCATCTAGCTCGCCTCTTCAACCGGGCTCTGGGCCTCTCTCCGCGCAGCTTCGCACAACGCCTCCGGCTGCAGCGGGCGCACCGCATGATAACCGAGGGCACGGATCCGATGACGACGATCGCCCTCGCATGCGGATATTCTGATGCTTCTCACTTCTCCCGGGAATATTACAAATTCTGTGCATCCTCACCGAGCGAAGCTCGCGCCGCTGCGGCCAACAGCCTTGATGCGGCATGATGCTGCCCCAATCCTCAAACGAGCCGTCAGTCAGAACGTTGTCCACTCCGCGCATCAATTGCATGACGCCCCCGGCTAAGACTCGGATGGGATGCAAACCAGCGGCAGTCTTCTAGGCTTGAACCTCTTACGAATAACCGAATGAGGATCGGATGTATCAATCCGGGATTGCTCGTCTCCGTCCAATACCACCAACTTCTGGCATGAGAGGCATGCCCCCAAGCCGTCTAGGTTTTGGAATGCTGATGGTGAAAGCAGTCATACGCACTCGTCCTTTGCCAAAGGCGATCGTCTATATCGCTGCGATATAATTCTACGATCAGGATGTGAGTGATGACCGACGGGCATGGGTTGACCGACGCCGATTATGCCGCGCTTGCGGAATTTCGCTTCGCGCTTCGCCAGTTCCTGGCGTTCAGTGAACGCCATGCAGCCGCATGTGGTCTGACGCCTCAGCAACATCAGGCGCTGCTCGCCATCCGGGGGGCTGCGCACGCCAACGTCAGCGTCGGCTACGTCGCCGAGCGGCTCACCCTGAAGCCGCATAGCACGACCGGGTTGATCGACCGGCTGGAAGCGCTGGGCTGCGTGACGCGCCGGCCGTCCCCCGTCGACGGGCGCCAGGCACTGCTCCAACTGACACCGAAGGGTCAGACCTTCCTGCAGCAGCTATCGGAGACGCACCGCGAAGAGATCCTGCGCCTCCGGCCAATGCTGACCGAACTACTCGCACGGATCGACTGATCAGGACCGAAAACCGGTCCAATTGCCAAATGTATCGCAATACGATATAGATCGCCCACGGAGTCGGCGACATGCAGTTGATCCTCATTCTGGCTGGAGCGATCGGTCTAATCGTGGGCAGCCTAGCGGCGGCAGCGCTGCTCTGCTGGTTCCTGTGGTACTCGTTCCGTCTCGTGATGCATCCTGAATGGGCGATATCGGTCGTTCTGATCCTGCTGGTGCTCGCTGCGGCAGGCGAGCTGCCAAGGAGCCAGTTTCTCGGGATGACGTTGACGTTCGCGGTGGTCGCCGCCGTGCCCCTCTGGTTCGCAGGACGCGCCTGGCGCAGACAACGGAGGCAGGCGATGGATGGATGGCGCAAGCCTTCTGCCAAACTGCGGCGCAGCCCACCGATTCCGCCGCCAGAAGCGGGGTTTCCGCGGCGGCCATACCCGGCGATCACCGGCTGCATCGGTGAAGATCGTATACCGACCCGCGGAGAAGTACACCTCGTCGCCTCGCGGCTTTGGCGGGAGGGGTTCGCGCAACGCTTCGGGTCGCGGACTGCGCCCGCGAGCTTCGCTACGCGACGCGCCCTGCTGCGCGCCGCCACGGTGGCGCTGAGCGGCAGGCATGCCGACCGTAGGGCGGTACGAGGTGCGGCAGCGTCTTAGCTGCCTCTTCCGATAGAATCCGGGTTGCCACGACGCAGGGCCGCCCTGTCGACTTCCCTGCTGCAGGAAAAGTCGAACGCGGCTCGTGCCATTGCGATGCCGTTTCCCGACGAGGTGGGTGCAACCGCCGTCTGCAGAACGTGTGCGCCAAGGTCGAAATCCGACGGTGACGCACCCCCAGTCCTGATCCGCTGCATTCCGACCGCGTCCACAACTCCGGATTCCAGCCTGAGACTAAGGTGAAATCGGTTCCAAAGCTGGGCGACGATCAACGACGTAGCCGTTCTTCCACACGGTCACGATCCGGCGGGTGTCGTCGATCAGTCGGATCGGGTCACCGTCCACCAGGACGAGGTCCGCCCGCTTGCCGACCGCGATCCTGCCGCGATCCGTCAACCCGAAAACGCGTGCCGGTGCCGACGTAGCCGCGGCAAGCGCCTTGGCAGGAGACAGCCCGGCTCTGACCAGCAGCGAAAGCTCCAGATGGAGGGACGCTCCGAAGGACGTGGTCGGATTGGGGGCATCCGTTCCGGCGATCATCACTGCCCCGGCTCGGACGAGTCTCTGCGTGTTGGCGAGCGCCGTCGCAAACTCATCGGGCTTCGGACGTGGCCAGACGACAGTCAGCATGCTCCGCTGAGTGGATGACAGAAACGGCGCAACTGCCGGATCTTTCGCCAGCCGTCGAGGATCATCGGCACCCGACAGGCCATCGTAGACAGCGAGCGTCGCGGTCTGGGCGACGTGTCGGGCAATGATGGTCCGCACGAGCAGCGGATCGAGAGCCGCGTCGCTGATCGCATGTTCGATCACATCGACGCCGGCAGCGACTGCGACGCGAGCGTCCGCGACTTGCTGGACATGGACGACCACGAGCTTCCCTGTGGCCTTGGCGGACCGGATGACCGCCGCGAAGCGTGACTGGTCGAAGGCCGGCAACGATGCCGCGCGCCCGGGGCGTGCGCCATCGTCCTGCAAAATCTTCAGGTAGTCCGATCCCCGTGAGATCCGCGCGGCCATGAAGGCGTCAGGATCGGCAGAAGGAGCTAGCGTTTCGGGAAGCTCGCTCACCGGCATGCCCTTGAGAAGCTCCATCGGGTGGCCCCCCGGGGGCGTTGCGCCGACGCCCGCCGTGAAGGTGTCGGCGTCCGTGACCCTCTCGTACGACGCGCGCTGTCTGCGCCAGCCTGCGATCGTCGCTGCGTCCGCTATGGAATACATGTCCAGCACGGTCGTGACGCCGAACCGGAGCGCATCCCGCTGTGCACCGGGAAAGACGTGAACGTGACCGTCGATCAGACCAGGTAGCAGCATCTTGCCGCGGCCATCGACGATCTCAGCATCACCAGGCGTTTTGAGACGAGCCCGGATTGCAACGATGCGACCGTGTTCGAGGAGGACGTCTCGCTTTCCGATGACCCGCAGGCCATCGAAGATGCGAGCGCCATGAATGAGCACCGGCCGATCTTGCGCCGGTGCTGGCATCGCCGCGAGGATGAACACCAACCACGCGCTACCGAGCTTCAATCCCATTTCCTGTCCGCCTTGAGCCCGGGATCTGCCTCGGTTCAACGAGTTCGTCAACAATTCGCGGATTCGACCGAGAAGTCGCCTCGCCGGTGGTGAGGCTCGATCCCCATCGGGGGATCGGACGGTTGCAGCCGCCTCGCTCGCTACGACCGAACCGCAGGGTCCGAGGTGGATCTAAGTCAGCTCGAAAGATCATATCCGATCGAACGTGACCCGACCGGCGGTCCGTGGTTCGCCGGTCCATTCGGCGGTCGCTCCCAACAGCTGCATGACCCTTCCGGGGGACTGACCGCGCCTCAGACCGCTCTGTCCTACGAAGTTCAAACAGGTGATAGGCAGCTCCGGACAGCAGGCTTGCACGATGATACTCGACGCTTCGCGTTCGCCTCCCCGATGAAGAGGCACGGCGTCGAGCCTGCACAGCACGGTCGGCAGAGACGCGCGCATAAGGTACGTCGCGGCCGTCTAGAGTTGCGAGCCTACTTGGTGCCTCACGGGCATCCCGGATGCATATCGCGCACTTACTGAAGGTCGGGTCGATGTGTTCGGTCATCGTATTCGGTCTACGCCCAGTAGTCCGTTGCAGAGGCAACGCCGCCTCTGCCGGTTGATGTCCACTGACCATCTGCAGCGCCAGTCGATGAGGCGTTCGATATCAGGTCGGTCTCGACCCGCTGCTGCATAGGTCTTAAGGAGGGTCGCATGGGAGGGGACAACCAGCAGGCGCGGCGGGCGGCGCAACTCCAGCGCTTCCATGCGCTGTTCGACAAGTCTCCGAACTTCGCCGCCGTACTGGGCGGCCCCGAGCATCGGTTCCTAGCCACGAACCCGGCCTATCAACGGCTCGTCGACGACCGGGACGTGATCGGCCTGAGGGTGGGCGATGCCATGCCGCAGGCCATCGACCAGGGGTTCGGAGCGCTGCTGGACGAGGTGTTCTCCTCCGGCGAAGCGTATGTCGGCAAGAGCACGCCGGTGACGTTGCTGCGCGGACCCGACGGCAATGCGGAAACGCGGATCCTGGACTTCGTGTACCAGCCCGTGCGCGACGAGGACGGCACGGTCGTAGCGATCTTCGTGGAGGGAACCGACGCCACCGAACTACATGCCGCGGGGGACGAGCTTCGGCGCAACGATGCCTGGAACCGTCAGGTCTTCGACGCGGCGATAGACCATGCGATCATGACTCTCGATCTCGAGGGTACGGTGACAAGATGGAACGCCGGGGCCGAGGGCACGCTGGGTTGGACCGAGGCCGAGATGGTCGGCGGCTCGGCGGAGCGGATCTTCGACGTCGATGACCGTGCGGCTGGCCGCCTCGGTGAGGAGTTGCGCGCCGCCCGTGAACACGGGCGCGGGTCCGGCGAGGGTTGGCGCGTGCGCAAGTCCGGCGAGCGTTTCTGGGCGAGCGGCCAGACGACGCCGATAATCGGCGACGACGGCGTCACGACGGGATACGTCAAGATCCTCCGGGACCGGACGGGCGAGCACGAGGCAGCGGAAGCACTCAGGCGGTCCCGCGACATGCTGCGGCGTGCGCAGGCGGCGGGCGGGGTGGGGGTCTTCTCGATCGACGTCGACGGCGTTCAGCTGACGACCACCCCGGAGTTCTGCCGGATCTACGGGCTCGCCGACGCCGAGACGATCCCCGTCGCCGACGTCGAGGCGCTTGTAATCGCCGAGGACCGGGCGCGCGTCTCGAGCGCCGAGACGCGAGCGACGGGCGAGGTTGACCTCTCGACCCAGTACCGCATCCGCCGGGCGGACGATGGCGATCTGCGCTGGATCGCGCGACGTGCCGAATTCGAACTCGACGCCGAGGATCGCCGCGTCCGGATGGTGGGCGTGGTGCAGGACGTGACGGACCAGAAGGAGGCCGCGCGCGCGCTCGAGGCGAGCGAGGCCAGGTTCCGCGCGTTCACCGAGGCCATGCCGAACCAGGTATGGTCCGCAACGCCGTCGGGTTGGCTCGACTGGGTGAATCGCCGGACCTTGGACTATGTCGGCAAGGCAGAAGGGGATCTGTTCCGCGCAGGCTGGGGAGAGATCGTCCACCCGCATGACGTCGTCCGAGCCGCGGACGCATGGCGCCAGGCGGTCGTGTCCGGCGAGACCTACGAGACCGAGTTCCGCCTCAAGGCCGCCGACGGCTCCTATAGGTGGCATCTAGCTCGCGCAGTGGCCATGCGCGATCGGGCAGGGGCGATCACGAGCTGGATCGGCACCAACACGGACATCGAGGATCGGCGGGCCGCGGGGGACGCGCTCGAGCGGTTGAACGCCACGCTCGAAGAGCGGGTCGAGCGTGCGACGCATGAACGCGACCTAGCCTGGAAGAACTCGCGCGATCTGCAGGCCGTGATCGAGCGCGACGGCGTCTACCAGGCCGTCAATGACGCATGGTCCTCGGTCCTCGGACACGAGAGCGGCGCGATCGTCGGGCGGAATCAGCTCGAATTCATCCACCCGGATGACCATGCGACGAGCCTGCAGGCGCTGGCGATGGCGCGCGCCGACGAGCTGCCTCCGTTCGAGAACCGCTTCCGCCACGCCGACGGGGGTTATCGCTGGATCTCTTGGGTGGCGGCGCCCGGGGGCGGGCTGATCTACGCCAGTGGCCGGAACGTCACTGCGGACAAGGAGGCGGCGATCTCCCTCGAGGCCGCGCGCGAGCAGCTGCGGCAGGCCCAGAAGATGGAGGCGGTCGGCCAGTTGACGGGCGGCGTCGCGCACGACTTCAACAACCTCCTCACCGTCATCCGGGGATCCGCCGAACTGCTGGGACGGGACGATCTTCCTCCCGACCGCCGAAGCCGGTATGTCGCGGCGATCACGGAGACCGCCGAGCGCGCCGCTCGATTGACCGGGCAGCTGCTCGCTTTCGCGCGCAGGCAGTCGCTCACGCCGGAGGTGTTCGACGTCGGTGAGAGCCTGAACAAGGTCGCGGACATGGTCCGCACCCTGACGGGGTCGCGCATGTCCCTATCCCTCACCGTTCCCGATATCGCGTGCCACGTGCTTGCGGACCGCAGCCAGTTCGACACGACCATCGTCAACATGGCCATCAATGCCCGCGACGCGATGGCGGGAGAGGGGCGCCTCGAGATAGGGGTCGGGTCCGTTTCCGGCATACCCATGATCCGGTCACATCCTCCCGTGCCTGGCGACTTCATCGCGGTGACGATCAGGGACAACGGGTCCTGCATCGACGCGGGCGACCTGCAGCGCATCTTCGAGCCCTTCTACACGACGAAGGAGGTCGGCGCCGGTACGGGGCTCGGACTTTCCCAGGTCATCGGTTTCGCCAAGCAGTCCGGTGGCGACATCCGCGTCGATAGCGAGGTCGGTGTGGGAACGACGTTCACCCTCTACCTTCCCTGCGCCGCCGTTAGTGCGGGGAACGTCGAGGGCGGGGTGGTCGAATTCCATGACGACACCGACGGCACCGGATTGTGCGTCCTCGTCGTGGAGGACAACGAATCCGTCGGCCGGTTCGCCACGCAGGCGCTCAGGGAGCTCGGATACGACAGCGTCCTCGCGACGGACGCCCTCGCGGCGCTTGCCGAGCTGAAGCGTGACTGCTCAAGCTTCCACGTGGTGTTCACGGACGTCGTGATGCCGGGAATGGACGGCCTGGAACTCGCCGCGCGCATCCGGGAGCAATATCGGGACGTCCCCGTCGTCCTGACGAGCGGCTACAGCCACGTCCTGGCGCAGAACGGCACGCATGGCTTCGAACTGCTGCACAAGCCGTACTCCGTCCAGCAGTTGTCGCGCGTGCTGCGCAAGGCCGTGGCTTGGGGAATGAGAGCGCAGCGGCAATAGCCGACCTCACCCCCGGGTAGCCAATGGTGATCGATCCACATTCCCGGACGGAATTCCGGGCAGGCGGTTTCTCCGACCTTCCGTCACCGCCGCCCGGTCGGTCAAGGCTCGCGTGCATCCCTGAAATGAATGCGACCATGTCCAGCCGCCGACGCCTTCATAGGGCACCTTCGCCGACGACGCCCCCAAAACGCCGAGGCCGTGGCGGAGTGCGGCCATGTCACTGGTGCGCGCCCAGATGGATCCGCCGATGCGATACGCATGCCCTCCGATGCAATCGCACTTCACCGCGACACGGCGGACGTGTTCGAACCAGGCGCGAGTTCACTCTAGTGATACCGATCGCCATTGCTGAACGGGGGATCTGCGTCTCTGCGAGCGAACGAGAGGTCGGGACGGCGGTTCGCACGGCACGTGCCCCTTCCCGGTCGTGGCTACCGTCCGCCCGGGGTGCCGGACGGACGGCGGGGCTCAGGCGTCTTCGGCTTGCAGGTTCACCGACGTCTCGGCGAGCTTGGTCATGTACTCGTCGCCCCCATAGATCTCCTTGGTGGCGTCGCGCAGCTTCCTGTTATCGTCCTTGAGGCCGAGCGCCTTGGCGTAGGCCGCCGCGGTGCCGAAGCCCGCGATGCCATAGTGCGTCATCCGCTGATACTGCGCGATGATGAGGACATCGAGAACCGGACCCTTGTCGGGGCCTTCCTCCAACACGTGCTTGGTCGCCTCGGCCACCAGGCCCTCCATGCCCTTGCAGTGTTCCTTCGAGACCTTCTCGTCCTGTCCGGCGATCAGCTCCTTCAGCACAGCGGTGTGGGCGGTGATGCCCTCGTGCGACCGGGTCAGCATTTCCTTCAGGCTGGCATCGCTCGCCTTCGCGGTGATCTTCTTCAGCACCTTCAGCATCTGGTCGTTCGCGGACCACAGGTCCTTCAGCTCGTCGACGTAGACGTCGTTCAGGTCTTCCGGGGTGGACATGCCAAGTTCTCCAGGGGCCGGAGCATGATGCCCCGCCTGCCCGGATCATCGCTCTGACAGGCAAAATGTTCCGGCTATGCAAGACGACTGCCCGACTTGCGTGCCGCACTCGTTTCACTCCACCAGCTCATGCGTCATGCGGAATATCGCGTATCTACAGGCCGCCCGACGTTTCAAGTCGAACGGCTTTGCCGTCACGTCTGCGATGGGCCTGTTAAGGGTACCGCCGTCGGCATTCACGTCTGCTGCAAGAAGTGGAACGGAAGTGCTCGCCGAAGGCGGACCGGGGCTCAGGTTACGCGCGCAACTCCACGCGCGAAGCGGAGGTCCTGCGAACAGCCGCTGACCAGGTGCCTCTCCGGCTTGCGGAACAGTTGCGCGACGCGCCCGTTCTCCGGCCTTAACCGTTGGACGGAGACGCTGCATGACCGACACTAGTCACGACATTCGAACACTGAACGGCCTCATCGCCACCACGCTGGACAGCGTCGATGGCTATGAGGCAGCCGCCAAGGATACCCATGACTCGCGCTTCACCGATCGTTTCACGTCGCGCGCCGTCGAACGCCGCCGGGTCGTTGCCGACCTTCAAGCCGAGGTGTCGCGGCAGGGCGGCAATCCGGAGGACGATGGCACGGTGCTCGCCGGAGCGCATCGCGTTTTCCTGGACCTGAAGGCCGCCGTGACCGGTAAGGACGACAAGGCGATCGTGAACGAGGTCGAGCGCGGCGAGGACCACATCAAAGCCAAGTTCGAGGCCGCGATGCAGGACGGCGACCTTTCCAGCGAGACCCAGTCGATCATCAACACGGCTTGGAATTCGGTGAGGAACGGGCACGACGAGATGCGCGATCTCAAGCATTCGATGGAGTCATGAAGTCGTCGGGCCGGAGGCGTGACCGCTTCCGGCCCGGTTATACAGCCGACCCGACCCGGGTCGCTGGTTGCTCGACCGGGTCTATTGTTCGTCGCTGCGCAGATTGAGCGCGTCGTACTGCTCGATCAGTCCGTTAACCTGAGCGATGGTCTCCTCCTGATCCGCCCGATGGCGAGCGGTGGCGTCACTGGTCGGAACTCCGTGTTGCCCGTCGTGGAAGGTGAAGCCATGATCGATCAGCCATATGACGTCCGCAGCCCGCGATCGTTGCCGACGGAGATGCTGGGCCCACTGGTCGATCAGGCCGGAGGGAACACGCCTTTCGATATCAGCCATCACACCCACCATCGAAGCCGAAGTCACTCAGCACATCATTCCGCAATCGCACCCCGAACACAACCTTCGGAACGCGGCACCCCCAACGGCAAGGAGGACCGCCGGCCCTGCGGCCAACGGTCCTCCTGCACGCCTGCAGTCGAGATCAGGCGAAGCGGATCGTGGTCTTCGTCCTTCTGATACGTACGGTGGCCCCGATCATCCCAAAGCCCAAGATCGTCATTCCCCATGTCGCCGGTTCCGGTACCGCGCCTGCAGCGGCGGCGGACGTCGCGGTGACGAAACCAGACTGGAAGGGGTTGGTCGTGTTGAGCCGGTACTGCCCTGCGGAATCGAACAGGTTTGCGTTCGTCCCGGCGGCGGTGGTGAAACCCAGCCCGTTCCCGGACACGAACTTGCCCGTTAGATAATAGAAATTGTCCGAACCCGTCACTGAAGCGAGGCTCGTGATCGCCGAACCGTTGTAGGTCCCGGTGATACCGGTGATCATCTGGGCGTCCCGACCGTTCTGCCGCACCGTCACGCCGGTGGTGGCCAAAGTACCCGATCGTATCAGCCGAACCGGGCATCGTCCGCGTCGAAGCCAACCGACTTCGACGAGAGCGATCACCGCGTGGGGACGGGTATTCCGTTGCGGCTCCCGTCCGATGTTCACTCAGCATCATGATCGCGGCGGGCCTTCCCCGGCATCCGGCCCGCTTCCTCGGCGCCGTCAGCCCAAGCAGAGCATCCGCGTGCAGCGGAGCCTGCCGATACGAACGAGAAACCTACCTACGAGATTGACGACGCCCAATGGCCCATATTAGGCTGAGGCGGTGCAGGGGGCGGCGGACGCCGATCCGGTCCATCGGGGGTTGATATGAGACTCGGTTCAACGGCCCCATCGCCGCCCACTTCTTCTGTCCAGCGGCTGCGGAGCGATCCGTGCCTCCATGCGGACGGGGGTGACCATCCTCGTTCATCGCGGGACTGCACGCCTATCTGTCGCTCGGCCGTCAGAGCGGATCATCAGGCGGCCGGTTCGTTCCGTCCGATCGATGCCGCAACGGTGGCAACCGTGAAGAAGCGGTCCGGACCGCCCGATGGCTCGAAGGAATGCCTCTCCAACATCGCTTCGGGCATCAAGGGCGTCTTCTACACCTATGAACTCGCCGATGCCTGCATCACCTACGTCAGTCCCGCCTATGCGGATATGTGGGGCCGGAGCGTCGAAAGCCTGTACGAGGATCCAACATCGTTCATAGACGTCATCCATCCCGACGATCGGCATCTCGCCGCGAAGGGCATGGAGCAGCACCTGAAAGGCCTTTCGCACGACGACGAGTACAGGCTTCTGCGCGACGATGGCGAAACGCGCTGGATCTGGGACCGCTCGCACGTCGTCATGTCCGACGACGGCGAACCCCTTCGTGTCGTCGGTATCGCCGAGGACGTCACACGCTTCAGAAGGGCCGAAGCGGAGCAGCGGCTTACCGTGGACGAACTCGACCATAGAACACGCAACATGCTCACCGTCGTCCGATCGCTCGTCTCCCAGACTCTAACGGCCTCGTCGGACGGGAAGGGGATCGCAGTAGTCATGGACCAGCGACTGGAGAGCCTAGGAACGGCATACACCCTATTGAGCCGTGTGGGGTGGTCGCCGGTCCCTCTCGACGAACTTGCCGGCGAGATACTGGCTCCTTTTCGCGGAAGGACCGAACGCATCCGGATCGAGGGTCCATACGTCTCGGTCTCGCCGCAAGCGTCCGTCACGCTGTCGATGGTGCTCCACGAACTGGCGACGAACGCCATCAAGTACGGAGCCCTCAGCGCCCCGGATGGTCACGTCGATCTACGATGGGAGGAAGACGAGACGCCCAACGGTCGCGGCGTCACCCTGGTCTGGCGCGAACGGGGCGGCCCGGTCGTCACTCCCCCGGAGAGGCAGGGTCTGGGGACGCGCATGATCGAACTCCTCTTCAAGGAAAGGTCGACCCCTGCCCCTGTTCTAAAGTTCGAAAGGGCGGGGGTGGTCGCGAGGTTCTTCGTCCGGAACTGACCAGCATCGATGCGCAACCGTCCTACGATGATCGGCAAGAAGGCTGCATCGCAACGGTTCCGTTCGATACGCAGTCTGGTTGACCCAACCACCGGTGATGCCGAACCCCGGGCGATCCCTATTGATCGACCGAACCACATAGGTGGCGATCACCAAAGGGCTGAGCGCAGTCATGAGAAGTAGAGGGGTCGGGTCAGGCCGATCGGGTGATCCGCTCCTGCTTCTGGGGCGCTGGCGGTGTTGGAAACCGGCCTCCGCTCTCTCGTTCCGGGCAGCTCGTGCTAGATATCCGGGAAAGGGAGCCCGGACGCATCCCTCGAATTCGCGACGCAATATCCGGGAAAGGGAGCCCGGACGCATTCCTCGAATTCGCGACGCAATCCTCGTCGGTCCGCCGACGGCTCGATCGGAACGATGCATGACGGAAACCCTGCGACTGTCTGCAATTGGCGCACGCACGGCGACCCTGCACATCCCGTAAGCGATCCGCCTAACATCCAGCGACTCGAAACGCTCGAACGAGGCCGGACGTCCGGCTTCGATGCAGGCCAGATCACTTCTCACGCTCGGGTGCGACAGTCTACCCCCGCGCCGACCGATAGCCCAGATCCTCGCTGATGAGCCGGTTCAGTTCCTTGATGCGCGTGCTGAGTCTGAGATGCTCGGGGCCCGTATAGACGCCCCTGGCTTCGAGGAGGTGAAGCTCGATTCGAAGATCGACACGCTCGGCGTCCCAAGCCGCGTTGGCCCTGCTTCTCGTTCTGGTCATGACCGCTCCCCCCCGCGCAAGCGCGATCACCTTATTCGCGATTGGCCGCAATGATCGAGATCAGGGGGCGTCGAACCGGAACCGCTCGCGACAACCGATCACGGGATGGTGCCTGAATCCGAGCCAGCAAGCCCTTTGAGCGAGATCGGACACGATGGTTGTCACAAACCGCCTATTCCTGACATGATGTTTGACACTGCGGCGATGACAAAACGAATGGCGAGGGTGAGAAAGGACATGTCTTGGTGTCAACGGACACGTTGGGGCTCATTTTGCCCTCTTTCCAACAGCTTGCACCGATGCGTTGGCTAACGGTACGGTTCGGTTAGCCATAACATTGTTCATGGGCGCGTCTGCGACTTCAGGCCGCGCGTTTGAACCGGCGTAGTACAAATACTCTTTTCGCTCTTGTAGCCGGTGATCGTCACGCCTTCGGGAACTCCACGAACGACCTGCAGGACTGGATGGGCGGTGGCCGTTCACTGACTGCCGACTTCGCCATGCAGCGGGTGATCATCGCTCATAGCGTGATGTCTTCGTGTCGGAACTAACCGGCAGTCTTTAGCCTAGGCCGTTACCTCGATCTTTTCGACAATCACTTCGCCGATAATCGGCACGATTGTGATCCACATATTCCCGGCGGCATTCGGTAGCGGCCAGGATACAATCGCTGGCATATTCGGCTGAATACGACACGTCTGCGCCACATCGTCTATCCTGACTTCGGCGGTTCCATCACCCCGGCCCTGCGCAAATTGAATATGCAGTGTGGCGCCTTGCCGCCCGGCCCAATGGAACCAGAGTGCCGCATCGTCTCCATCGATCCTGCAGCCCGAAAGACCGGGTGACTGCCAGGCCCGGCCGTGGCGAAGTGCTTCACCCTGCCATACCTTTGTCGATGATTGATCCTGCCGGTCTGTTTGGCGCGGGAGTGCCAGGGTCCATGTCCCGGTATCGGCGAGGCGGGGCAGCGTATCCTGCACGCGTGATGCGACGCTGGTTGCCTTGGCTACGACATCGTGGGTGATCCCGAGCCACGTGCGCGGCACATAGTCCCGGCGGATCACCGCTTCGGCGCCGTGCCGGGTCGGTGCATGCATCAGCGCGCGGACTGTCGCGGCGATATCGTCCGCATCGTTCGGATCGAAATACTTCGCGAACCGCCCGCCCGCTTCGGGAAGCGACGACACCCGCGAGATCGCCGGAACCTTGCCGTAAGACAGCGACTCGGAGACCGGCAGCCCCCATCCCTCGTAGAAGCTGGGATACAGCGTGAACAGGCAATGTTCGTACAACGCCGCGAGGGTATCGTCGGGAATGCCGTGCAGAATGAGAACCATGCGCCGCAGCGCAGGGTTTTCGTGCAGCATGTGGTGCAGATCCTCATTCAGCCAGCCGCGACCGCCGACGCAGACGAGCCGGGGAACGCGCGCCTCGCCAAGCGTATCGGCAAGCGCCAGCCATGCTTCGAATGCGGTTCGGTGATTCTTGCGCGGCTCGAGCGTCGAGACGAGCAGGACATAACTGTCGGGTTTGAGGCCATAAGCGTGCAGTGACGCGCCTTTGGTCGCGGCCTGGCGGAAGTCGCCGTCCAGACGGACGACCGGCACCGACACCGGTGAAACAGACGCACGCCATTCCGCGGAAACCCTCACCAGATCGTCGCGTGTAGCCTGGGAAATCGCCAGGAACCCGTCGGCGGAATGGAGCAGTGATCCGAACCAGGCCCTATAATCGCGGACCAGCGATTGCATGAACCATTGCGGCGCGATCAAGGGGATCAAATCGAAGACCAGCGGGATGTAAACCACCCCGTTGCGCGCGCGGACGTTGCGAACATCGAGCAGATAGTTCCGATCCGCCCACGACGTTCCCAGGTTCACCAATACGGTGGATGGCGCGAATTCAAGCGTTCGGGCTACCGCGATTTGCCGATACATCTGGTAGAGCTGGCTGGTCCAAGCCGGATCCTGTACGTCGTCGCTTTGCTTGGCCAGCCGGCAAAGCGTGTCAAAGTGCTTGCGCGACAATTTGATCCAGCCCCGTCGCGCGCCCGAATAGACGCAGAATACCGGCTGGGGATCGAACATCTGCTCTAGGCCGACCAGAGACACTTCTATTTGAACGCGTTGAATGCCGGTCGGCAGCCGGCGCTGGCCGAAAAAGGCGAGCAGGTCGGTCACGTCGAGCACAACCGCACCTGCGGGCAATTGGCCCGTATCGTTCGATATCCGGTCGTTCGGCTCGATCTCCAATACGTCGAGTACGGTCGACCACAAGCCAGCGTCGATGTCGTTACGATCGGGAAGAAGGCGCACGAGCTCGGAAACGGCCTGCAGATTATAGCGGTCGCGTTGCAAAGCCGTGATGAAATACCCCGCTGCATCGATCGGTTGGCGCCACGCCTTCGCCAGATGGCCGAGCCGAAGGAGCGGCTCGGTATCGTCCGGTTTCAGGCGCGCCGCTTCCTCATAGGCACGGGCGGCTTGGTCGATGTCACCGGCCTCTTTTTCCATATGGCCAAGTTGCACCCACACATGCTGTAGGTGCGCTTCTCGCCCCAGAGCGTGGCGGTAGGCAATGGCCGCACTGCGCCAGTTCTGCTGGTTTCGCGCCGTGTTTCCAGCGCGAATATGACGGGCTGTGGCTCGATGCACGCGGACGCCATTTGAGCGCTGGCTCAGCGACAATCGCTTGAATATGCGGATCCACCACCGTTGGATTGATCTCATGATGCTGGTCCTAGCGTGCCGGAAAGGACGCTGACAGAGGTTTTCGGGCGTCGACGACTCCGTCAAACCAACGAAGCGTCCGCTTCCGCGCGGCAACGAACCGCAAATCCAGAACTGTTCTACCTAGCCCATTTGGTCGCTTCAACTCTTCGCCTGAGGTGATCCGCCTTGTGGTTATGATGTACGTCCGGTTCTCGCTCTCGCTCCGAACCGTCTATGAACTGCTGTTCGAGCGCGAGACTTGGCCGATTTGGGCCGGGAGGCATGAGTTCGACGGCATTCGGGCCGTGCGGACCCGCTACGGCGGTCCGCGCCAACATCTGCAAGAGATGGAAGACTGATCGATCTCTATCCCAGCCCGGACCAAGGGTGAAGGTCGACTGAAAAAGGTTTAGGCCGCCTTGCGGACGATAATGCCGATACACGTCGTTACGAATCCGTCGAAGCCGACCTTGAGATGATATTGTTCGCCAACCCACTCCTGTATTTCAGTCGGCATGTCGTGATGGAATGGAGGAATGTCGACGAACCGATCCATCACCTTCTTGCCAAGATCGAAATTCAGTTCGGCAACATAATGGCCGTTCCCGCGCAACCGGTCTGCAAGGGCTCGGATGTGCTTTTGCTGGAAGAGAACCGTGACCCAATTGTCGATTGTCGGCCCTTCGGGATTGATGTTGAATTCCGTGGTGTGAACTGCCAGTCCGCCCGGACGAAGCGTGGCCAAGGATGCCTCGATGAAGGTGAGACCGTTCTCGATCGAACCCAGATGTTCCAGCGCACATACGGACCAGCACAGATCATATCCGTTTAGGGTATGCGGAATGTCATTCATGTCGACATACTGCAAATTCACGAGCTTCTCGAATGCATCGATCGGCACGAGATAGGGTTTGAAGGCCTGCACCAAGCTGGCGGCATGTTGATTGGTATCCGCCCACCCCGCCAGTTGCGCTCGCTTCGGCTCCAGATCGGTGATGGTCACCTGCATGCCGAGCGAGGCGAGGTAGCTCGGGATGGGTTCTTCGCCGCAACCGAATCCCAATGCCCGACTGCCCGGTTTCAAATGGCCGTTTTCGAACATCGCCTGGAGAATATAGACGAGCTCCCAAATTTTGCGGTGATACACGACGGGTATCTTGAGTTCAGCACACCAATGCGCCGCCCAATCGCTCTCGATATCGTCTTGGATCGAAAGGCTTGTTTCAAGTCCGACGTGGCGCGCGGTGGTGAATTCGGGAGCCGGTAAGGCCTCGGCAAGTTTTCTTGCAAGATCATAGCCGTACAGCTTTATACTGAGGTGGGCGGCTGTCAGGTTTTTGACGATGTCGGTGAGCGCGTTCATGTTTGGCTGGGCGTTTTTGTTGACCAGCGAAAGCATCGACTTGAGCTTTGCCTTTTCGCGTCTCCGAAAGATTTTACTGAGCATCGCTATCCGTCCGCATGTGATAGTCAAATACAGGGTGGCGCACCCCACAAACGCTGCCAGCTAGGCAATACCGGGCCTGGCGTACACCTCATTTTTTCGAGCTTTCACATCAGAGATGGAACGGTTCGACTGGCAGCTTCCCGCCGCCGCGATCGGCGCCGGTGCAGGTCGGCCGCACCGTATCTGGACGTTAGAAAATCGCGAAACCTGCATACCCATTGCGCCATTCGAGAAAAGTGGAGCCTTCGATAACGACGGTTCTTCGGGGCGAGTGAGACCGCCAACTTTTGGTGATTGATCGCTGCGGATCACGCGCCGTGTTTCCACAGCATGGCGGCATACCACGTTCGGAGATGCGCAGCCTTTGGCAATGCGTTCACGACTTCCTCCGAGATCACGATCGCTTCAGACCTTGCGTCGGCGAGCGAGAGATCGTCTGCCAAAGGAATGAGGTACAGTGGCAGGCGCTCGGTCCGGCCGGAGATTTCGCGGTGAAGTGTTACCGCCTCCGTATGATTGCCAGTGCGGGTGAGGATATGTGCCAAACTCAGCAGCCCGAGAGGATTTTCAGGTCGCGCGTGCATGCGGCCCGGGCCAGCCTAAGCTAAGCGGCATGCAAGGCCGCCGCTTCGGTTGGCGTTCAGCCAGCGCGCCAAGATAAACGGAACTGGGATCACGTCCGCCCGGACCAAGCCGTCCGGCAGCTATTCTGGAACTGCCGATACCGGTATTCGATGGCGATATCGGGATGGTACCGATCCTGCGACGGGCTATCGTCGATGCGTTATCGCGATCGGAACTTCTATGCCTGTTCTCCACACGTCTGCTCTCTCCCAATATGTCGACGACGCAAACGCCGCGCCGGGAGGATATCAAGATCCCGAGATCGTCTCGCGATACGAACCGATCGAACTGATGTTCGATACGGTGATCGATCATTCCCTTTCGCCCTATTCGGAAACGTATTTTGACCAGCAGATGGCGCTTTACCGGGAAATTTCCGGGCGCGATCTCGACCAGGAGCAAGGCGAGCTTCATGCCGACGATGTTGAGGGCCTGCGCCGAGCGCCAAATCCAACCGGAATTCAGGATTCGGCGGTGCTCGCCGAATATGTGCGCTGCGTCTCCTCGATGCTCGCTCTATCGTGCCTCAACGGGCGCCCGACGGTCCTTGACATGGGGGCGGGACACGGGCTCGGATCCGAGATCATCGCCTATACCGGGTGCGAGGTCCATGCCGTGGACATCGATGCCGGCCTCGGCGCCCTAAGCCGTGAGCGCATCGCGGCGCGCGATCTGGACGTCACGCGTTTCGACCTCAATTTCGATGATCTCAGCGCGCTTGAGGACGACCGCTACGATGGGGCCTTCTTTTTTCAGGCGTTGCACCACTGCCTTCGCCCGTGGAAGCTCATCGCAGACCTAAAGACCAAACTGCACGACGATGGCGTCATCGCGTTTGTCGGGGAGCCGGTGCAAAGCTATTGGTGGCAGCACTGGGGCGTGCGACTGGATCCGGTTTTGCTTTATGTCGCACGCCGAGACGGTTGGTTCGAGTCCGGTTGGTCACACGCATTCATTCGAGACTGTTTCGAACGTAGCGGCTTCCACCTCACCTTTCTCACGGGCGGATATAGAGGCGACGAGATCGGCATCGCGACCTGCAGTGAAGCCAGGCGTCAAACCGTGCTCCGCTTGGCAGGAGAGCTCGGCCTGCACGAGGTTCATGCGGTCGGGTCGATCGGCGACGACCGGCACTACCAAAGCAGTTTGGGCGAGCCTACCAGACTGCTCGGCCGCCCGGCGTTTCGGCAAGTACGAGCGGGAAACGATGCGCTTGTTTATGGGCCCTATGCCGATGTCACTGCGGGTACATACGAAGTGTCCATGCTTGTTCAGTATAGCCGGCCCCTGCGCCGCTTCAGGAGCGCAGAGCATCTGAGGATCGACATAATACATGGTCCTGAATTCAAGACATTGTTCAGAACTCGCGAACGTACCGGAAGCGTCGGCAAAGTGCGGCTTTTACAGTACCGGTTTGACATGGACGCGGACACGAGGAAACTTGAGGTTCGCGCATTCCCACGCG
>Ga0160428_1001271_pt1 | contig 20149 bp, 11 predicted proteins | sample SolpanmetagenomM_FD_108198 | JGI IMG/M metagenome (GOLD analysis project Ga0160428, IMG submission 108198) | Solar panel surface microbial communities from Lawrence Berkeley National Laboratory, California, USA - M | ecosystem: Engineered > Built environment > Solar panel > Unclassified ... | reverse complement strand
TTTTCCTAGCAGCGAGTTCCTGCGGTGTCTTGCAAGAAGAAAGGAAATCCTCCAAGGTCCTCTAGGAGCAAATTTGGTCGGATTCCAGTCCTACGGATACTGCCGACACTTCGTGTCTTGCAGCAAACGAATCCTTCACTTTGAATCTACGGCGGCAGGTGTTGATGCATATGGTGCTCATGTAGCAGTGGACGCATTCCCCATTGGTATTGATGCCGATACCATTAGGAAACAAGCTTTCGAGGATCCCAATGTTGACGAGAAGATTCAGGGCATTCGCGACATGTATGCTGGAAAGCGTATCATTGTTGGCCGTGACCGTCTAGATACTGTTAGAGGTGTTGCACAAAAGCTCCAAGCTTTTGAGATCTTCTTGGATCGCTACCCACATTGGAAGGACAAGGTTGTTCTTATTCAAGTTACGAGCCCTACGAGTATTGAGGAAGAGAAGGAGGATTCCGAGCACAAAATCTCAAACAAGATATCGGACCTGGTCTCACGAATCAACGGCAGATATGGTTCGCTGAGCTTCTCACCTGTTCAGCACTATCCTCAATATATTTCCAAGGAAGAGTACTTGGCCTTGCTGCGAGTTGCAGATGTAGGTCTGATCACAAGTGTACGTGATGGCATGAACACGACAAGTCTCGAGTACGTTGTCTGTCAAGAAGGGAATTATGGTCCATTGATTCTGTCTGAGTTCTCGGGCACTGCTGGAAGTCTGACGAGTGCGATGACCATCAATCCGTGGGACCTCTACGGTGTGGCAGAGACGTTGGACGAAGCACTACGCATGTCACCCGAAGAAAGGAAAATCCAGCATCAGAAGCTCTACGAGCGCGTCACCTCAAATACCGTTCAAGCTTGGGCAGACAACTTTCTAAACAGACTATCGTCCACCATCGCATCACACGGCGCAGCCAGTGTCACACCAGTTCTCGATAAAACAGCCGTACTTGCGCAATTCCGCAAAGCCGACAAGCGTCTTTTCTGTTTCGATTACGATGGCACTCTCACTCCTATCGTCAAAGACCCCAATGCTGCTATTCCTTCTGACCGTGTTCTCAGAACCCTGAAGACGTTGGCAGCTGATCCTAAGAACGCCGTCTGGATCATTAGTGGTCGCGACCAAGCCTTCCTCGACGAGTGGATGGGCCATATCCCCGAGCTTGGTCTGTCCGCTGAGCATGGTTCTTTCATCCGTCATCCAATGGAGGACACATGGGAGAACATAACCGAAACGTTCGATATGTCCTGGCAACAAGACGTCATCAAGATTATGCAAGAGTATACCGAAGCAACTCAGGGCAGTTTCATTGAACGCAAGAAGGTCGCTGTAACATGGCACTACCGTCGCGCTGACCCAGAGTTTGGCGAATATCAAGCTCGTGAATGCCAAAAGACTCTCGAAGCGACCGTTGCTAAAAAGTATGAAGTCGAAGTTATGACTGGCAAGGCCAATGTCGAGGTCCGCCCTACATTCGTCAACAAAGGCGAGATTGTCAAACGTCTTATTCGAGAGTACAGCGAACCTCCTCGCGAATCTGCAATCAATAAGAACCCTTCTGCCGACCCAACGATGGCAAGTCCAGGTCGTCCTGATTTCGTCCTCTGTTCTGGTGACGATTTCACTGATGAGGATATGTTCCGCGCCCTCAACGCATCTGATCTGCCCAACGAGCACGTCTTCTCTTGTACGATTGGTGCGAGTAGCAAGCAGACACTTGCAAGTTGGCATTTGCTGGAGCCCGCGGATATGATCAGCACGCTCAGTCTGTTGAACGGTACGGGAATTGATGCGCAAGATCTGGGAAGTCTTGCTGTGGTGGATGGGAGTGTGCCGGAAGGAAGATCGCTGCCCATCCGAGAGGTTTGATCGTAGATATGATCAATGGCGAGAAGGCGGAAGAGTAGTACGGACGAAGCGGAAAGACATATACGGACGACATAAGACACGGTCTAGATTTACTATAGCATTACTACTATCGCCTTCCGATGCTTCACGAGGAATAAGGCTAGCTTCTATAACATTAAACGTTGACAAAACAGCTACTTTGTCCCATCCTTTTCCGTTGCTGGCAACAAGAATCTTTTTCAATATATGTGTCGTTGCACCTCCTATATCTTGCGTGCTCTACATCCGCAGCTTTCGGTTCATCTGCCTCCGTGGTCAATCCGGATGCCATTTATGCTAAAGCTTACGAAACATATTTCTTCTACATATGGTCATAATCAAACTCATGAGCCAGACGAGACATCTAGGAATGGCACCTAGCTCGAGTGAGCGAAAACACATGACGCCGGTAAACCGCTTTTGGCCTGTAGGCGTCTCAGTGTGAAGTTAGTTGTAAGTAAGGTAGTTTCTGCAAGCAGTGAGAGAGTAGGTATGCGGTCTTCGTCTTCTCTAATCGGCGTGTTGGTCTGCAAAATAAGTTGTGACAGGAAGCGCACAACCTACATTGTGTTGATGGGTCATGAACCAACCTCAATCTCTGTGTATATACGCAGTGTTTCAATTGGCCTTTTGCCTAGCATCAACTGTTCCGAGCATCTCTCCCTGAAGTAATGACGAACTTGTTTCTTTTGCCAATGCGTCGTCACTACAATTCCACCACAACTACACCTCCCATCAATCACTCTCCTCTTCATCGTCGAATGCCGCTAATTCTCTCAGGCCCCTCGCTAATTTCCTTCTCGGTCTCCCTCCACTTTCGTCTTCCTCCCCACTGCCTTCACTCTCCCCCCACTTGGCATTTCCTTCTTTGATTTCTTCGAGGTCTTTCTTAAACTCCCTCTCCTCCTTGATTTTCTTCGCCTTGTCTTCCGAAAATCGCCCTTCCATGCCTACATCCTTGAGCAAACGCTTCAAGTGCGCAATTTTCTCCTTGGGAGTATCGCAATTGGACAGTTCTTTAGACCAGACTTTGCGAAGGCCGCATTTTACTAGCCAGGACTGGAGACGTTTTATTTCTTCTTCTTGAGGGGTTAGTGTGCTCTCGGGTTTGGTGGACTTTGCTTTTGTGGTGGGAGCGTTGCTGGGTGGTTTTTTCGAGGTTGTCGAGGTCTTGCGTCCTCCTTTTTTGGCTGGTGGTTCGTCGAAGACTATTGACATTTCGCTGTCGGAGTCTTGCTCTGGTGCTTTATTCTCGCTGAGGTTTCGTTGTGGTTGCGGTTGTTCTTCTTCATCATTCTCGTTATCATCTTGAAGCTCTTCTACGTCTTCTGCTTCTTCGATGTCTTCGTTCTTTTGGTACTCATCTTCTGAAGCCTTTCCTTCCTCCTCCTCCTCCTCCTCTTCTGCGTCCTCACTCGCAGCCTCTTCATCCGAAGTAACGACTTGCTTCTGTCTTTTCCTGCTCGTCTGTGTTATAGCCTCATCGCTCTTCCGTTTTGTGGGCCTTGTTTGACCCTTCTGCGGTGCAGACTTTCGTACAGGCTTCTTCAACTTCGGTGACGATGGCGCTTCTTCCGCATCATCGTCAACGTCCTCGACATCCTCGACACCCTCGTTGTCCTCCTCCTCATCATCTGATGCCGCCTTTTTAGTAGGACGCTTCGACGTTCGTTTTGGTTTTGGTTTCGACCTCGCTTGCGGTTCTGGCTTGTGTTTCACTGGTACAGGTTCTGGGGACGGCTCTTTTACATCCTCATCTTGTGCATTGGTGTGCTTAGCCTATGACGTCCTTTTAGTTAGTGACTGTCCACGAACATAGACCTAGGGCAACTGTGGTAGAGACATACAATCTCGTCTAGAACGATCTGTTTACTCTTTGCGTTCCATTTGTCACTGGTCTTGAAAAAATCATCTGCCAGCTTCAAGTTCCTGGCGACAGTCGCGCGAATGCGCTTGTGAGTGAGGTTCTCCTCGTCATCGTTGGTATAACATGCTTGGACAGCGGCGCGAAGAGCGGAAGTGATAGCTGTATCTGTAGGAACGCGTTTACGCGTGGGAATAGGTGCGTCGGAGTCAGAGGATGACATTTTGTTGTTAGCGTAGCTCAGAGAAGTTTCAGGCGTGTTTCACGCGTTCGAGTCCCCACTTGGCACTGAACGCCTTGGCATTGGTGTAGTGGCTCAATGTGGAGGGCACCACTACAATTGCATCCAAAACAATAACATTCTTGTATGACAATGGCTTGTGAGATGAATTACTGCATAAACCAGTATCAGGTTGAGAAAGTAAGTCATCAACCAAGTGAAGAAAAACAAGACATGAAGATAAACAGCCGTCGATTGTCTATCTTAAAAGCTATACAAAAGTATATCCAAAAAAGTGGTCTAATCAAACATGTACGAATCCAAACAAAAGATCTTCTAAACAAAATCCAAACCAATATGCAATGCCGAAAAAAGATATACCGCGCTATGCTGCCAAGAAATACAAAAACCAAATCGCTATCCTATTTTTCACCGGTCCTTCTCTTCCTCACCGTATCATCCTTATCTTCTCACTCTCTACTGAGAGAAACCGCAAGCAGAGCCAACGTTCTTGTTGGGAACGTTGAAGTACTGGGTCATCAAGTTAGGGATCCAGCTCCCAGACTGGAGGTTGGCTTCCCACTGGCAGAGGTCAGTTCTCCAATGAAGGTCGAAAGACTGGTATGAGGCAGAGAGGAGACCACCACTGGCCTGTTGCATGGCGTAGGTGGCAGCGGCACAGATGGTCTTGGAACCGTCAATCCTGATGGTCTGGCCGAAGAGCGATCCGAGGAGGTTGGCAGGGTTAATTGGGTTGAGGGTGTAGCCGGTACCCTTGTGGTAGTTGTTGAAGGTGGTGGTGGTGAACCAAGACTTCATGGTGAGGGTAGGGCATTGGGTCAAGTCGCTGGAGACGGGAGCGCAGACAGCGGGAGTAGGAGTGGCCACAACGGTGCTGGAGGTGCTGCTGGACTTGGTGACAGTGGAGATGGTGGTAGAAGCAGCAGAGCTAGTGGTCTTGATGGCGCTGGAGGAGGTTGAAGTGGCAACAGCGGAAGAAGAGGTGGAGCTGGAGCTGGTCTTGGGCGCGGCGCTGGAGGTGGTAGGAGCAACGACGCTGGAAGTGGTGGAGGCAACGCTGGAGGTGGTGACAACGACGACAGAGCTGGTGCTGGCAGCAACGCTTGAGGTGGAAGTGGTGGAGTAAGTGTAAGTAGCAGGGAGGACAACAGCAGAACCACCGTTGGCAGCGTTGTAGTAGAGCTCCAAGTGCCAGCTGCCACCGCAGTTCTCGGTAGAGTTACCGGTACAGGCTATGTTGCAACCGCCGGTTGAGTCCTGGGTAGTACCAGCTTGGACAGTGTTGCCACAGTAGCACTCACGGCCGTACTCAACACCGAAGTAGGCGTAGCTGGAGCAGTATGAAGCGCAGAGCTCGACGGTCATACCGTCAACGGAGGTGGTGCTGGCCTCAGTCAAAGCACGACCATTTCCGCCGTTTCCGGATGCATCGACGGCGCAAGTATCGTAGACGAATCCACCAGCAGCGGGGACGACAGTGGGAGCAGCAGTGGAGGTGGCACTGGCAGTAGCTGAGCCTGAGCCTGAGCCAGATCCTGCGCCGGCGGCAACAGTGGAAGTAGCGGAGGAAGTGGCGGTAGCACTGTAAGTGGTAGAGGCAGGGAGGTTAATAGCGTCACCACCAGCGAACTCGTAGAGGTTGAAGACACCAGCACCACCACACTGCTCGGTAGCATCACCAGCGCAAGCCATGTTGCAGGCTGAGGGGTCAGCCTGGCTAGTACCGTTGGCGAGAGAGTTACCACAGTAGCACTCGTCGGCGTACTCAACGCCGAACAAGCTGTAGCCGAGGGCAGAGCAGTGCTTGGCGCAGAGGTCGACAGTCATGTTAGCGTCGGTGAAGGAGTCACCCTGGAGAGCACGGGTGTTGACAAAGCCATTCTGGAAAGGCTCGGTAGCACACTGCTGGAAGTTGTAACCATCGTCGGAAACAACAGCAGTGGGCGCGACGGTAGCGGAAGAGCTGGTCGAGCTGGTGGAGGTGGCAGCAACGCTGGTGCTAGTGCTGGAAACAACGATAGGAGCGCTGGAGGTCATAAGAGGAGCGCTGGATGTGTACTTGACAGCGCTGCTTGAGCTGGTCGATGAAGTGGAGGCAGGAGCGGCAACAGAGGTGCTGCTAGTGCTGGCCTTCACAACGGAGCTGGTAGAAGAGCTGGAGCTGGAGCTGGAGCTAGCAGCCTTACTGACGCTCGTGCTGCTAGAAGCGGGCCAGCCCTGGGCGGCGGAGGCCATGGAAGAGGTCGAGGCGGCCTGGGCAGAGACGGAAGAGGAGCTGACTGAGTTAGAGCTGCCACCACAGAAGGGGTAGGTGAGGCAAAAGGTGTAGGGAGCTGCGTTGGCAGCAGCCACGAGGGCGGAAGCGGCGAAGATCTCGGAGGCGCGCATATTGATTGTTGGCTAGTTTGTTAGTGGAAGAAGAGTCGAGTGTTTTTTAGGGTAGAAACGTATGTTTTTTGTGATAAAGTGTAGAAATGAATCAAAAAGTAAAGGTAGTTTGAAGTTCTCTAAAGAGTGTAATAGTTTTCTGCAAAGGACTGTAGTGGTCTGAAGAGACTGTGATGCCGACGGGCTGATGAGAACGCGATGTTCAAAGAGTGGAAGTTGACTGTGCAGAAGACTGGAGTGAGAGAGTGTGTTGATGTGGAATGAGGAAAAAAGAGGTAGAGAGTGGTTGTGTCAGTAGTCTTATATATCCATTGTGAGGACGAGATGATGCTGGCCGATAATAGAGATGGCTGCTGCAAGGGCCTACCTCGAGTGTGTGGCACCATCGTCCAAACGTTCTTCAATAGAGTACGAAACCAATCCAGGGTTGTGACTAAGCCAAGATGTGGTCTGGATCATCATCTCAACTCTGTATTGGGACGATACAGTAAACGCTATTCGTCCTCAAGCTCAAACTCTAGCGTCGTAACCTCGATACGACAAGCCTAGGTTGTGCACTTTACGAGCAGTTTTGGAAAACCGCCGAGATCGAGCTCGGAATGTGCTCATTCGCAGGAAGACTGTTCAGCCACTCAAGTGATCGTGCAGCTGTGATCAGCACAATCGCCCGAGCTCGTGCTTAATGAATCCTGAATGCAGTAACGTACCAAGCTCCTTACAGTCTGTGCACCATGGTTTAACAAGCATAAGGCACTTGGCATGGTCGTTATGCACAGATCAAGGCTACAGGGTGTTGCAGATGTACCGAGCTCTACCTTGTACAACAGGGAATAAACGCTTGCTGGCAGGTTCAGCTCTAGACTTTGCATGGTATGACTTGAGCAAGGCGTAAGGCAATAGCCCTTGTTAGAGATCATGGCCGAGCCTGCGTTTCGATCACCTTAGAGAGCACATAACTATGATGTGACTGTACTCTCTGTGAGAGTACGATCCGTATAATCCACCCTACTACACAGCAATGTAACACACGAAAGAGAGTCTGCTCCACAAGTCCAGCGGGGAGATAGTCTACACTCTTAGACTTCATCGCAAGGAGGGGTTCGTCAACGTTCGTTTGTTCAATACGATGTTTCCTGGTATAGGGATGTAATACGAGAGTGGGTTCGATCGCAAGAGTCAAAGCTTGGACATTATTGTCTGTCGAATCAAGCCTCTATCGTCTAGACCCTCGAGATGAGACAGATGAAGATATGTGGGATATCAGATAGGTTATTTTGAGTCTTTCCAGTATGTGTTTCCAGAGGTAGAGAATAAGGTAAAGATTGGACGACGTCGAAACAAAGTATTGGTGGCGCCTTGCGGGCCGTGCCGGGTGGAGCTCTCTGCCCTATGCAGAACACCTATGGAATATCCTCCGAACCTCCAACCTTCAAATATCTGTCAGTCATGCGCTGTGGCGCGCCTAATGTGCCTTGATCCATAACGAGGACGTAAGCAGCCAAGTATGGTCTTTCGTATTGGATGCGTATCACACCACCGAAGCCGAGACAGTAAGTCGCCCAATGCGAGTCCTTGCCGATGATCTGGCCTGCCCCTCGAGCTGTTGTCGTTAGGTGAGGAGAAGAATACTCGTGCATTCTGGGTGGCCAGGCTCAATGGGTCTTCCATTCAACTCTGTTCGTCTTTTGTGATTTTACAGGAATGAGACCGGCAGTTGACTCAATCCCTGTCTTGGAGCCATCAAATTTGACACATCGAGCATATCGAGAACGAAGGAAGTGTTCGAGCCTTACGCCACGGTATAGTGAAGCTTTACAATTATTCGCAAGTGGCTGAACAACATGAGCACGATCACAGCACAGATTGAACTTCCAACACTACGCAGTGCTGCGATCGAGGCACTGGAAAAAACTTGTTTGTCTCAATCATGGTACTGTGATGTCGCTGTGTCGCCAGCGAAGAGCTCTGGAGCGCCCAAAAGCATGTCGTGACTGATGAGATGGCGCTGTGCTCGGATTGTTTTCGTGGCGAGTATCGTCTACCAATTGTCGTCCATAACCTAGATCAGGAGGCATAAAAAACTCTTGGCAGACAAGACAAGTACAAGGAAGCCAGGTGTAACCAGTTGCTTTTGTGTAACCTCTTGCGTATTGGCTTCACATTGACATCAGCTGTAATCTCCATGTTAAATGAAACCACTAGAATCTCTCCGTGAGCTGAGATCATGTGCTAATAACTAATACAGATATAGTATGCCTCTAATATGATGGGTCTCATCATGATATTATCCAGCTTACTGTCGTCTCAAGACAGATAGGTCGTAAACACAAACGTCCTCATTGTACTTACGTCCACTACAGAGGTGGATTTTGTGGGGCGATGTCTTGGCACAACTAAATAACGTCTCAGACTAGTTTCAGATACTCGTACAAACATTATCAGACCACAAAAGACTTCATGTCCTAGTGTACTCCTCATTGTGACATTCCTCATAATATGCTGTGACCCACCACTTTCATGTGAGATTGTCCCCAGTATCTGCAACATATTGACCATGCATCTAAACCTCCAAAATCTAGGGAGGCCTCGCAACGCCTAAAACGCGCCATCCAACTCTCTTCTCTCACAATCGTCAAGCGTATACTGACATCCAACCCTACGCTCCTCCAAAACGTTGATGAAAAGGGCAATACCTCCCTCCATCTAGCCGCCGAGCTCGGTCTACCAGACATTGCCGTACGTCAGCATTTGTAGTCTTGCTCGACTGGCAGCCGAACCCGACCAGATCACAAATACGCGCTACTCGCATATCGCATCGGCTAACATCATCCCAAGGCCTACCTCCTCCAAGCCGGTCACGAAAGCAATGGCATCACCCGGAACATCCTCGGCGAAACCGCCCTGATGATCGCGTGCAAAGCAAGCGACAACGACACAAACAACACAGCCAGTGTCGCAATAACGCGTCTAATAATAAAATCATCCGACCCGTCCAGCGTCTTAATCAAGGACAAAACCGGTATGGACGCACTCTCTCACGCTTCCAAACACGGCAACACAGCCGTCGTGCAATTGCTGCTTTCCTTACCAAAAGAAGCCTTTCTGCCCCATTTCGAAACAGGGGACAATAGTCTAGCCTCAAGCAATAATGATGATAACACTACCAGTGTTACAAGTACAGGCGTAGATCTCAAACCAGGCTCCCATCCATTACTACGCACGCGAGATCTAGCAGGTAACACGCCGCTACACCACGCCAGCGCATGGGGCCATTTGAAAGCCGTAAGAGTGCTCGTCGATGCCGGGTTGAGCGCTACAGCACGCAACGCAGCAGGCTGGACGCCGATCGAATATAGCGCCACTGTAGCCGCAGAGGTTTACTTGCGGAATCTGATGAGAGAGAAATTGGGACAATTGGGGCCAGGGAGTCGCGTGGGTAGTCGGGGAAATATTGGGGCGCTCGGAGCGACGGGGAGGAAGGTTAGTGGTGGGGTTGTGGGAGCGGGAGGTGGGTTTGGGGTGGCGAAGGGCGGTGTTAGGAGTGGGATGAGGTTGGTAGAGAGTGATCGTAGTGATGATGAGGAGGAGAGGGCAAATTCTGATGAGGCTGCTTTAGGGAGGGCGAGGACGTTTACTTGAGGGTAGTATTGTTGTATTAGTACACAATGATGGCAGAACAGGGTTGTGACAAACATACTCCAAGTAGAGGATGGTGATGTATGTACAAATAGACAATCCTCTCATGCCAATAAAGCCGCGTCCTCATCCATGTCATCATCCAAATACTCTCCACCAGCCGCATCATAACTTCTCCCTCCATATCCTCTTCTCTCAGCACCATCACGCTCCCCCTCCCGTCTCTTCTCCTCATCCAGCAAAGACGCCGCCCACAGCGCACTCCCCGTCGCACTCGTCAAAAGAAACAGCATACTGAACAACGGCACCAACTGCAACACCAAATGCATCGCCCCAAACGCAGAATATCCTTTCCTATACCTGCCAATCCACTCCTTCTTCTCCTGCTTTGAAAACTCCATCAACTTGAACAATCTGTAATGCGCAAACGGTCCTGCTCTGTAGCCCGTCAACCACAAAAACGCAGGAACACCGACATACGGCACCAAGTTCAATGGCAGCAGCAGGACGAATTCGACAATCTGGCGTAGCGAGAAGGGCGAATAGACGCTCTTGTGTGTTGGGCGACCGAGCCGCTTTAGCTCACTGCCTTGGCTTCCAGCTGTAAGTACTGCCTCGACAGGTCGATGTGTGCGGACTATTTCTTCGTAGCCGCGGGATACAAGTACGGCGTCGAAAGCGTCAACGAGTTGCTCGTCGATAAACCATGCTTCGACTAGTAGCGCTGTAATGGCTGCGCTTTCTGAGAGAACGAGGAAGATTGTGTTGAAAAAGGCGGCGCTCGAGGGGCGGTGGAAGATGGCTAGGAACGCCCATTGAGGCAGGAAGGTCCAGAGGAAAAGGGTGAAGGTGACGAAGAGGGAGAGGATGACGGTGGTGAGAAGGCGTGAGGTCAGGAGAGGGTGGAGGGAGGTGTGCGTTACGAAATGGGATATTCCCTAAGGCAGTACATGTGAGTGAGTGAAGGCGGAACAGATTTATAGGACGCGCATACTGTAATTGGGTACAAGAATGCGGCGCGGGTTGCTGGAGGGAGGGAGAGATTAATATGAGCTGGCTTAAGCCAGCGTGGTATTGCATGCGGCATTGCGATGTGACGACGAGCGGGAGATGGTAAAAGTTGTGGTTGGCGCAAGAGCATCGCATCACCTCGTTGTCGATTAGGCCGAGACGAACACTCTCGGCATAAAGCATAAGCATTTTAACTATGAATGATTGTAGTCATTCTCATAATTTTCATTCAGCATTTAGCGTATTACTCTATCTAGTCGCTGCACTGTTCGCGGCGAGAATTTAGTCTATAGTCCCTCAAAATCACCCACATCATCCTCGTCAAGGTCTCCGTCCTGGATGTCCTTCGCTATCTCCCTCTCCCTGTCTCGCGCTTCCTGTGCGGTTTTGAGCTCCTCACGCCTTCCATTCATAGGAAATCTCATGGCCTTGACGCATTCATCATGCAATCCCAAACATGCCTGAATACGCTCGTGAAATGCATCGGCAGGCTCATGTGTGGCGTACACATCGCCAGCACGTTTCGTCTCCATGAAGCCTTTCTCGTGATTAATAGTGGCCTCTATGACACCATCTCGGATGGCTTTGGCAACAATGTACTCGGCAGACTGCTCTGATTCGATACCAAGACGGATGCAGATGTCGCGGAGAGATATACGTGAGTAAGCGAGGGAGAGCATGCGAACACCCGTGCGAATAACATTCTGGCGTAGACGGCGGGTGAGTGTATATGTACCGTCCCTGCGGAAAACAGCAGCGTTGGCAGTGGTTGCTTTGGTGAAGGCGTGCAGATCACCAGTTCGAACGGCCTGGACGAGCTTGAAGTATGGTGCAAGCGAGGCTTCAAGCTTGGGTTGACGGAATATAGCACGATCGGGTATATCACCCATGAGGAGCTCGACGACCACGAGGAGCTTCATGGAGGATTGATAGAATCCTGCTGCGACAGAGCTCGATGGTGCTTTGCGAGTAGCAGCAGTCAAATGAGCGTGCGCTTCAGAGTAGGAAAGTTGGATTGCGCGGATCCGTCCAAGGTAGTAGAGATAGCGTGCTACTTGGTTGTTCGATGCTGTTAGGGGAAACTGGTTGTGCGCGACGAGAAGGTCGGCCTGTGTGATAGAGGCGGTGGAAATGTAGTTGCGTAGTAGGAGGACAATGGTGGCAGCTTGAGTTTCTTGGTCTTTTCGTAACACGGCGCTGCGTAGAGCTGACAGTAGCTTCTCACGAATGTCAAACACTGGCGACTGCTCGGAAGGTGGCTGCGGATCCAGGTTCTCGTGGAAGAGCTGAAGATAGAAGTACACACGCGCACCTAGAGCATCAATTGTACGACGGTTGAATGCACGAATCTTCTCGATGAGGTCCAACGAGAACTTTGCTCCAGCTTGATAGTCTTTCGCATCAAAATATGTCACCTAATAAGTATTTTAGCAAAACAGCCATGGATCAAAGTTACTGGTGCAACTAACCTGCTCGAGAATAGCGAGGTAGACTTCTTCTTCTGGCAGTAACGATGTCGTCTCTGTCTTGACCTTCTTGACTCCATTTGTAGACTTGTCGCTGCTTCCTGAGCTTCGTGCTTCCTGGACTGATCTGATGACTGAACGTCCTTCTTGACCCTTTGGTAGTCGTTTCCGAATGGAAGAGATTGCTCGTAAAGCGCGAAGGATGAAGCGTACATCAAATTGTTGAATGGCTAGCTGGATGAGGTCGAGATTCGAGGTGATTGCTACAGCGATTGGTCAATAACGGAGGCGAAGAGCCAGATATAGAGCATTATCCTACCACTCTCGATTGATTGCTGTTCCAGAACTACAGGCTCCGGAGCGTCGATTTGCATTTCGTCGGATGATGCCATTATGACAGTGTGATATGTAGCGACAAGTGGTCTGATGTGGTGTTATTTGTAGATGAAATGGAGGATGGAGAACGGATGTCATCTATACATGTAAGTACTATCACGTGCAACTCAATCGCGCAACCAGCGTGTATTTACAAGTCAACAACATCTGTCCAATCACTATTTACGACAATGTCATTACTGGATGCTCATTTAGAGCAAATCGAGCTATGCTCGCAGACCATCTTTGATCTCCCGTTCGTCAATATCTCTCCCACAGACCACCCGGCGCATTCTGATAATTCCCTAGCTTCCACCAGCCAAAGATATTTACCAATGCCATTTTACATACCAACGACATTACTGCTCTTATTCGTGACACTGAATACCATGAACGCGCGCTATTCTCCATCGTGAATCCTACCGACCTTACTGGTACGCAAGAACCAAATGAAGATCCAGCTCGACGAAGTACTGTCTTCGATATACACAATGAAGGAATAGGCGCCGGCAATACGAATCCTGCATCGAGAAGGAGCAAGGCTATAGCGGCAGTACTTGGTGGTGATATGGCAGATCGAATAAAACGCGAACGAGCTACAGATGCTGCGAGCAGTAGGAGGAGGACTGGCGCGGGTCAGGAAAGACTAGATATTGAGCTATTACTAAGAGGTGCAGAAAAGCTATGCGCGGTATAGTACGTTATCCTGCGAACAGCAGTTGGCTTCTTGTCATTCTAATAACGCGATCAGTCCTATGCCAGGTGCACTCGAGCGCATTGCGGCGGTACGTGGACGATTCAGCAAGGCCATGACCTCTATACAGCAATATGAAGAGTTAGTTGAGAGTCAAGCTGCTCAGTTGCGAAGCATGAATCAGCCTGCCACTTTTGGAGATGACGACGACATGGAAGACGATACATTCCAAGATATAGCGCGGCGACCAGCTGGCACTCCTTCTCTTACACATGAAGATATCCTTAGAGAGGAAGAGAGTATCAGAGAGCTTGAACGACGAAAACGAACACTCGAGGACCGTGTTAGTGGCATGGAGAAAGACCTTGGTGGCATCTTACGATGAAAAATGGCATGCCAATGTTTTTTTCATAAGAAGACCATTCATCAAGATGGCAGCTCGTCAGGGCATCTTAGCCCAACAAAGCCCATATCGAGCATGTAACGCCACGTACTGATCAGTGAAAGCGTGATCATGACACGGACCACTGCAATCAGATCGGGCATCTCTCATGCTTTACAGCGAGGAGGATATTGGCCCAGAATCAAGTGTTCAAGATGCATTTGAACAATCAACTCTTACTGGTCGATCGCGTCTTGGGTACGTATCATGAAATGACAATTGTGATCGATGTTACTAAACAAGCGCATAGTGGAAGGAGGGCAACCTCCAGGCACTGATCAGATAGAGATGGAACCTGAGCCCTGGGAATAAGAGACATAAGGCACTGAGAGGAGCGGCCTGCTGTAGTACGAAGAATATGCTGTAACGAGGGCATGCAGATGTAGATATTGTTGAAATATGAGCTGTAACACGCCTGAAACAAATGAGCTGCCAAGGGGTCACGTGCAATTCAAAGTGAAACGACGAAGTGCGGGCGCCTAAGTGACTCAACCACAGACTCGACAGTTTGTCATAGCGCCACCTCTCCGTAACCGCCTTCGCTACTATAAGATCCGTTGCGCGTCCTTTCGCCTGCAATCAGGTTCTGGTGGTCTTCTCTACTCCGCGCATGCGAGCGCCCCGCCTCTTACCAACCTATCACTCCGTCAACTTCCCACACCACTCGAGCTCGTCTATTTCCTCTAGCATACGTATATCGTCAGCTCCTGTTCATCTTGCTCCAACATGAGTGCCCCGGCACAAGATGGCCAGGCGCCAGCCCAGACCAGCAACCCTCTGCGCCAAAGGATGCACGAGCTACGACAGAATCAAAAGTACAAGACGCTCATCCTGCCAGAACAAGTGACCCTGCAATACTTTCCGTTTCTTGCGGAAGCGACGATGAAGCAATATCAAACGGGCATGAGCAATTTATGGCAGGCAATCGCGACCAAGGCGGAGGACGATCCACAACATCAGCAGGCACTTGCAAAATGTCAACAATTCTCTCAGAACCTTATCAAACAACTCAACTCGCATCGACAGACCCAGGGTGCGCAACAGTCTAATGGCCAGGCAGCAGCTTCTCAGCAGGCGACAGCTTCCAGTCAAGTGAATCAAGCGACTCAAGCGCAAGCTCCGTCACAACCTCCACAACAGCAGCAGCAGGCAACAAACCAGCAGCCTTCTCAAAATCAATCCCAAAATGCTTCCCAACCTACACAAGATCCTAGTCAATCATCAGCACCACAATCTATACCACAACAGCTACAAACAATGGATCAGCAATCAGAACTACCAGCTGAACTTAAGCAGCGTGTAGAAAGCATGCACTTCGAGGCGCCAAACAACTTACAAGGAAACGCCGCGGCAGAGTGGCGAGCTGAAGCACAAAAGAGATATTCTAGAGCATTACAAGATCAATATCAAGCACAATTGAAAATCGGCCGAGCCGACCAGATCATTAGAACTGCTAAATCCAAAGGACAAGAAATTCCCGCCAACGTCTTGGAAATTAAAGGAGAGGAGGAGAAGAAGTTCCGCGAAGGTCAGCAGCTGATTGATAGTCTTACAAGAGGCCAAAGCGCAAACAAAGTTCCAGCAGCGCAAGCAGCAGCCAGGGTGATTCAACAAACAAACGCGCAGATGCAGTCTCAGAATGGTGAAAATATGCAGAATAGACCTTCGTCGCAAGGACAGACAGCCATGAATCCAGCTATCGCCGCTGCACAGCAACAACAGATGCGAACCTCCATGACGCCTCCGGTCCAAGGTCAACAACAACAACAACAGCAGCAACAGATGGGAGTAAACGCACATCAAAACAACGGCTTCGCTCATCCACAACAACAATTCAACCTCCAACGACCCCAACCCAATCCCACACAAGCAACTCAAATGAAATATCCCACCCCACCAACAAGCTTAGCACCAGGCAGCCTCACAAACCAATCACCCGTGCCTCTTACCCATCAAGCTGCAGTAGCTGCAGCAGCACGCAGTCATTCACAAGCTACACCTGGTGGTATTCCTCAGCTGACAAGCCAAGGCTCTTTCACACAAAACATGAACGATAAGACGACGAACAAATATCCCAGTAGTTTCAACAAAAACTGGACACCGCAGACCCCACAACCAGCCAATATGCAAGCTACAGCGCGACCAACACTTACCGGACTGAACAGTGGCCCGATGGGCGTGATGGGCCAACCCGCAATCCAGAAACAACCACCATTCCTCCTTCAAGGCCAAGGCGATCGAGTTCTGGACAAGAAGAAGTTAGACGAACTAGTGCGACAAGTCACCGGTGGAAGTGGCGAAGGCTTGCAGCCCGAAGTCGAAGAAGTGCGTATTCTCTGCTCACCGCAACACTCAATTGACGATTTGCTTAACTAACCGCTCTCACAGTCCGTCCTCCAACTCGCTGACGAATTCATCGACAACGTCATCACCGGGGCGTGCAAACTCGCCAAGCTTCGCGGCCAAGGCAGTCTCGAGCTCAGAGACATTCAGCTAGTGCTGGAGAAACAGTATAATATCCGGATTCCGGGATACGCGACGGATGAGGTGAGGACGGTTAGGAAAGCACAGCCGAGCGCACAGTATTTGCAGAAGATGAATGCGGTCAGTGCGGCTAAGTTGATGGGTGGGAAGGGTGAGTTGTGAGGGTGAGAGATGGGGGACGAGAGATGAGAGATGAGAACGGGTGAGAGAGAGTAAGGAGTTGTTGCTCGGCATGACTTAGGGAATTGTGCTACCTCATGGATATGAAGCAGCGTGAGTTCGAAAGATAGTCAACACGCGAAAGGATATTTCTCCTCATCTGAGAGCATGGACATGGAGCAGCATTGAGGTGAGACTAGTCGATACACGAAAGAGATATGCTTTCTCCCTCGTCGTCACATCAGACTAGGCTCCCTAAGTTCAATCTCCACGATACAGTCATTGTGTATGGGTATTTGAAGAGTATCAGTGGTGTACAGTATCTGTTTCTTTCTGCTGGGCGCGCATGCAAGTACCAGCTGGGCCTCTATCACTGCGTCCACCTCCTACTTACTAAGCTTTTCGATCGGTTCGTGCTTGGATTGGAGCTTTGTGGTGAGAATTTATGGCATCTCTTCGCGCTTTCGAGGTTTGTACGCTCTTGTGGCCGTGGCTGTCGCTAATGCGTCGTCGTCGACTTTTTGTATTACCTGATAGATAGGACGTATTGGCTGCAGCACTTAAGCAGAGCACGAAGCTACTAACGAAGGTTTGAGAACCCCGGTTCATATGTTGGGTATAGCATTTGCGTCTCCGTAGAGAATGATACTACTACCATTGCGTGGTCTGAATATGTACAGTACTTGATGCTTATTTGTTTTGTTCGTTTGTTTCACACCCGTCATCATGCTCATTCTTTGTGTCGTCCATTATCATCATCGTCATCGTAGGTTCTCCTTTCCTTCTCCTTTGTTGTCCGTTCATCGTTCATCACTCACAGCCAAAACACCCACATTCAAGATACACCTGCGTTACATCACAGCCGCAACAGCAGCACCTTCCTGCCCATACGACGAAGCCATCATCGCCTCCTCCTCCTGCTGCAATTGTCTTCCAACCTCCTCTCCAGTGATACTATCAACATCAACATCCTGTTCGCCGCTTTGTCCACTCAGCGCACTCTTGTACACGCTCTCCTCTGTATCCACCATCTCTTGTTCACCATCCTGCTCTTTATCATCATCGTCCTCATCTTCCTCAGACTCCACAACCATATCAGCACTCAATTTATTCTTCCTCTTCCATTTTCCGCTCGAGTCGCGTGGACCGTGGCCGGGGCCTGGTTTCTTCGCACTGTTTTTGCCACTCCCATCATCCTCACCGTCTGCACCCATTGTAGTGCCATCCATACCGTCACAACCAAGACTTTGCTCCTCCTCAACTACAACGTCCGGTGGTTCCACTCCAGTCCGCTTCCACTCATCCAGAACTTCAAGAAGTGCCGTACACGTCTCAGCTAACGTATCCTTTGTATGCACTTTCTTCTTGATGCTCTGAAAGGCCACCTTCCGATCCATCGTGCTCCACTTACTCGCTTGATCCTGCTTCTTCAACAAGCGCCACGGAATCATTGCTTCATTCAATGTTTCGCTATCAGCTACTGCATGCGCAATTTTGATCTTGTCGTCCAGAGTCATCTTGTTGTAATTTTCCAAGGCCTGACGACGTCGCCATTCGTTCTTCGGAGCGCCAGATGCTGTTTTGCCATCGCCTTCATTGGCAGCAGCAGCGTTAGCGGCAGCTCTGCGACCGACCCCTTCTTCTTCGCGCGCGTTACGTGCTTGCATGATGCGCCAGTGTTGGTAGCATTGCAGTCGCGAACGCTTACGTTCCATCTTTTGCGAAACAATGTTGAAGTTGACTTGAGACTCCCAGTATGCTTCATCATCGTCATGTGATTTGAAGGCATGCCCTTTCTCCTTTGCGGTCTTCTTTGCATCTGAGCGCACGGCCCTTGCCAAGTCGTATACGATCGTCTGGAGCGATACTTCTTCCTTCTGTGTCCAATCTTCGGTGCGCTTGGCGTCGCCGCAAGCGAGATAGTTGCGCCAGCGGTCACGGCAGTCTTCGGGCATGCGATTGAGCCTTGCACCGATAGCCACCCATTTCTGAGGGTGTTCTTTATATGCTGCATTCAGGCGGTCATCCGCGTCCTTGTCCCAGACACCACGTTCCTTATAATTATGGTAGCGGCGACGTGTGGTGCGTTGAATAGCAACGTGCTGGCGATTGGGGAGGGCGGCGTAGAGATCGTTCCAGAACATGTCTCGCTGTTCAGATTTCTCACGAGACTTGTTCTGAACAAGCTCGGCGATGTCGTCGTCCGTCATGTTGTTGTTATCGCGGAAGAGACTGACAATCTTCTTTATGCGGGCGATCTCTGGTTTAACGAACGGTCCAGTAGTTGGTAAGTTACTGTCAGAGAGGTCCTCGTCTTCTTCTCCTTCTTCTTGACCTTCGGAAGCCTTCGCTTTCCTGGCCTTTTTCTTGGCGGTGCCGCTTCCAGCTACGGCTTCGTCTTCATCGTCTGAGGCGCGACGCTTTCTTTTCTTGCTCTTGTCTCCACCTTCGGCAGTATCATCATCAGCCTTGCGCTTCCTTCCGCCCTTAGCTTTTGTTTTCGGTTCCGCTTGGATCAGATCCGCTGTCATCTGCTGTTCAGCAGCAGCGGCCAAGTCGGCAATGTTACCATTCTGTTGACTTTGATCGAATATGCCGAATCCACCTTGCAGACCCATGACAGGTACCTGCGGTGCACCTTGCGGGAAGGCTCCTTCTGCCATCTGCTGTTGTTGTTGCTGATCCGGTTGCTGAGCTGTCTGCCACGCATTCAATTCCTGCAATCGTTTTTCCAGATCTTCCTCTGTATGAACTGCCCCACGCAACATAGGATCAATATTCGAATGATCCCCGAAGCCCATCATCGCAACACGCGCTCCAGGAGCAAAGCTATTCTGTTGCTCAGCGTCCGTACCAAGCCTGCCTCTCAGCGCACTCGACGCAAGCACTTGCGCTGCTAGCGCCGCCTCACCATCAACATCGCCTTGTTTCTGTCGCTGCTGTTGTTCTTGTGCTTGCTGGTGTTCACGCAACAAGCTCTCGATATTCTGCAACCCTTCCAAGTTCGCATCATGCAATTGTCCATTTTCTTCTTCAGCCGGTTCAGTCTCCGGGATGATATCCATGGCAGCCGCAGCTGCCTCTGCCTCCGCTCTCTTAGCAGCCTTTTTGGCCTTCTTCGCAGCCTTCCTAGCTCTTTTCGCTTCTGCGGCTTCCTCCTCTTCGTCTTGTTGTGTCGCATCAACTAATGCATCGTGAGATTGAGCAGGTAGCTCGGTCGAGTTCTGTAACTCTACAATGCGAGAGGATTTGGTGGTTTTGTGAGATCGAGCAGGCTCGATGTCCAATGGAGTATCGGCCGCAGAGGTTGTGTTGCCCATTCGTAGTAGCGCTTCGCGCGGGTCTTCCATCAGGTTCGGTCGGTCGATCGTGTTGGGAAGTGTGGGTGAAGTCGATCTTACGACCTCGCGCGGAGGAAGGAGCGACGGTGCTGGGAAGGAAGGAGGTCGAATATTATAAGAGGATCTTGAAACTCGTCTGAAACAACAGGGTAGT
>Ga0160428_1001269_pt1 | contig 20174 bp, 19 predicted proteins | sample SolpanmetagenomM_FD_108198 | JGI IMG/M metagenome (GOLD analysis project Ga0160428, IMG submission 108198) | Solar panel surface microbial communities from Lawrence Berkeley National Laboratory, California, USA - M | ecosystem: Engineered > Built environment > Solar panel > Unclassified ... | reverse complement strand
ACTAACAACCATTTGCCAGTCTCAATCACGAATGAAGGTAACGACACTCCCTGGCACCTCTTTAATGATTTCTTAGTCAGATCAATCCCTTCAGAAGATGCTTTACGATTTGATGTCAATTGGAAATTACCAGCGGTGTTAGCTTATCAAGTCAAGTCAGCTGCAAAAGTGATTGACGATTCATGGAAGACAAATCTTGATCCGACTTTGTTGTATCAATTACCAAGAGGTCCACACAAACCACCACCTCTTCTCCGACCACTAGAAAGCATCCCGACACCAGGATTACAAGTCGCCATTGATGCAGAATTTGTAGCCTTGTCCAAAGCTGAAATAGAACTTCGTTTGGATGGGACACACGAAACAGTCCGTCCACCTAGAATGGGACTTGCCCGAGTTTCTGTGCTTCGTGGAACAGGAGAAGAAGCAGCATCACCTTTTATAGACGATTATATTGCCATTTCAGAACCCGTGATTGACTATCTGACCGCATTCTCTGGTATATTTCCAGGAGATTTGGACAGAAGCACATCAAGACATAATCTTGTCAGTCTAAAAGCTGCATATAAGAAACTATGGCTCCTTCTCAACATGGGTGTAGTTTTCATCGGCCACGGTCTGATTAAAGATTTCAGAACCATCAACATTCACGTCCCAAGAAGTCAGGTAATTGACACTGTGGATTTGTTCAGTCTCGGAGCGAGAAGTCAGCGTCGCCTATCGTTGAAATTCCTCGCATGGTTTCTATTGAAAGAAGAGATTCAAGAAGGTGAAGGAGGTCACGATTCAGTAGAAGATTCAAGAACGGCTCTGGAATTATACCAGAAGTGGCTCGAATTAGATGCCGCTGGTTTGGTAGAGGTTACTATGGAGGAAATATGGGAAAAGGGAAAAGAAATTGGTTTCAAAGTCCCTACCACAAAAGGGAACGTCAAAAATATAGTTGATGATCTTGTATCGTAAAGTCAAATCTTTGCTTGGATATGTAACTTTATAACTACTTTATATACTTGAATAATTTCCTTCCTCTCGTCTTTTTCGTGTAATTTTCATAATGGCTACTACTATACAAGATGAAGTCCTCCCAGACGAACCGGCTGATATGCCACTTACCATGGCAGCATCCGTCGTCTTGGAACATTTGCCGAAAGATCTTCAAAGCGTGTTAGAAACAGCAGGAGAACTGCCTCAAGCAAAGAGTATAACCCACCTTTTCTCACCATTGTGATTATATATATTCACACCCTTTTGTTCCTAGTCGTCGTGCGTCTTTCTCCATTACCCAACACTCCACCATTGCGTCAACCAAAGTTCATGGTCTCGACCACACAGCGATTTGAAGTCGTGATTCGGTTTTTGAGAAAGCGGTTGCAGTTGAAAGACCACGAAAGTGTTTTTTGTTATATCAATAGTTGTTTTGCGCCGGGACTTGATGAGGGAGTAGGTAATTTGTGGCGAGTATGTCATCTATGGTCGAAGAGGGTTGTCGATGGTGGGAAACTGATTGTTTTTAATAGTGTTTCAAGGTTGGAGAAGAGTTGGTCGTTAGCTACAGTATTACACAGGCATTTGGATGATTTCCCTCAGTGATGATTATGGCCTTGTCATCACGCTTCAATATCAGAGATTAGGGATGTTGACAGGCATGGTATCACAATAAATCCTTTGAAGAGAGAGAATTGTCATCGAGATTTATTTTCTACAGCATTTCTAAAAGCAGACAATTCCTGCTCTGTTATAGGATAAGTATGTTCTTTTGCGGGATAAACACCATTCCTAACTTCATTCTTATAAGTATCTATAGCTCTGACACTTTCACTCCACAAATCTCCATATCTCTTTACAAACTTTGGCAGAAACCTTCCTGGAGGGTAGTATCCCAACATATCCACCTGCACCAACACCTGACCCGAACACTCTCCACCAGCCCCGATTCCTATCGTCGGTATTTTCAGTTCTCTAGTGATGATTCCCGCAACTTCACTCGGCACGGCTTCCAACACCACTCCAAACGCGCCCGCTTCCTGGACGGCCAACGCATCATCCAACACCCTCAACGCACTGTCTCTATCTTTCCCCTGGACTCTAAACCCACCTAGACTATTCTGTCTCTGCGGCGTTAATCCTACATGGCCCAAGACGGGTATACCCACACTTACAATCCTCCTTATCGTATCTTTCAACTCACGCCCTCCTTCGAGCTTGACGCCGTTGACTTTTCCCTCCTTGATCATCCTGACACAACTCTTCAACGCATGCGTGGCGTCAATCTCATACGACCCCATTGGTAAATCTCCAACCAAAAACGGAACTCTAGCGCTCTCTCCCATTTTCTCTTCTTGCGGTACATTTTTCACGTGGAGAAGACTCGAAGCGTCGACGCCCCTGCGCACGCTTTTGCAATGTAAGAGCATGTCGTCGAGCGTCAGCTCGATAGTGTCGGACATGCCTAGTCCGACCATGGCCAGCGAGTCGCCGACGAGAATCATGTCTATTCCAGCTACAGAAGCCGCCAGGGAAGATGGAAAATCGTGCGCGGTGAGCATGGTGATGGGTTGGGATTGTCGGTATTTAGACATTAGAGACGGGATGGTGGTGGGCTTTTTGATTGGTGTTTCGTTTGAAGAAGATGGTAAGGATGGGGAGTGGGACGAGTATAGTCTTGACATATTGCGTAGATGAGATGTGAATAGTGATCGGGAGGAATGTCGAATGGACAATTGTCGGATGATCATTTTGGATTGACTACTCGATACCTAACGATAGAAGAAAAGTAGAACGTGAAGCGGGTATTGATATCATTAAAGATCTGACCATTTTATTGCTTCTAAGTTACGTATTTTGGATCAAAAGGATGACTCAACATGAGTGACGTCATATCAATAAACATGTTTTCTCTCAACACTCCATATGATACAAGTCAATGATAAGACACACTAGCATGGAATATGACCAGACATGAAGGTATAATATTATTAGATTACTTTTATATATATATTACAGTTACCTAGAGTGATAATGTCGATACTAAACACAACTAATCACAAGATACATAACCTTCTTATACCATTAGTATTATTGTTATTATTATATATCCTCTCAGTAAATCTCCATTAGTTTCGCTAATCGTTACTTTGTCATATATATCGTCGTTGGTAATTACTTATGATTATAATCATATAGCTTCGCATGCTAGTCCTACAAATTATAGTAAAAAAAATACAAATCTGTTTTCAAGTGAATGTGTTCATCGAGGGATAAAAAGAAAGGGCTCATGCATACCTGACATGGCCATTTTCTTTCTCCCTCGAATGAGAATGTTAAAATGAATGTGATAAATAGTATATAGAAAAAGGAAAGATAAAATGAATGGAATAGAGCTTACAGCATAAATGCAAGCGCAGACGCAGCGCCAAAAACACAAAACATAGTCGTAAACATCGCGTCGATTCGTGATGATGCGGCACCACTCCCAAACTTCATACCAGAGGAGCCGGCGATACCGCTATACTCTGCCGCAGCAGCCATTTGATTACCTGCAGAAAGCTCCTGAGCAAGAGCACCATCCATAACAAATGTTGCCGAAGGTATTATACCAGACCAAGTAGTTGATGCAACTACAGACGAGCTAGACATGAGACCTCCCACAAATTGAACGATAGTACATGCAGCAGAAGTTGCAGGCCAGCCTTGAGTCGCACATGATGTAACTAAAACTGTAGGAGTACCGTTGGGAAGGTCAGTATTTGTTGGACATGCTTTGATGATAGCAGATGGTTCAACGGTCACGAAACATGTTTGAGCTGGACACGATGGAAGATTGGCCATGACTGTGTCGACAGTCACTGTCGCTGGTGTTGAAGTGGCAGTAGCTGTAGAAGAAGTGTTAGTAGAAGCCGTGGCAGTGTCAGTCGAATGTGCACCAAAGTTTGCAGTCATGTTCATGGCCAGCCATGGGTTTGACAAGACGGATGCGCACCAGGCTGCATAAGTCACGGCACCTGTGGCAGAAGCAATTCTAGAGGCAGAGTATGCCATGTATTGCTCAAAAGGAAACATTGGTGTCGTTTGTGGTGCGGCCATGTATACAGTCTTTTGTTGGAATAAGAAGGGAGAATCTCCAGAACCATCGTCGGTACCAGTATTGGTTGAAGTAGTGGTCGAAGAGGTACCAGCAGCACCAGGTGGCGCAGGGGTTGAGGAAGTAGCAGTAGTTGTCGTTGCTGATGATGTAGTTGTTGATGATGAGGTCAATATACTCGTGGTCAATGTGGAAGATGATGAGGTGGTAGCCGACGTTGTTACACTACTAACTTCAGCGGGAGCAGGTGCAGCGGCAACGGCAGCGCCAGCAGGAGCCGGAGCCGGAGCAGCAGCAGCAGCAGCAGCAGCAGCAGCAGCGGGAGGGTTCTGTGCCTGCACAGCAACTCCGCTAACTGCAAGGAATAGGATTAGCTTGGAGAGCATGATGAACTAACTCCTGTTTGATTAAAAGTCAATAACCTTTACTCAACAATGTAATTAGGAATATTATTTTTTGCAGTGGAAGAAGGAAGTAGGATGACAGAGGGAAGATGAATGATCTTATAGGATCTTGGATGCAAAAAAGAGAAGAGAACTTAACTCTGGTGTGATCCTGCCGACTTTAGGATTTCTAAGGATTTTGTGACCGAATGGTAATGACAGCTTTGCGCAGAAGGATTGAACTTTTTGAGTGAAGGATGCTTGAGGGAGCGAGGATTGAGACGGAAGACGGAAGGAGGAAAACGAAGAGCTAAAGTAAGGGCAGGAGAGTCATTAACTTTTGGTATGGAAGGATCCTACAGCGGGATTCCTCGAGCGGGATTCCTGCCATTCCTGCCCGCGGGGTGGACTGTCCCCCTCGAGGATTCGGAGGGATTTGGAAGTTTCCAATCCGGACTAGCTCCCGGACGGGAAAAACCATATTCGAATCAATCACATTTCTCTCGCTCGAAGGATGACCGAACATTCTCGGCCCGCGGACATGTCGGAAATCCTGTGAGGTAGAAGATCATATTTTGTGTATTATTCTCAACACAAGAGTGATACAGGAGTTACGATTACTATAAACGAACAAAGGAAATAATTCCGAGGCTTTTCCTCATGAAGAAAAGCCACGAAGAGGGGAAACGGGGGAAAGAGGCAAATTCCTAGAAACGATCAAGGTTCAAATGGAAAGTTTGGCCCACCGTAATTCCGCAATGTCAAGTCGGCCCGCACTTTGGTCCGGCTTTGAAGTACCTGCGTTTCTAGCCCTCGCGAAGCTGCACCCCCCCGAAACCATGCGCGCTCGGTCTGACTGAACGAACGATTCATGACGTCTTTGCATGGAACTACTTTGCTTTCTAAGCCCGACCCAGCACGCCAGAACCCCACCATGTCCCTGAAGGAATATCTTACGTCACTCATGCTTCAGGATCCATGAAATCGAAGGATCGCACATTTGTTTGTGCGCAACCAAGTGACCAGGGAGGCTTTTCTCTTGTCTCGCAGGGGATTCCTTTCCACACAAAACTTCGAGTGATTTACCCCATCTTACGCAAGTCTCCTAATTATCGGTTCGTGAGTATCACGTGATATAACTATACTCCACAATCCTAGTTTGCATAGTTTGCATGAGTGACTAGCGAAAACGCGTATACCAACGCGAAAATCCATGTAGCTGATTTAGATTGATTCTCAGCAGACATGCCTGCGAACGTGACATCACGAGTGTCGGGAGTTCCGCCCTCTAGTGCGGCTCCTCTCCATGCCGATCTGCCAGAATATCGACCACTAGCCTTCAATTTGACCCGTGAAGCGCACACGAAACTGACTGCTTTGTCCACAAAATATGCATTCAAAGATTGGCATGAGAATCTCAAAAAGGGATTAGATATATTAACGGAGAATGTGGCGGCCATTAACGATAACGTCAGCGCAAAGAAGCATACTGTTACCACGCGGCGAGAGAAATTGGAGGCACAAGAGAATCGAACAGACGGCGATGATAAAGAGTTGGAAACGATGGAAGGTGACCTGACGGTATCACAAGAGAAAGTCGCGGCAATGACGAAAAGGCTCGAGGAGAATTTTCGTAAGATGATCGATGCGCAACAAACATTATATCAACTCAAGGACGCATTGGAGACTCTGCCGCGCGAAATGCCATTCGTAGAAGCAAGAAATATACATAACTCTAGAGATGTCCAGTCTCAGCAGCCACAGACTGATGGCGTACCTGCAAGTTCTACAGCGGATGACGACACTCTAGCAGCATTCACACCCACAGATCCATCCGGCGGTCCTACACAGATTCCTTCCACCAACGAACCACCTCCTCCACCACGGCTACCACTTCAGAAATTCCGCGACATATACGAAAGAAAAGCCAGTCGCTATTTACTCTACACCTCCAGACAACGGTATGCCGAAAACAACGACTATCGTCAATTCCGTCGCGTTCTTCACGATGCCGAAGTTCAAGATGCCAGTATCCCCATGCCTCACGAATCAACATGGTTCACCGCTGAAGAGGGCAACGCTCCCCATCCAGGCGAGACTCGCATTCGACCGACCAACCAAGACGAAGACGACGACGATCTGGCAATAGCTCAAGTGACAATCAGTACCAAATGTCCGATAACCTTTTTAGACTTTGTCGATCCCGTCACGAGCAGAAACTGTCCCCATTCTTTCGAAAAAGATGCTATTCTACAAATGATCGCGACGTCTGATAAGCTCGTCGCGGCTCCTAATTCTCCAAACGATGGGATTGTGATTGACGGATCGGCGGAACCAGGGCATGATGGAAACACACCTTCTCAAACACAAATTCAGGTATCAAATCCGATCGAGGCTTTAATTCAGCATGGTAGGACACGAAATAGAAATGCGACTCAGCACGCAAGATCAGATCGGAATGCAACGGCGATGTTGTCGCTGGAGGAAGCTTCGATGGTCCAAGCGATCCAGTGTCCTGTCCAGGGTTGTGCTAGTTACTTGTTAAAGGCAGATTTATACACGGACCAAGTTCTCATAAGACAGATTGCGAGATTGCAGAGAGCAAAAAGACTGAGGGAAGAAGAAGATGGGGAAGAAGATGGTCGCAAGAACAAGAGAACGAGGGATGGGAAGAGTATTGTGACGTTGGCGAGTGACGGTCCTGAAGCGATTGATGATAGTGACGAGGATGACGATGTGGTAGATATCGATGATGAGATTGACGCTGATGGTGAAGAGGTAGTGACTTCTTCTCGAAAGAGATTCGTCAAAGGAGAACGAGCGTTGTAATCACGACTGATTTAAAATTATCATCGATAATAAATCAAGGTATGTAATATACAATGTATAGAATAATAATATCATCTTGTCGTCAATTTCCGTCATTATCACTACCAAACAAGAGCGATTCCTTCATTCTCTTCTAGGCCTCTTGTTATGGAATTCAATTTCCGGGTGCACAACCCTCATATGCCTCGTCAACGCATCGTAACGACTAAAACTCTTCTCCTCTGTACAATAATCACAGTGCACTTTTTTCTTCTTCTCGCTATGTATCGTGTCTTCATGCCGCGTAAGATCATATGGTCGACTAAACACTACATTACACGGCTTTCCTGTCGTTGGATTTACACGATCGCATCTGTGTGGACCTGCCTGGCTGTTTCTGACCTGAAGCTCTTGCGGACTCATCTTACTCCCTGCCGATCCTGTATCTGCTTCCGAACTATCATTTTCCGACTCTGTTGTAGGATCTGCCTCCTCTGGAGATCTCGTATCTCGTCTTGATCTAGCATGATTTTTTCGATGTTGGTGAAGCTCTGCTGGTGTCCGAAAATGTTTAGAACATCCAGTTACTGTACATTTATAGTCGAGATTCGAATCCGAAACTGCGGAAATCTTTCTAGCTTGTGTGATAGGCGGGACTGTTACGACACTGCCTTGCGATGATGCAGCAGGTATATCACTAGTGGATGATTCCATTGACAATAATTGTGGTACAAAGTCTGGTATTTTCTCTGACTGAGCTTTGGTTATGACGGGAGATGTCAGAAAATTACTCAGATCGACTGCACGGAATCCCCCGATATTCTGATTGACAGTGTTGAACCCCTGTGAAGTTGTACCACTGGACAAGCTGTCATAATGCTTGACGTAATCGGCGGCGTCGTCAAACAAAGCAACTGACTTGTCATATTCCATACTTGGACCATCCAAGACTGCATCTCTAGGCGACATTGTTTTTGTAGGCTCTCTCCTCAATACTGGTCGATGTGCCTCATATTCTCGTCGATCTGCCTGTGCCTTTTGCCGTTGTCGTAGACTTGCCGCTGATGGCATGGATGTTGGAGGTTTCACGGGAGGAGCTAATTCGGAATCCGCACGAAAAGGAGACTCTTTTAGATCGACATCTTTTGTTGGTGATCGTGCTCGAAGGCAATTGGCCGTTTGTATCCTGTCGTTGACTAGGTTGGCCGTTGGGGAAGTCGATATTTTAGAAAGTACAGGTTTTGCTACAGGAGTATTTTGTTGACTTTGAGATGATCGAGCTTCAAAGTTTGCGGGATTAAACAGTTCATCCTGACAAGCCGCAGACTCTGTCCTGTATAACATAGCATGTCTCGGAAATTCTGCCTCCGCCGATTTTCCATTTCCATTCACTCCATTACCTTTATCAGAAGAATTCGATATAGTCTTTGTTAGCTTTTCTTCTGGCTCTTCAAGTCCAGACTGAGCCATGACTTTGTGTGTTATAACACAATCTACTAAGTGTTGCAAATTGCGTCTATCTGAAAGGGTTCATCCGTAACAATCCGCAAAAGATAAACTTGGTCGATACGGTGGCTTCGCTAGGAGTTTTTGATGTGGGCTATATTTTTTTCTTCCGTTGAACACTGCAAAGGAGCTTGTTATTTTAATTTGTTTAACATGCTGCGAGACTCATGGTCGCTATTTCAGTATGTGCACGGCTTTAGCAACAATCGATGAGGTCAAACAATATGGAACTGTTATTACGTAGTTGCGATCGTTGGGTCAGTGCTCCGTTCAAAAGGTCGACAAACTTTATTGGTAAACCATATACAGTATTGAATATTGCGTAACGAACATTCGATTTCACAGCACAAGAATGAGATTCGCTAGTACAGGGTCACCATATGAGATCTGTCTAAATGTAGTAGTACTTCCTTTACGCTTCCATATATCTTGGTTGTGAGGCCTAGAGGCTACTGTAAAATAGCACAAACCAATGTTTGTGAGACATAAATCGAGCGATTGATAGCATCAGTTACTTCTAGAAATAAGCCGACTAAATTGCTCATTTCTTGTAATAAATCAAAATGAAACGCTTCCATCAAATCTTTTAATGTTCCTTCGGTCATCAATAATTAGCATGTACTGTTAGTATCGTGATGCAAAAATCTAATTCAGATTCAAGAGCGGTGGGAATAATCCTCTAGTGGGGCAGCTTTGAATTCCCCGCACTTGATCGAGGGATCATTAACAGTCAGTTTCCATATGTGCGACACTTCTTTGGTAACTTTCGCGTAGACTGCGATCGGGATATATCTTGAAGACGTCTCTATTCTCTTCCCAGAAGGGACTGGTGCCAACAGTCGCCGGCAATGAAGTGCCTGTGAAATATTCTCATTTACCCCTCCCACCTATTAGCGCAATTTGATAGACAACACTGAGATTACACCAAGAACATCTGGTACTCCAGCTTACTTGCAGTTCCGGTTTCGCAATTTGTCATTGGAGCGCTACTTTCCACCAATATGCTATGTGAAGTGGCGATCATTCCAAATCATTCGCTTTCAAGAAGCCTTGGACAGTCTGATCCGCTATCATAAATATCGAAGCACTCTTGAAATCGAAGTATAAAAACACCAATCACAAGAAGAATACAAATCTACTCAGTATGACCTCTTCACCCCAACCTCAATGGACGGCCAGCGGTACCACAGCTACAACAATGGCCGAATCTTCTCGATTGAATTCACTCCGAAAATCGACACCTGATTCTGAAGCGCTCATGTCTTCCGATGATGAGAATGATGCCATTAAATCGAACAATGTCCAAAGCCGATCCGGGCGAACTATACACCAAACCATGGAAGGATCGTGGCTGAAGGAAATTCATTCTGGCCCACCGCGGCGACCATCTGCCGCAACAACAACTTCAGTTATATCTCAACCAGCAGCTTCAATCATATCTCAGCCAGCAACTTCAATCATATCACAACCAGCGACTCCACTAGACCAAATCGATGATCCCTGGCTTTCACAAAATCCTCTTAGCAGGGTCTCATCCAATCCTGTTCAAACAAGTTGGACTTCCGCAAATCCATGGGGTCCGCCCAACATACGTAATACAACCTTTGAGAGGCTTAATCCGCGGGAACTCTCCGCAGTACAGCCAACCATAAAAACACATAGATCGCAATCGTATTCCGTCGGCCAATCCGAATTTAACTTGGTAATACCTTTGGAGAGTCGAAGGGTACGCCAACTTCCCCATCGCCCGTCAAGACCTAGTATGCTTAGCGAAGTCCATGCTGGCTCAAACCGTGTACATGATTATATTGAAGAGGAGGAAATAAATGGACTGTACAGTAAGATCAACGATGACTGGTCTCAAAAGCCAGGTATATTTGATCAACAAGCCTACCTTACGAGCAAGTCGAGACTATCGAGACTGGACGACATGACGGTACAACGAGCTTTCTCACTTTCTGCAGCAGCCGAACAAGCTGTGGAAGAAGTTGATGAACCTCTACTAACGATGGGTGCAAACCGTAGATTCAGTGAATTGCCTGCACCAAACGAGGCAGCTCGACGTAGTCAATGGCATAACTCTGACGGTCTTCCCGATATACCTCAGAGTAGACGACATTCACTCGCTGAAATCCCTACACGACGTAACTCGGTCGACACAACTTCTGATATCCTTCAACACCAACCAGTCCTCGATGATGATGATGGTAAGTGTGCTCGTTTATTCTTGATGTGCATAACTCGTTCTGACAGATCGGCAGATCAAAAACCACACGACCGCGACTATGCAGCGTCATATTTCTCTGGAGTTGGGCCTGCTCTTCGTAGTCATCTGGAAAGCGCTCAAAACAACAGTATGATGTACCGCCCGGATGGACAAACAATATTCAGTCGACCGGGTCCAGATACTTCATTATATATAGTATCTTTCAAGTGCGCGAGAGCCGAAGTCTACTACGTTGCAGAAAATACCGGACTTCAGATTTCAGAGGGCGACCTTGTTGTAGTGGAGGCTGATCGAGGCCACGATCTTGGAACTGTATTACATGCCAAGATTTCATGGTCGGAAGCAAGAAAATTAAAGGCAAAAGCGAATGAGGATCATTATCGATGGTTGATGATGTTTTCGAGACATAATCATGCTTCAGAAACTGGCATTCAAGGCGGTACGGGCGGTATGATGGCTGCATCGGCCATGAATGAAGAAAATGCAAGCCGCGAGCTCGAGATCAAGCCTAAAATGATCAAGCGAGTAGCTCAAGCTCAAGAAGTTTCTACACTTCGGGATAAAGAAGGAAACGAAGCAAAGGCAAAACGGATATGTCAACAGAAAGTGAATGATGCTAAATTGGACATGGAGATTTTGGATGCCGAGTTTCAAACGTAAGATAGTACATCTCATCGATTTAAAAGCACTGAATAACTGATTTGTATTTGTTGACAGAGATTGGAAGAAGTTGACGTTTTACTACTACGCAAACTCCTATGTCAACTTTAACGTCCTTGTGACGGATCTGTTCAAACTATATAAAACACGAATATGGATGTGTGCTATCAACCCCGCGTCTTTAAATCTTTCACAGACTAGAGATGGACCGTCAGCTCGTCGACCTAATGATCTTGACCATATGCCAGGCTCGAGAGGTCCAGATGCTGCCATGGCGCCGTTTAATCAAGGTCGATCTGCGCCACGGATTTATGCTGTGGATGATAAACCGTCCTTGCCATTTGCAAATTCGAATATGCAACCTCGTATGAACGGCGCATCCCATTATTCTCCTTCTGGCATGCTGCCCCCGGTCCATAACATTCCACCATATGACACTGCAGGGCAAAATTATTCTTGGGGGTCGTCTTTTATGCCGCCTAACGGTCTACCTCCTCAAATGTCTTATGGTTCTCCGATATATACACAACCGTTTGGACCACAAACGGGAACGATGCAGATGTCGCCCACTCGAGAGTTGCCAAGCAAGTTTATGAGTAATAATCCCATGATGTTTGGCCAAATCATTGCCAATCCCGCATCTTCAACTGCATCTTTCCAACAACGACCATATCGTAATTATTAATCATGTTAATAAGACAAGATACGAGAGGTGTTTTATGGCCTGAATGATTGATGACAAGTAAAGAGTGGATGGTAGATAACAAAGACGAAGAGTAAAAAGAAATGTTTATAAAATATGAGCATTGAATGCATGAATGCATGAATGAATGAATGACTATACAAAAACGATTCTTAGAAATTAAAAAGGTTTCCATTTTATTCCTTTATATTGAGGATCATATATTCATAGATGTGCAATACGCCATCATGTCGATAATTCATCTATTGAAATCTATTCTTATGGATGTGTGTAATCATCTGATTTTATGTTTTGGCAAATTTCAATGTTATTTATTTGAATTTTACTTTTCACATTTCAACTTCACCTTGTCATATTTTGATCTTGTTTACTTTTGTTATTTTCTCATGAAGATTGATTCGAACATGCCTCGAGCTGACAAGCGTTCTGCAGAAGGTTAGTAATGCATTTGATCCGTTTTACTTAGTCACATTTTAAGACGAATGTTATAGAAGATGCAGATGAAGAATCTCTACCAAAGCGTCGGTTAAGAAATAGAGGTACAAAACAGAAACAAGAACCAATTTCTTCAGAAGAAGATGAATTAGAAGAGGATAGTGGTCGACTTGAAAGCCAGTCAGTCGTTTCATCACCCATGTCCACCATTACATTTTCTTCCGTCTGACTGTGTTATTAACAAAAGGAAAGCTCTGGGATCAGCGTTGTCTTTTAGCAAGATTTCAAAGACAAAAGATGTCTGGGGTGATGAAAGTAAAGAGATGATTAACAAGGATATAAACCAACTCCAAGAATTGGTGAATGAAGTTGGTAGACAACGGTATATCAACTTTTCACTTATCATCATCCTTCTATTTTATCTTAGACTTCACTCGTTCTCACATGTATTTGGATAAACAGCCAAGCGTCTTTTTGTCATTACACATCCAAGCTCGACTCTCTCAAGACCACAATCCTCAACTCCTCATCTTCAAACAGTTACGAAAGAAACGAAAAGAACCTCTCTTCTATACTGAAAGATTTGACGTCCCTTTCAAACATCTGCACTTCAACAGCCACTTCTTTCAACAACACATTGACCGAGATATCAGGGCTGTCCACCCCTAGTATCCATGATGACGAATCGGAATTAAAAAGAGTAATACGCGCGGGACGAGCATCGACGTGGAGGAACATCGCTCGAGTATTCGTTTCTGAATCCCAAACCGATGTGTTTATGGAAGAATATGACGTTCCGAAACCACATCATACATCATCAAACTCTCCAAGCCATATCCATCGACGCGGTGAGAAAAGACAAGTCGTTCATAATGGAAAATTAATGTATGTCGTCAATCAAAACGGTGGATCTCAGGATGAAGGTGGTGGTGATGGTGATGAAGAGGGAGAAGAAGGTATACGAACCGAAGACATGAAGACGTGGCTCGATCATATCAATATGCATACCCGCAGGGATGAAGAGGGAACAATACCTGCCAGAAATGAAAAGAGTGGTGTCAAGGCAAGTAAATACGCCGTCGATACAGCTGTGAATACGGTTGTGAATTCTGAAGAGAACGATAAGGTCGGGATTATAGAGCCTTGTGTATGGGGTTTGATTAAAGATATCGGTGCGGGAGTTAAAAGAATGGTGAGACAGATTCCATTTGCAGAGGTTGATGAAGATGGAGATGGTATTGGAGAGGAAGTGCGTTATAGATACTGAAAAACGTATCTAACAAGTATATATAAAGAGAGGTGTGATATATACTACCAGCTATTTATACTCTATCAATCATTCAATTAGACAGCTAGCCTTTAGGCCATGCCGCCTATAAAAATATTGTTATTTACATGATCTAAAACAGATGTCAATATATAGATATTATCTATTCAGTACTTATAAAGTAGTAAAGCTGTAATATACACCACCAGGTATCTATACTCTATGAATCATAAAGCTGAATGACGCCCTATGTGAAGCACTCTATAAATCATGCACCCCTCTATCCCGTAGCGTTGTATACATGATTGAAAACAGATGACAATTTATAGATATCATCTATCTCACACCTATAAAGCGGTAGAGCTGTAATATACACCACCAGGTATCTATACTTCTATGAACCATTAAAAAATGAATGACGCCCTGTATGAACCAGTCTGTAGACCATGCAACCCTCTATCCAGTATCATTATATACAATGCGTCAACAAGAGCTAATAAAATACTCGTCAAACAGCAGGTAACCCAACACCTTCCACCAAACTCCTGACCCGTTCTTTTACTCTCAAATAAGCTTCTATCGCTTCACAATGTCTCGCCAGCCCTACTGAACTCAACTCTCTCCATTTTTCCTCGTCTCTCATTCGCTTACCATACGTCTCGATACTAAGCCACGAATCGGAAGAGTTGTCTGCCTTGAGGACGCTGTCTGTACTACTTCCCTCGCCTCGCGCTTCTAATCCCATCGGGCCGCGCGTTAATAAGCGTTGTTGAAGAAGGAGAGACGAGGATTGGTGTTCAAAGATGGTCTTTTCGAAAATACTATAGGCTGTTATATATGCTGCCAACTGCGCCGTGTATTCCCGAAAAGACTTCTTGCTTAATTTCTGAGGTTGTTCTGGCGGAGTTGGGAGACGGGGAAGAACGAGGGTGTTACTAGGATTATTCGATGTAAGGGTTTCGGCGGCGAAAAGTTTTGAAGGATGGGCTGATGAGGGTTTACTGGGAAATGGAATCGATGTGGATAGTGATGAAAAGTCGTGCAAGCCTTCGCCTTTTGATTGATTCAAAGAAGCAGCAAGAGGATCGAGAGATGGCATGTCTCGACGAGAACGTGTTGTTTGACTCGATTTAGAGGATGATCTACGTTGGTCATCGCTATCAGATTGCGATTGGCCATGTAAATGTTGTGAGAGACGCCACTGTGAGGGTGCCATGGGATAGGGTCGAGATCTTGCCTGTGAATCCTCATTATGATAAGTTTCTCCATCAATGTCCATCGCATCACCATTAGAAACTGAAGCTGTAGAAGGCTGAGACTGATGTGGATGACTTTCACTATGATGATGTTCATGTTTTGGTGGGAATACATGAGGGTTTCTATAACCATGATGATCACTACCATTACGCTGATCTGTAGATGGACTTGTATTGAAGAAGTTTTGAGTCGACCAATTATTTGCAGCAAATGGGACATCATGACCATGTTCAGATGCATTTGGTTTCGCTGTTTGTGGAGCGGAATGTGGTGGAGCAGTGCCAGGTTCGGCTGTATCTATACGACTTCGGGACTGACTCGCGGAAAGGGATGGTCTTCCTCGTTTGGACGGTGATGTTCGACGACTGTTTGTTCTTGCTGGTGAAGGCCTGTTACTACCAGGACCTGTAAATGTTCCCCCAAAACTGGTGGGCGAGAAATTCGTGTTAATACCGTTTGTGTTTCGCACATTTGGACTATCGGTGGATGGGAAATTAAAGGCTACATTCGAGAATCTGGAGGAAAAAGGATATTAGTATATGTTAAATTACAACTGGAAATAACTATGAAAATGCACGGTAGTCAGGCGACCTGAGTATCTTCAGACCCAAACGCAGATCGCAGGAGCTGTACATTGTCTTTGCATGCTTCTGTAGATTTGATTGTAGGGCCTTTTTGGGAAGAGCTCTGGGGTTCATCATCAAAGTCGATCAGATGCTCTTCTGCATCATTCACAGTAAGATTTGCGAAATTGCCCACATCTATGGGATTCACCTTTGAGAAGAAATTTGACGTTGGATCCGGCAATTGTGAGTCGAAAGATCGCTTATCATTTGATGACTTGAACATATGCGTGCCATGATGTAAAGGGACGTTAGTTTCTAAGGCTATAGATATGAGCTCCGGTGTCTGGAAATGTCCTTCTACATCGTCATCGTATTGAATATCATCGTCCTGTTCCTGTTCTTGCTCCTGCTCCTGTTCCTGTTCCTGGTCGTGATCCTGCTCCTCATCCTGTTCATGGTCATACTCATATTCATACTCACGCTCTTGCTCATGCTTATACTCTTGATTTACCTTTTCTTCATCGCTAATCGAAGGATCATTTATTGAAAAGAAAGGGGTATCATACATATTTGCTGATTGTTGTTGTTGTTGCCGCGGCAATGCTGTAGAACTAAAGTTCTTTGCTGCACGTTCTTGACCATCATAGGTTGAGGGTGTATTTGATTCGGATTTCGACATGCTATTAAGACGTGAACTTGGAACTTTTATCGGTCGCGTTGGTTGGCGATGAGTTCTTGGTTTCTCTGCTTGCGATTCATCACTTGATGAAGGTACAGAATCTGTAGTTGACTCTTCAGAATCTCCAAGAGCGAATTTCGCTCCTCCTTTGGCTTTACCGTTGGTCGACGCTTTTGTCGGGCCACTTGCATGCCTTCCCAGCGGTGGTCTTGTAGGTTTGTCTGATTTCTCGGAACCCAATGTTGTATCCTTCTCACTTTGTGATCTCTTCAGCGACTCACTCGAAACATATGTCCGCTCACCTCCAGTAAAGGCATAAGAAGATTTCTGACGCTCACGGCCTACCGTCTCTGATTGTGAAAGACCAGAGTCAGATTTTCTTTCCCTTGACCGTAAAATATTTGGCGGTGCATCAGAATTAAAGTCTGATTCAGCTGCAGACAGGTTTGGATCTCTCGGTAAACTGGAATAAAAGTTGTGACCGCTTGCAGGTCTCTCATCTCCGTCTGCTGCCGCCGGATCGAACCCTTGTTTCTTTAAGTTAGCGCGACGACTCACGCCTGGTCGTGGACCGTTGAAACGTGCATATGCTGAAGACTCAGTTGTATTGTCGGTCGAGTTCACATTTACATTTGCAGCTGAGCTACGCTTCGGCAAGTCTGGGGGCTGAGCATCTCTTGGTGGAACGTTCGGACGGGGAGCACCAGCACGAGCATAAGAATCTTGTCTACCTGCTGTACCACCACCTACACCACCACCCATAGCATCCCATGCTGCAGATGCAAATGCAGAACCTTTCCGCGGACCAGTGTTCGCAGCTGTCGGACCTGGACCCGGGAAATTGGTGAATCTGCCAGCTCCGGAAGCAGTAGACCCTTGCCGACCTGCTTTTGTCCAACCTGTAGGATCTTGTGTGCGCCGTGGCGGAGGTGGAAAATCTGTGGTTGCGCTATTGCGACCAGATCTTGTGCCGAACGAACCAGACAGCGGATTGTTCCCAAACGAATTCGTTCGCCTTCTGGCCGCATCATACGATGATTTCAGTCCAGCATCGCTAAGCACCTCATTGGCAATGGATATCTCTTGAAACCTTCTCTTATTGAAGTCGACTTCACTTGAATCTCCCAGTCCGATGTTTCTGTCAGGATGGAACTTCAGAGCTGATGCCTAGTCAGTAAATGTTCAGTGCTCTTCGGCTAAAAGATAATACTGACCCAGGCGTCTATAAAGCCTGCGAACATCGTCGATTGAGGCATCGCCTGGCAATTCGAGATCGGCATAATAATCCCGTGCGACGTCGAATTTCACCATTGATCTTTACATCGGCAGAGGACCGTGACATTCATGAGTCATAAAAGAGTGATTCTGGTAACATCAAGACAGACAGTGTTTACAGAAACAACGTCAAGTTATCAATCGTGGAGTCATTGAAATTCTAAAAGGCAAAGTCAATTATGTACAAACGTGCAATCTTTGAAATATCTCGGCCACCGGATTGCGGGGCAATGAGCATTACTACAATATCTCTCCAACAAAGATAATATTAAAGAAAATACGAACATCTCTCTGAACACGTACATGAAGGCATAAATTTATGTCACACATTAAATAAAATAGTTCAATGTTTGTGAGGTGTCACGGATCACCGTCGTCAAACAAATAATATAGTCGTACCAAAAAAAGATCATCTAAAATGGCTGGCTTGTGATTCACCAGCTCTGGCCCAAGCACGTGCCTCTGACGTAATCTTCTCAACCGCGCTTTCCGGTTTTTATGCTGAGTGACGTTTCATCAGAAACTCTGTGGCTTTTTTTCCCAAACGCAAGCCACATCAGCTTTCCATCCTCGCTCATCTCTCAAGCTATTCTTCAATTTATCTTGTCCTGATTGACACTTCCTCACTCTCCACTATCCCTTTTTCATATAAAGAGCAAGCTCTGTAGCAGATTCGAAAAGTCGTCATGGCTGTTCCCGTACACGAAAGCTATCCTGAGCTTAATCACTCCAGTGTTGATGGAACAATGAAAGACGTGAAGGATTCTGTCAACTTTAGTAAGGTGAGTAACTTTGATATCCTCTCTGTTGTCTTTCTTGAGAATTGAAGAACTTCGCATCCCTCTTCATTCATGAGTCAATTGAGCCAATTCAGCCAATTTGTATATTTCACTGCTGACAAAAATCTATGCTAGTCGCCCACTCAATCCTTCTCTAGCATGGACAATTCTCATATTATTACCACAGATACTCAATCAATCACTCAAAGTATCACCGACGGACCTATGATCCAAAAGGCTAAAACTGAAGCTAACAAAACCACTGCCGAATTCAATGACGTCGCAAATTCACGTCGCGTACCTGATCAAAAAACTGCAACAGGACAATCACTTACTCATTACCACTCCATGTTCTATACTATTTTGAGCTGGAAGAATCCACGTGTCACTGCTATTATCTATGCCACAATTACAACATTTATCTTCTTTACACGTTATGTTCCTATTCTCAAATATCTTTTCAAAGCTACCTATATCATTTTAGGAAGTACGTTACTCTTTTTCACTTAAACATCATATCAGTTACTGATCACTTATCTATAGTCGTTGCTGCTGCTGAAATTGCTGGAACTATGGTATTCGACAAAGGTTTTGCAACACAAGTCCGCCCTCGTAAATACTATACCATTCCTCGTGGAAATTTAGAAGCTGCCGTAGAAGATATGGAGCAATTTGTTAATTTTTTCGTCATTGAGTTTCAACGTATAGTATTTGCTGAGAATATTTATGCAACAATCTTTGTAAGTTCACCCAACTATAGAAAGGTATGACGCTTGTTTCTAATTTGCATGATAGGCCTTCTCTAGCGCGCTTGTCGGTTACTTTCTTGTTAAGTTTGTACCAAAATGGGGAATTGCTTTGATTGCTACTACAGTCGTCTTCTTTGTCCCATTGGTTTACGTGCGTAATCAAGAACTTATTGATCAATCTATCCACAATGCTACAGATATTTTACATGAACAAGCACAACACATGAAGGATTTGGCTGCTCATCACACTGGACGTGCTGCAGAAAGTGCAAAATCGACTGTAAACACGTATACTGCAAAAGCTCAAGATTTGGTTGGTCATGCTAGAAATAGAGCTGGAAGTATCACAGGTTCTTCAACGACTCCATTGACAAGTTCTTCAACAACTTCTTCGACAACTTCTTCAAGCATTCCTGCAACAAAGCATACCACAGTCTCCAATACTGCTGATATTCAAGCCGTACCTTTGACTTCCACAAATTCTGTCAAGGTGAATGACTTTCCTGTCGCTCCAGTCACTGCACCTGTAACGGAACACACTGCCGACCCAGGTAGCGCTTTTACTGAATCTAGTCATGTTCAGCCATTGGCTTCGTTGTAATTGAAGTGGCTGTTGGTGTAAATCAAGGCAAAGTAGCAAGGAGGAGGGAAGAATAATACCTTGAGCATAAGTGATGAGATGAGATTATGGGGGTTTATTCTAAGTCATGACAATGATATATACACAATCAAAAGTCCTAGATCTTTTTTCTATTTATTGTTCAAAGATGATGTGCTATGTGAAGATATTCAATGATGT
>Ga0160428_1001268_pt1 | contig 20193 bp, 15 predicted proteins | sample SolpanmetagenomM_FD_108198 | JGI IMG/M metagenome (GOLD analysis project Ga0160428, IMG submission 108198) | Solar panel surface microbial communities from Lawrence Berkeley National Laboratory, California, USA - M | ecosystem: Engineered > Built environment > Solar panel > Unclassified ... | reverse complement strand
GGGCGGCGATCAGGAGCTTTCGCATGGCGGCATTATAGCGACGGGAGGGAGCGCATGATCCAGCTCGATCTTTTCGACGAAAAAGGAGCCGCCCCCGTCATCAATCGGGAAGCGGCCCAAACGGGGGCGACACGGCCCCCGATCTTTCCGGCGGTCGTCGCCACTCCCGCGCTCGGCGCGGCGGACGTCGTCCCGATCCCGGCTAATGGGATTCTCGGCAAGAATGGGGTCGCGCATCCCGTCACTTCTAGCGGGCCGGTGCGAATTGGCTAAGCCCACCCTCGTCAATACGCTGGAGCGGGTCCACCGCCGCACGGGCCGCTATCCGCACGACTGCTTCCGCGCCTTCGTCCGCCTGGTCGCCTGCGCCGTCGCCACCGGACGGCGCGAGGAGGAGTACCTCCAGGAGGCTGGCCCGTGGAAGCCGGAGGACCTCGCCGAGTTCTCGCAGGCGTTCCACCTGATGGTCGAGGAGATGCAAACGGGCGAGCCGTTCGCCGACCACCTCGGACCGATCCCCATGGAGTGGGGCGGCGAGAGCGGCAAGAAGGCGGGCGGTGAGTTCTACACGCCTTGGGCCTTGGCCGAGATGATGTGCCAGGCGACGCTCCACGCGACCGAGGTCCCGAAGGACCGTCCCTTCACCGTAATGGAGCCCGCCTGCGGCTCCGGGATCTTCGTCCTAGCGATGGCGAAGGTGCTCCAGGAGCAGAGCGTGTCGCCGCGGCGCATGCGGGCGGTGATGTACGACGTCTCGCCGATCGCGGTGGACATGGCGCTCCCCCAGACCACGCTCTGGGGGATCCCCGCCCTCGTCGTGCACGGGAACACGATCTCGGGCGAGGAGTGGGCGCGCTTCCCGACCTTCTTCTGGAGGACGCCGCGCGAGTGGCTCCGTCCTAAGGAGGACGTCGGGCAGGAGGTGCGCCTCGAGGTTGAAGAGGCGACTCCGCCGCCCACCGCCGAGACCGAGATCCCGGCGACCTTCGACGTCGTGGCCTCAGAGCCCGACGAGCGCGGTCAGTACGAGATGGACCTGTTCCGTGAGGCCGCGTGAGAGCCGTCGTTAGAGGGGACCGGGTTGGCTGAGCTCCGCCTCGTCTCGACTTCCGCGACCGACCGCCTCGCCGCGCGGATCGCGGCGCATAATGGCCTCACCCCGGAAGAGGGCCGGTACGAGGCCGAGGCCTGCGTCCGTTTCTTCTCCGCCCTCCTCGGTCTTCCCGCTCCCTGCCATGGCCCGACCCCGCAAGCCCTCCTCGACGTCGACGCCGTCCGCCAAAAGACGGCGTAGGGCGATCCTCTACACCCGCGTCTCCACCGAGGAGCAGCGGGAGAAGGGATTCAGCCTCGAAGCCCAGATCGATCCCTTGCGCCTCTACTGCCGCCGCGAGGGGATCGAGATCGTCGCGGAGCGGGTGGACGCCGAGTCCGCGAAGAAGGCGGGGCGCAAGGAGTTCGACGCGATGGTCCGGGACATCCAGGAGGGAAGGGCCGACGCGATCGTGGTCGAGAAGACCGACCGGATCTACCGCAACTTCCGCGACCGCGTCACGGTGGGCGACCTCATCGAGGACCAGGACGCCGAGCTGCACCTCGTGAAGGAGGCGGAGGTCATGTCCCGCCGCTCGACCTCCCACGCCAAGTTCATCCACGACATCAAGACGGTGATGGCGAAGAACTTCGTGGACAACCTCTCCGAGGAGATCCGCAAGGGGATGAGGAAGAAGGCGGAAGAAGGGCTCTGGCCGTCGGTCGCCCCCATCGGCTACGTCAACGTCCCCGCCCCCGGTCGCCCGTCGATCGTCCCCCACCCCGAGATCGCGCCGCTCGTGCTGCGGCTCTTCCAGTCCTACGCCGAGGGCGAGGCGTCTCTCAAGCGGGTGGCCGCGTGGGCGCAGACGCTCGGCCTGTCGTCGCCCAGGGGCGGGAGGCTCAGCTCGAAGCAGGTGCACGAGATGCTCCGGAACCCCATCTACATGGGCGTCGTGCGCTGGAACGGGGAGAGCTTTCCGGGGGTTCACGAGCCCATCGTTTCGGCGGCCCTATATAGTAAGGTCCAAAACGTGATGGAAGGGCGCTCGGAAGGGCACGGCGAGGGGGTTCCGCACCTCCGTGGGGACAACGTCTACGCCTACCGCGGACTCGTCACCTGCGGCGTCTGCGGGTGCGCCTGCTCCCCGTTCACCGCCAAGGGGATCTACGTCTACTACGCCTGCTCGGGGGCGCGGGGCTGTCGGCGCGCCGGCCTTCGGGAGGAGGTCGTCACCGAGGCGCTCGCCCTCGCCCTCGACGCGCTGACGATCGATCCGCGAACGCTGGCCGACCTTCGGGGCGCCTTGCGTGAGGGACACGAGGAGATCGCGGCGAGGCGCGACGAGACCCTGCGCCTCTTGGAGGCGAGGAAGGAGTCCGCGAAGAGGAGGCTGGACCGCCTCTACCGCGACCGCGTCGAGGACGAGGTGCCCGAGGAGACCTACCGGACCCTGCGCCCGGAGTACGAGGCCGCGCTCTCGGAGGTGGACGAGGAGATCCGCGCGCTGGGGGCCGCCGAGCGCGAGACGTGGGAGGAATCCCTCGGTCTGCTGGCGGCGGTTTCAAACTCCGGCCCTCGGTTCCGCAAGGCCGATCCGGCCCGCCGCCGGGAGATGTTCAAAGGCCTGGTTTCAAACTGTCAGATCGTTGACGGTAAGGTGGAGGTGACCCTTCGTTCCTGGTTCAAAACGCTCCAGGAGATGGCCGATCAGGCGGCTAGGGAAGGGGTGCTTGCGGACCAAGTAGGAAATTGGTACTCCGGACGGGACTTGAACCCGCGATCTCCTCTGTGAAAGAGAGGCGTCCTAACCACTGGACCACCGGAGCGTGACGAGAAGGGATTATACCGCGTCGAAGGCCCGAAACCTAGCGCTCTAGAATGGACGCCCCGCGAAGCCGGGCTCGGGAACGAACGTGCGCCAGTCCACACCGGGGCAGACCGCCGCCATCCGGTCGCGCAGGGCCTCGACGCCGGGCTGCTCCGTCGCGTAGTGGCCCGCCGCCACGAGGGCGAAGCCTGATTCGGAGGCCTCCAGGGCGACGTGCTGCTTGACCTCGCCCGTCACCAGCACGTCGGCCCCGGCCCGCTGGGCGGCTCGCCACTCGCCGTCCGCCGCCCCGCCCACGACCGCCACCTTGCGGATCGTCCGCGCGGGGTCGCCCCAGCCCAGCGCCTTGGCTTCGAGGGCGGACTCGACTCCCGTGACGAACGCCTTCAGCGTCGTTCGCTCGACCGTGCCGACGCGCCCGGCGGCCTGTTCGGCCATGGGCGGCGAAGCGAGAAAGTCGTAGGCGGGCTCCTCGTAAGGGTGGTTCGTGCGGAGCGCTCGCTCGACCGCCCTTCGTTCGTCCTTTCGCAGGACCATCTCGACCCGCGTCTCCGGCGTGCGCTCGATACGCCCCGGCTCGCCGGTCGCCGGTTTCGTGCCCTCGCCGCCGACGAAGGTCCCCGTCCCTTCGGCGAGGAAGGCGCAACGGCGGTAGTCCCCGATGGCGCCGGCTCCCGCCTCGCTCAGCGCATCGATCAACCTTTCGGCCGCATCCGGCGGCGCGAAGAACACGAGCTTGAGCCGCTCCACGTCCGCCGCCCCGCCGAACTCTTTCGTCTCGTTGAGACCAAGACGCGTCGCTAGCGCGTCGTTCACCCCGCCCCGCGCGGAGTCCCAGTTCGTGTGGGCGGCGACGAACGCGATCCCCGCCGCCGCGAGATCGAGCACGGTGCGCCCGACGTGATCGCCCGCGACGACCTCCTTGAGAGGCGTGAAAAGAAGGGGGTGGTGGGCCAGAAGCAGCTCGGCGCCCGACTCGCGCGCCGAGGCGACCGCCGCCCGCGAGCGGTCGAGCGACACGACGGCCCGCGAGACCTCCGCCTCGGGGTCGCCCACCTGGAGTCCGACCCGGTCGAAGGAAAAGGCGTAGCGGACGGGAGCGACCGTCTCCAGGATGGCGAGGATCTCGCGGACGCGCATGGATCTATTGTGGAGGGCCGAGCGCAGGCTGGTACAGCTCCATGCTTAACCGTTTGTGACCTGACCCAAGCATCGATCTCCGGATTTGACGGGATGGTTCTCCCGCCGCGGGCCGATTCTCGGGAGGATCTAAAATGCGAAGGGGCCCCACCTTTCGGTGCGGCCCCTTGCGCGGTCTTGGGAGGGTTGTTTAGGCCCCCGCTTTTCCGATCTCACGGGCGAGATGGTAGCCGGTCGGACGGATACTTGGATGATTGCCTTTCGAACAATAGTCCGCCAACTTACGCATCGCCTTTTCAGAGGTTGAGTCGAGCCCATTAGGACTTGTAAGACACAAGCCCAAGAGCGCGAACGCTTCCTCTTCGGTGAGTTTTAGCCCTTCAGGATTGTTTCCCATGGCGTATTCTCCGTTATCATTGTGCGCCGAAGCGCAATGCAATGGACGTCTGCCAGAGCTCGGTCGTTCAAGTTTTTTCTAAACTTGATCGAAATGCCTGCTTAAACGTCCCTCGGGCCTCTTTCCCGTATACTAGGCGCCGTGCCGAAGGGCGAGTATCTCCAGTACGGCGGGCAGGCGATCATCGAAGGCGTGATGATGCGCTCGCCGCGCTACTTCTCCATCGCTTGCCGCGCCCCCAACGGCGAGATCGTGATCCAGACGGAGGCGATCGAGAAGACTTGGATCGGCCGCCAGAAGTGGCTTAAATATCCCTTCCTGCGCGGCTCGCTCGCCCTGTTGGACAGCATGGCCCTCGGCACCAAGGCGATGCGCTTCGCCTCCGCGATCCAGATCGACCCGAAATACGGCGGCGACGCGCAGGCGCCAGGAGCCCTTGAGGCCGCCGTTGAGACGGCGGGCGTCGCCGTTCCCAAGGAGACGCCCAAGCGGGTGCAGGACGCCTCGATCGTGGGCGCGCTCGTCGTCAGCCTCGTGTTCGGCGTTGCTCTGTTCGACTACCTTCCGAACCTTGTCGCCGAGTGGTCGCGGGGCTGGATGGGCATCAAGAAGGGCGAGAGCGGCACGATCACGAACGTCGTCGCGGAGGTCGTGAAGGCGGCGATCTTCTTCGGTTACATCGGCCTGATCGGACTCATGCCCGACATCCAGGAGGTGTTCCGCTACCATGGCGCCGAGCACAAGGCGATCAACGCTCTCGAGCACGATCGCCCGCTCGAAGTCGGCCCCTGCCTTTCTGAAAGCCGCATCCACCCGCGTTGCGGCACGAGCTTCGCGATCATCGTGTTGCTCGTCGGCTTCGTGGTCTTCGCCTTCCTCCCGCGCTATCCTCTGGGCGAGCAGGCGAGCAAGATCTTCAACGTCACCGTCCGCTTCGCGATGGAGCTCGTGATCCTGCCCCTGATCGCGGGCGTCAGCTACGAGCTGCTCCGCCTCGCGGGTCGCTTCCGCGACCAGAAGCTCGTGAACGCGGCGTTCCAACCCGGCATGTGGAGCCAGCGGCTCACCACGCGCGAACCCCAGGCGAAGCACGTCGAGGTCGCCGTTGCCGCCCTCCAGGCCTGCTTGGACGCCGAAGCGGGCAACCACGGTCCCGTGCCCAAGGAAGGCGACGACTTCGAGTCGGCGCCGCCCTTGCCCGGCGTCGGCCTCTAGTCTTAGGATCGCCGACGATCCCACGGAAAGCCGTCGTGCGACGAGTCAAGCCGTTCTATGGCTTGACTTCGCTGCGAACTCTAACCTCGCAGACGGAAACGCAGCAGTCGGAGCGAGTTCGCCAGCACCACCAGCGTGCTTCCCTCGTGTAGGACGACCGCCGGTCCGATCCGCACGAAGCCACCCACCGACGCGACCATCAACAGGGCGATCACGCCGAGGGCGATGTAGAGATTGGTCCGAATCGTCGCGCTCGCCTGTCGCGCCAAGGCGACCGCGAAGGGAAGCTTCGCGAGATCGTCGCCCATCAAGGCCACGTCGGCGGTCTCCAGGGCCACCGCCGTGCCCGCGCCGCCCATCGCGATGCCCACCGTCGCGTGGGCCAGCGCGGGCGCGTCGTTCACGCCGTCGCCCACCATCGCCACGCTTCCGTGCCGCTCCAGAAGCTCGCGAACGATCTTGACCTTATCCTCCGGCATGAGCTCCGCTCGCACCTCGTCCACCCCGACCGTCTTGCCCACCGCCTCGCCGACGGGCTTCGCGTCGCCGGTAAGCATCACCAACGGCTTGACTCCGAGCTCCCGAAGCGCCTTGAGCGTCGCTCCCGCCGCCGCGCGCGGCGCGTCGGCCACCCCGAGAACGCCGAGCCAGCGTTCGCCTTTGCGGACGACGATCACGCTCTTTCCGCTCAGCCCCTCTACCGCCGCCGTGACGGGGGCGGGAACGCTCTCGAAAAGACGCGGACTGCCGAGCGCGACCGCCTCGCCGTCCATCGCCGCGCGGACGCCCTTACCGGGGACGTTCTGAAGATCGGTCGCCTCCCCACCCGAGTCGCCCGCCCGCCGGACCACCGCCTGCGCGAGCGGATGCGACGACCGCCGCTCGACCGCCGCCGCGACCCGCAGAAGCTCCTCTTCCGTCGCCTCCAAAGGAAGAACGTCCGTCACCTCGGGATGTCCGACCGTCAGGGTGCCCGTCTTGTCGAGGGCCATCGTGCGCACGTTGCCCAGGTTCTCCAAATGCGCGCCACCCTTTACTAGGACGCCATTGCGGGCCGCCTGCGCGATACCCGCCAACACCGCCGAAGGGGTGCCGAGAGCCAGGGCGCACGGGGACGCGCCGACGAGCAGGGTCATACCCCGGTAGAACGATTGCGACCACGGCAACAACCCCAATAAGGGCGGCGCGACGATCAGGAGCAGATCGGCGACGAGGACGGCGGGTACGAAGACCGAGGCGAAACGATCGGCGAACCTCTCCGTCGGGGCTTTCTGCGTCTGCGCCTCCTCCACGAGCCGCACGACCCGGTCGAGAGTCCGGTCACCGACCGCCTTCTCGTTCACGATCTCCAGCGCGCCGTCTCCGTTCACCGTCCCCGCGAACACGGGATCGCCCATCGTTTTCTCCACCGGAACCGATTCCCCCGTCACCGAGGCCTGATCCACTGCGGACCGCCCGGCGGCCACCTTGCCGTCCACCGGGATCCGCCCACCGGGCTTCACGACGACCCGCTCGCCTACCGCGACTTCCGTCACCGGTACCTCGGACTCCCGGCCGTCGCGAACGACGGTCGCCACGTCGGGCGTCAGTTCCGCAAGGGCGCGGATCGCGTCGCGGGCCCTTCCGGTGGCGAGGTGCTCCAGGGCATGGGCCAGGGAGAACAGGAACAGGAGGAAGGCGCCTTCCGTCCAGTTGCCGAGCACGCCCGCTCCCGCCGCCGCGAGAAGCATCAGCAGATCGATGTCGAAGGTCAGCTTGCCCTGGAAGACAGAGCGGATCCAGTGCGAAGCGAGGTCCCAGCCTCCGAGGACGTACGAGACGAGATAGAGGCCGACCGCGAGGGGACGCGGGAGACCCGCCCGCTCTCCGAGGTAGGCCACCAGCAGGATCGCGCCCGCCGCAAGGCTCCAGACCAGTTCCTTGTTCCGCTCGTAGAATCCGGCTTCCGCGTCGTGCTCCGCACGGCCGTGGGCGCAGCAGCAGCCGATGTGGCCGTGCTCCTCCTTAGGAAGGCAGTAGCCGAGCCGCTCGAGCTCGTGCCCGATCGCGTCTTGGGAGGTCCGTTCCCGGTCCCACTCCAGACGTACGACCTGTGCGGGAAGGCTGACCGACGCGGCGAGCACACCGGGGATGTGGCGGACGGACGCCTCGATCCGGCGTCCGGCGTCCTCTCCCGCCACCGCCCGGAGAGGCAGGACCACGTGGCCGTAGCGTCGCCCCACGTCGGCGCCCGCCGCCTGAGCCGCCCGCTCCACCTGGGCCAAGGTGACTACCGCCGAATCGTAGTGGAGGCACACCTTCGGCCCGTCCACGAGGTGAGCCCGGCTCACGCCCGGCGTGTCCTCAAGCCGCGTCAGCACCCGCTCGACGCACGGATCGTCCGGCGTGTCCACGTCGGGAAGCAGGATCGGGAGGTCGATCTGGGTCTCGCGGGTCATGGGCTTTCCAACGTACCGGAAAGCCCCGATATTTCCCTACCGGACGGGGGAGGGGTAAGGAGTCGAGTGATGCCGAGAACTCTCTTGCTCGTTTAGTGGTCCGGCGCCTCGTTCGGGTCGCCGTACTCGAACTTGTCGGTCGCCTGGAAGTTCGCCTTCTTGATCTGCCGCTTGAAGGGATGGCCCAGTTCGGTGCCCTCGGCGGTCACGTCGAGCACGAACTGGTCGTACGCCTTCAGCCGGGTTCCGCCGAGCACGAGCGGACGTCGGACCTCGTACACGGTAGCCCAGGGACAGCAGAAGAAGTGACCCAGCCGAGTGCCGTTCGGGTTGAGAGCGGGGCGGATGTCGTTTCGATCGGCGGCGGCCTCCACCTCGGCGGCGAGGCGCAGGGTGGCTTCCGGATCGGGATCGTACCGCCAGAGCTGTTGGATCGCCGCTTGAGCCTCCGGGTCGCGCTTCAAGCTCGTGGCCGCGCCCGGGTCGGTCAGGCGCCAGGGGTCGAAGCCTGGCTCCCGGGGGGTAGGGATGCGCTTCGCCTGAGAGGCGGCGGGAGGGGGCGTGGGGGCGGCGGCCTGTTCCGCGAGGCGAGGCATCGCGCAGAGCTGGCCCACGGTGTGGAAGGTCTCGATCGCCTCCTTGATCGACGGCTCGACGAGCTCGTGGACCGCCAGCGTCGGGTTCGTGCCGTGCAGATCGTCCGCGTAGCGCGCCTTCGCCTCGCCGCCCGCGAAAAGCCCCCGGATCGCATGGTACGCCTTCGCCTGCTTCTCGTCGAAGGGCGGCGCCTCTCCCAGGAACGTCACGGCGGAGCGGGCGTGCTCCCGAATCCCGCGCATCGCCTCCAGCATCCCGTGCAGATGGGAGTTCGGGCAGGGCTCGACCTCGCTCCAGGCGGGCAGGTCGGCGGGCACGGGCACGTCGATTCTGTAATGCGGGTCGGCACCCGCCCGCTGGGCGCGTCCCAGCCACTCGCCCACGGGGGAGAAAAACCGCATTACCTGGTCGGCGGTGATGGGCGGCACGAACCCGACCGTGCCGGGGTCGTCGCGATAGTCCGCGTCGAGGAAGGAGGTCCCGAGGCTCTGGAGCACGTAGGCGTTCCACGCGCTGAGGGCTTCCGCCTGTCCCCCTTCGGAGAGGTCCCAGGCCGTCTTGCCCTCGCCCCGCAGGGCTTCGCGGTCGTTCTCGGTGCGCTCGAGAAGTTCCAACACGGCGAGGCTCGCGCGTCGGTACGCCTCCAGGGTGTCGGCGGAGATCTCCCCCCGCGCGACGGCGCGCAGGCGGGTCATAAAGGTCGGCGTTTGCATCCGTGGACTAAGGGATACCGCATTTTCGGAGAGGTCCTTAAGCCTTATGGGTAGGCCCCCCTCGCTCGGTTAAAGCCGGTCCAGCCTTCCGCCATCGACGCGCATCGCCGTGCCGTACACGAACGACGCCTCGTCGCTCGCAAGGTAGGCGATGGCCGACGCGACCTGCTCAGGCTTACCGACGTCGGCCTTATCGATCGTTTCGACGCCCGACTTCACGTTGGGATTTTCCCACAGCATCGGCGTATCGATGGCGCCGGGCAGGACGCAGTTGGTGCGGATGCCCTTCGGCTTACCCTCGATGGCCGACGATCGGGTGAGCGAAAGGATCGCCGTTTTCGACGCCGCGTACGAGGCGACCTGCGGGGTGGTCTCGACCGCGTGGACGCTCGACACGTTGACGATGGAGCCGCCTTTCCCCATTCTCAGAAACGCCTCTCGGGTGAAGAGGAACGCACCGATCAGATCGACGCTCAGCACTCGCATCCAGTCGTCGACCGTGTGCTCCTCCAACGGCTTGAACACCATCAGGCCCGCGTTGTTCACCACGACGTCCCAGCGTCCGAATCGTTCGAGGGTCTGGTCGACGCATGCCTTGACCAGTTCTTCCTTCGACACGTCGCAGGCCACGCCCAGCCCACCGAAGCCTTCTGCCGCCTGGATCGCCTTCTCTCCGTTAAGATCGGCTACGACGACCTTCGCGCCCTCCGACGCGAAAAGCTTCGCCGTCGCGAGCCCGATCCCGCTCGCCGCTCCCGTTACGATGACGACCTTGTTCTCGAATCTCATTGTTGTCCTTGGTTCGCTTGCGCGGCTTCCTGTTTCTCCGACCCGACCGGCACGTTCGCGGTGGGCTTCCAGTCGAACTCGTGGGGCATCTTGACCGGCATCACCAAGGCCGTGGACTGCGTGGGCAACACCTGATTCCAGTCCTGGATGATCCGCTTGTACTCTTCGCCAACGGGCCGGATGTTCCGGTCGAGGTCGTAGAGTCCGACGGGGCAGACATGGCCGTTCTTCTCGCGCAACGCCGTGTCCCAATCCACTTGGTCCGTCAGCGAGTACCAGGTGAAGCCCACGATGGGAACCCCGTCGTTTCGGAGCCGAAGCACGTTGGCCCACTCCTTCCAGAGCCAGTAGACCGCCTCGTCCCCCTTCGGGCCCTGCACGATGTTCGTCTCGGTGTGCATCATCGGCAGCTTGTAACGAGTGTAGTACTGCCGCGAGATCTCGTCGTAGCCGAACACCTCGCCGCTAGGGCCGGTCGAGCCGTCGGGTTTCACCCGGTGCTCGTTCGTGACGTAGTAGTCCGTCCCCATGACGCAGTAGTGCCGCAGGCTCTTCGACATAAACCAGTCGTACTCCTCGCGCGTCATGCCGTTGTCCATGAGGAACTCGTACATGGACGAGTCGACTCGCTTGCCGTAGTTGAGGTCGAGCGAGAGAAAGCGTCTCGAGTTCATCCGCTCGGCGGGTGCGATCGCCGCCGGGCTCTCCGCGTGGAAGTACTCCGAAGACTCGCTCTGGACGAACAGTGCGTCGGGACGGACGGAGAGGATCGCCTCCATCGCCAGGACGTTCGACCGAACGATGTTCTTCAGCGCCGTCACGAACGAGCGGTCGTCGTGAAGCTGCTCGTTCCACCACCCGTACGCCGCCGAGAACGTCGCGGTGATGAACATCTCGTTGACCGGGGTGTAGAGCTGAACCCAGGGATAGCGCACCGCGAACGCCTTGCAATACGCCGCGAAGAGCTCGGGAAAGGCCGGGTTCTGGAAGTTCTCCAGCCAGTCGGGCACGCCGAAATGGCATAGATCGACGATCGGCGCGATGTTCCGCCGGTAGAGGTCTCCGAACGTCGCGTCCACGAAGGACCATTCGTATTTTCCGTCGCCAAGCCAAGTTCGATGGATGGGCGGTCCGTAGCGCAGATAGCAGATGTCGAGCTCTTCGACGAGGTCGAAATCCTTGCGCCAATGATCGTAATGACCGCAAGACTCCATCTGGTCGACCCTTGTCTTTCCTCCATCGATCGTCGGGTACGAGTTCTCGATCCCGGTGGCGAAGAGAAAGTAGGGGGCTGGCATCGCGCCTTCCTTGGGACCGTGTCCGTAGGAGCAGCGTTCCCCTTAAGGGCGTGGAGCGGGCGTTTGGGCGGCGACGCCGCCCAAACGCCCGGGAGACTTACGAAGAGAGCCGGTTGAGGGCGCTGACCACCGCTCGCAAAGACGCCAGCGTTGTGTTGGCGTCCAGCCCGGCTCCGAATCGCTCGGTTTCACCGCGCCGCAGAGCGACGTAGGCCGCCGCACGAGCGTCCGCCCCCGCCCCGAGCGAGTGTTCGCGGAACGAGACCAGTTCGAACGGCGCGGCGCCCGCGTCGTGGAGAATGCGGACGAACGCCTCGATAGGGCCGTTGCCCTCGGCGACCATCTCCCGCACCTCGCCGTCGACGCGAAGGTGGACCCGAAGGCCGGTGGGTGTCGTCTCCGCGTCGAGAACCTCGTAAGGCTCGTTGCGCTCCAGGTACTCCGCGCGGAAAGCGCCCCAGATCGCGTCGGGCTTGACCTCGGTCGCCGTCCGTTCCGCGATACGCTGAACCACCTGCGCAAATTCCGCCTGCATCGCCTTCGGCAGTTCCAGGCCGTGTTCCAGGCGCAGGATCCAGGCGACGCCGCCCTTACCGCTCTGGCTGTTCACCCGGATGATCGCCTCGAAGGTGCGTCCGAGGTCGCGCGGGTCGATGGTGAGATACGGCACCTCCCACCGGGCGTCCGAAAGCGACTGCATCCCCTTGTTGATCGCGTCCTGGTGGGAGCCGCTGAAGGCGGTGAAGACCAGCTCGCCCGCGTAAGGGTGACGCGGGTGGACGGGGTTGTCGGTAAGACGGGTGACCGTCTCGATCACGCCCGCGAGGTCGGAGAAGTCGAGGCCGGGCTCGACGCCCTGGCTCATCAGGTTAAGGGCGAGGGTCGCGAGATCCACGTTGCCGGTGCGCTCGCCGTAGCCGAAGATCGTGCCCTCGACCCGGTCGGCCCCCGCCATCATCGCCAGCTCCGACGAGGCGACGGCGGTGCCTCGGTCGTTGTGGGTGTGGACGCTCAGAACGATGCTTTCCCGGTTCGGCAGATGGCGGCCCATCCACTCGATCTGGTCGGCGTAGACGTTCGGCGTCGCCATCTCGACCGTCGAAGGGAGATTGACGATCATCGGCTTCTCGGGCGTCGGCCCCCATACGGCGGCGACCTCGGAGCAGATGCGCAGGGCGAAGGGAAGTTCCGTACCGGTGAAGCTTTCCGGGCTGTACTCCATGCGCACGTCGGTTTCCGGCATCGCGTCGGCCAGCTCTCGGATAAGGCGGGCGCCCTCGACGGCCAGTTGGGTGATGCCGCTCTCGTCCATTCCGAATACCACGCGCCTCTGGAGGGTGGAAGTCGAGTTGTAGAGGTGGACGATCGCCTGCTTCGAGCCCCGGACCGCGTCGAAGGTGCGTCGGATCAGGTGCTCGCGCGCCTGGGTCAGCACCTGGATCGTCACGTCGTCGGGGATCATCCCGCCGTCGATGAGGGTCCGCACGAACTCGAACTCGACCTCGCTCGCGCTGGGGAACGCGACCTCGATCTCCTTGAATCCGAGCCGTACGAGGAGGCGGAACATCTCAAGCTTCTCCTCCACGCCCATCGGCTCCACGAGCGCCTGGTTGCCGTCACGAAGATCCACCGAGCACCAGACGGGGGCACGGTCGATGGTCTTGTTCGGCCAGGTGCGGTCGGGCAGGTCGACCGGCGGAAAGGGGCGGTAGCGGCGCCAGGCTTCGACGGGCATTCCCATAAGGGTACCGGGCGGGCGCCTCTGGGAACGAACCCGTCCCCGGCGTGGCCGTATAATCAGAAGAGTCTATGCGCGCCGAGACGCACCCCCAGGAGGCCGAGCGGCTTTCCGCCCTGCGCGCCTATGGCGTCCTCGACACGGCGCGCGAGGCCGAATTCGACGAGATCGCGGCCCTCGCGGCAAGAATCTGCGAAGCCCCGATCGCCCTTGTGACTTTCCTGACCGAAGATCGCCAGTGGTTCAAAGCCGCGGTCGGCACGGATCTCGACGCGACGCCCCGCGACGCCTCCTTCTGCGCCCACGCCATCCTCCAAAAAGAGCTTTTGGAGGTGGAAGACGCGTCGGTCGACTCCAGATTCGTGGACAATCCGCTCGTGACGGGCGAACTCGGCGTCCGCTTCTACGCGGGGGTTGCCTTGGAGACGTCGGACGGCCTGCCGCTCGGCTCTCTCTGCATCCTCGACACGCATGCCCGGCGTCTGACCGATCTCCAACGTGAGACGCTCCGGGTGCTGGCGCGGCAGGTGATGGCCCAACTCGACCTGCGACGCAAGGTTCATGAGATGGCGGCGCAGTCCGCTTTGCGGACCGAGAGCCAAACGCGGACCCGTACCCTCTTCGACGCACTCGAAGAGGGCTTCTGCGTGATCGAGATGATCTTCGACGCGCAGGAGCGGCCCGTGGACTACCGATTCCGCGAGTTTAATCCCGCCTTTAGCCGCTTTACGGGCATCACTCCCGAAGACGCGCTCGGCGGGAAGACGGTCCGTGAGCTTTATCCCACCCTCGAAGAGCGCTGGTTCGCCACCTACGGTCGCGTGGCGACCACCGGCGAATCGGTCCGGTTCGAGAATCGGGCGGAGGCGATGGGCAAGTGGTTCGACGTGCACGCCTTCCGCATCGGCGGCGAAGGGAGCGTCGAGGTCGGTGTGCTTTTCAAAGACGTCTCGGAGCGGAAAGCCCAAGAGACGGCCCGCGCCGAGGAGCGAGCCCGCCAAGATCGAACCCTTGAGAACGCGGAGGTCGCGACGTTCGACTGGGACGCCCCCAACGACCGTGTCTTCGCCAACCCGCTTCTCGCCCAGTTTTTCGACGTTCCGAAGGCCGACGCCCAGGGCGCGCCCATCGCCCGGTTCTTCGCCGCTATCCACCCCGACGACGTGGCGCGCGTCCAATCCGACATCGGGGCCTCGCTCGCGTCGGGCGGGCGCTACGAGACGGAGTACCGCGTGGCTGGAGATCGGGAGCGGAGCGTCCTCGCACGAGGCGACACGACGCTGGATTCCGACGGTAAGCCCGTACGCCTCTCCGGCGTCGTGCTCGACATCACGGCGCGGGTCGAAGCCGAGCAGGCCCTGCGCGAGCGCGACCGGCGTCTTCGCGAAGCTTACGACCTCCTGGAAGGGATCACCGAAGGCACTCAGGAGCTCATCGTCTCGATCGACTGCGACTACCGCTTCACCAGCCTGAACGAGGCCTATCGCCGTGAGTTCGTGCGGGTATTCGGCGTCGAGCCCCGCCTGGGAGAAAGTCTGCTCGACGCCCTCGTCCATCTGCCCCAAGACCGGGCGAACGCGAAGGCGATGTGGGGTCAGGCGCTGGCGGGCGAGAGCGTGGACTTCACCGCGGAGTTCGGGGATCCGGGGCTCGCCCGCCGGACGTTCGATCTTCGCTTCTATCCCGTTCGGGACCCTTCGGGCGAGATCGTCGGTGCGGCGGAGATCGCCCGCGACGTGACCGATCGCGAACGGCTCGTCGCCGAACTCGCGGCCGAGCGGGAAAAACTCGACGCCTTGTTCCGCATGTCGCCCTCCGCTATCGCGGTGATCCGCGGCGACGATCTGAGGTTCGAGTTCGCTAACGACGCTTACCTGAACATCGTCGGACGGGAGTCGCTCGTAGGCAAGCCCCTGTTGGAGGCCCTGCCGGAAATCCAGGGACAGGGCTTCGACGCGCTGCTTCGCGAAGTGATGGCGACGGGCCAACCCTTCTACGCGGCTGAGACCCCCGTCCTCCTCCAGCCGGAGGCGGACCGACCGTCCCGGACGATCTACGTCGATCTGCTCTGTCAGGCGATGCGCGAGGCCGACGGAACGGTATCCGGCGCGTTCGTGCATGCCGTGGACGTGACCGACGGAGTTCAAGGGCGCCAGGCGCTCATGGAACGCGAGGAGCTTTTCCGGACCGTGTTCGAGCAGGCGCCGGACGATGCGATCCTCGTCATGGATCTCGACCGCACGATCACCGCCTGGAATCCCGCCGCCGAGAGGATCTGCGGTTGGACCGCCATCGAGGCGATCGGTCGGTCCGGCGACCTGATCTTTACCCCCGAGGATCGGGCCAAAACCGCCCCTGAACGGGAGGCTGAGGGCGCGAACCGGGCGGGGAAGTCGGTCGACGAGCGGTGGCACCTGCGCAAGGATGGTTCGCGGTTCTGGGGAAGTGGCACGATGAACGCCCTCCACGACGAAGACGGAGCGGTTCGGGGCTACCTCAAGGTGTTCCGCGACACGACCGAACGTTACGTCGAGGCTCAGACGCTCGCGTTCCTGAGTCTCCTGACCGAGGCGGTCATCGACGAGCGGGAACCCGACCATATCCTGGGCACCGTCGAGCGGATGTTGGGGCAGTACCTCGACGTCTCACGCGTCACCTTCGGCGAATTCGCCGAGGACGAAGAGACGTTCGTGGTGAGGCAGGAATGGGGGCCGGGAGTCGCGAGCGTGCTTGGAACCTACGGGCTTTCCACCTTCGGGGCGGACGCCGCCGAGACCCTCCGCGCGGGGCGGACCTACGTCGTTCGCGACGCCGCTCAAGAGATCGGCGAAGGTTTGCTCCTGGGTGCGGGCCAGGGTATCGATGCCCTTTCGACCGTTTCCGTGCCCGTTACGAAAGAGGGGCGGCTGGTCGCCGTCTTCGTGGTCCACGACCGCGCGGCCCGGGACTGGACCGACGACGAGATCGGGCTGATCCAGCAGGTCGCCGACCGGCTCTCGGCGGAAATCGAGCGAAGCCGAGCCGAGCAGGCGCTCCGCGAGGCCAAGGCGACCCTGGAGGAGACGGTCGAGAAGAGGACGGAAGAGCTGAAGCGGACGGTCCAGGAGGCTGAGAGCTTCAACTATTCCATCTCGCACGACCTGCGCTCTCCGCTTCGGGCGATGGTCGCGACGGCGAGCATCCTGCTGGAAGAGGCAGGCCCGGACCTCGGCGAGGAGCACCGCGAGATGCTCGTGCGGCAGGCGGAGAACGCGAAGCGGCTGGGCCGCCTGATCGACGAGCTGCTGCGTCTCTCCCGGCTCGCCCGCGTCCCCGTCAATCGGGAAGCTTTAGACATGAGCGGCAAGGCTCGACGGGTGTTCGACGAACTAGCGAGCGCCGGCGAGACCAACGGCTGCCGGTTGGACGTCCAGGAGGGGATGGCCGCTCAAGGCGACGCGGGGCTTGTCCGCACGGTGCTCCAGAACCTGATCGGCAACGCCTGCAAGTTCTCGCCCAACGGCGGCACGGTCCGCGTGACGGAGACCGACGGCGTCTTCTCCGTCACGGACGAGGGTGTGGGTTTCGACATGCAGTTCGCCCCCAAGGTCTTCCTGCCCTTCGAGCGCCTGGTGGCCGAGTCCGAGTTTCCTGGAACGGGCATCGGCCTCGCGAACGTGAAGCGTATCGTGGAGAGACACGGGGGGCGGGTGGGGGTGGAGTCGGTTCCGGGAGCGGGAACGACGTTCTGGTTCACCCTCGAAGACGGACGGGTTTAAAGGCCGTCGGCGAAGACCGGGTCGGGAACGTGGTCTCGGCCGCGCGCGATGTCGCGCGCCATCGCCTTCGCATAGGCGCGAAGCACGGGTTCGGGATCGTTCAGGGCGGAGCCGCTGAGCGTCCAGACCACCACGTCCCGCATCTCCGGGTTCCACTCGACGACGTGGTACAGCCCGTGCATCGCCGAGCGTCGCCCGATCCGACTCGGCGCGGCGAGCACGGAGAGGAGCGCGGGACCTCCCCAGTCCCCCGAGACGTGACCGCCGAGGACGACGCCCGCCTTGTAGATCGCCCGGCACGCGTCGTCTTCCGCGTCCCAGAGAAGAACGCGCATCGCCTCGACGGCGTCCCCTTGCTCCTCGCGCGTCCGGGCGAAGGAGGGGAGGTCCTCGAAAAGATCGAGCACGCACCACTGGGCCGAGCGACGCTGCGGGTGCTGGCGGTCGCGCAGGATCTCGAGCAAGGCGGGGAAGAAGAGGCCCGTGCTGGCGTGGGTCTCGATCTCCGTCGCCGCGTCCGCGGCGACGTCGCGGTCCTCGCAGTAGAGGAGTCGCAGAAGGCCGAGCGGGGGCAGATCGCGCAGGGGAGCGGTGAAGCGGCCCGGCAGTCCGAGAGCCCGTCCTGCGGCGAGCTGACGTCGGAATAAAGGCTCCGCCTCCTGGCGTAGCCGCTGCAGCATCGCCTCGATCGAATCGCCGCGCGCCTCGTGCCAAAGCTCCTCACAGCGTCCGAAGACGCCGTGAGACGTTCGCGCGACCCTCACCTCGAACGTTTCTCCGTACGCTTCGAAGCTCGCCCGCTCCGTCCAGTCGGCGGCGCCGACGTGATAGTCCGGGCTGACGGGATGGGGGGGCCAGTGGAGCTTAACCCGGTGGCATCCTTCACGAACCGCCGTGGTGCCCAGCCGGGCGACGGCCTCGCCGGTCGCCCGGCGCAGGTCGTTCGCCAGCGCATGGGCGGCCTCGGGCGTCGCGATCGGCATTACCCTTTAGTTTACGCCCATCGGGCGACTTCCGATGACGGGTTTTGCGTCGACGCTCCCTTGTTCTAGACTGAGCAATACGGCTATAGTCGGCTCTATGTCGCAGTTCGACGGCCTGGGGCTTCATCTGGGCAACCTTTCTCGACTCTCCCGCGCAAAGACGCGCTCGATCTCCCCGGAGAACTTCCGGGGCGAGAAGGGCAAAGGGGGCATGGCGACCGAAGGCACCGGTAAAAACGCCGCGCGCGACCTCGGCCAAGGCTGGAAAGTCTCCCCCAGCGTCGTCATCGAGGCTGGCGCGACCTTCGAGGTGGCCGACATCGAAGGGCCGGGCGCGATCCAGCAGATCTGGATGACCCCGGCAGGCGTGCCTTGGCGCGAGGCGATCCTCCGCTTTTACTGGGACGATGAGGAGACGCCGTCGGTCGAGTGCCCCGTGGGCGACTTCTTCGCCTGCGGCTGGGGCAAGTTCGCCCAGGTCTCGTCCCTGCCCGTCTGCGTGAACCCTGGCTCCGCCTTCAACTGCTACTGGGAGATGCCTTTCCGCCGGCGATGCCGCATCACGATGGAGAACCGCTCGCCCGACAACATGGTGCTCTACTACCAGGTCAACTACACCCTGACCCCGGTGCCCGAGGACGTCGCCTACTTCCACGCCCAGTTCCGGCGCACGAACCCGCTCCCCTACGAAACGGACTATACGATCCTCGAAGGCGTAAAGGGGCAGGGCCACTACGTCGGCACCTACATGGCCTGGGGCGTGAACAACGACAATTGGTGGGGCGAGGGTGAGATCAAGTTCTTTATGGACGGCGACGGGGAGTGGGCCACCGTCGTCGGTACCGGGACCGAAGACTATTTCTGCGGCTCCTACGACTTCGACGTGCGTGTGAAGCAAGGCCCCGGCGCGGAGACGATCGAGTACCAGGAGTTCACCACTCCCTACGCGGGGTTGCCGCAGGTGATCCGGGGCGACGGACACTACCGGGTACAGCAGCGGTTCGGGATGTACCGATGGCACATCATGGACCCGATCCGCTTCGAGGAGGATCTGCGCGTGACCATCCAGGCCCTTGGCTGGCGCTCCCACGGCCGCTACCTTCCCCTCCAAGACGACCTCGCCTCCGTCGCCTTCTGGTACCAGGCCGAGCCCCACGCCCCCTTTCCGAACTTGCCGGATCGCGATTACCTCGAAGTGATCTGATTCGTTCGCGACGGGGCGTCGGACCTGTCGCGGGCGACCGCTTATCGTTGGTCCCTCTCCTTGCCGCGTGAGGGGGCTAGTTGGGGCTGAGCAAGCCCGGCGGCAGGATACGGGTGCCGGGCGACGCGGTCTACCTGCCCCGAAAGGGGAAACTCAGTTCTTCAAGTCCGCCCGCATCAACACCACCTCGTACGGGTCCCAGGTCGACATGGGGAAGTAGATCGCGGCGCCGTCCCTCGTCTTCCGGAAGAAACGTGGGATCAGGTGGGGCGCGTACTCGCCGCCGCACTCGTTCGCGCGTCCGGGGTCGGCCATCGGGTCCGGGCCGTTGCCGACGTGCAGAATTTGCCGTGGCCGTCCTTCGGGTCGAAGAGAACGGGGGGGGGGCGCTCCAGGGGCCGATCGCCCGCTCGGCGGTGCGTAGGAGGATTGCCGCGCGGCTGTCCGCTGTTGTCGGCCATCAGCCAACGCTTGAGGGGATCGTACCACGCCACCGGCAGTTCCCCAACCACGTTGTGCTCGACGACCGGTTCCGCGTCTGATTACACCGTGCTCCAGCCTTCCGGCGACCGATAGCGGATCGCCGTGAGATCCTCCACCCGGTCGAGAGGAACGCAGGCGAGGCGGGGGCTGGAACGGCGGTATTCCCGTCCGCCCGCCCACGTGATGGGCGCCCCTCCTCGTTCGAAGGGAAGCCCCGGCGTTTTCGCCGCGTCCACGCCCGCAGGCGAGACGTTGATAAAGCTCTCGCCTGAAAGGTCGTACACCTTACGCTAGGCCCGCCCGTCGTCGCTTCGGTGGTGTAGAAGCCGTAGAGGTGGCCGCCCGCGCTGAAGCCGCCGTTTGGGCATCTCGAAGCCCTTGAGCGAAACGACGGGGATGTCGACCGCCTTGTACCGCCCATCCGGGGCGCTCACGAAGTGAGGGTGAGGCCGTCCTCGGGATTGCGGTCGGAGCTGAATGCGATCGCGTCGCCGTCGACCGGCCGGGTGTGTTCGGTCCGGTGGGTCAGGTATCGCCGAACAGGAACACGAGCCGCCCCTTATACTCGAACGACGC
>Ga0160428_1001266_pt1 | contig 20207 bp, 22 predicted proteins | sample SolpanmetagenomM_FD_108198 | JGI IMG/M metagenome (GOLD analysis project Ga0160428, IMG submission 108198) | Solar panel surface microbial communities from Lawrence Berkeley National Laboratory, California, USA - M | ecosystem: Engineered > Built environment > Solar panel > Unclassified ... | reverse complement strand
AGACTGTCGATGGTGTTCTCCGCCAGTTCCTTGTCGAGCCTTTCGTTCCTCACCCTGACGGCACCGAGTACTACATCAACATCAACTCCGTTCGTGAGGTAAGTTAAGAAATGATATCTGTGCTTGTCGTGGTGGTGAGAATGCGGCTATGGTTGCGAAAATGGATCAATTGGTTTTGTGTACAGTGTTATCCCCTGGACACGATCAGAAACATGCAGAAAGTGCAGAGCATGAGAAGATGACACAGAAGAAAGTGATTGGATTTGATTTTGGCGAAATATATCTTCGGCCAAAAGGAACCTACGACTCGGGGTCGTCGGGGCCACTCGCCATTTGTGCCTGAAGCCTCAAAATCGGAAGAACGCCAATTATGCTGCCGACATGCAAATCATCTTAGCTTGCTTGCCACGTTGCTACCTGCCTGACGCTATCCACTTTCTGATTACTGTTGCTAATCCTCCTTCTTCTTAGGGTGACTGGATCTTGTTCACACACGAGGGTGGTGTTGATGTTGGTGATGTCGACGCCAAGGCCAAGAAGCTCCTCATTCCTGTTGACTTGAGCGAGTACCCCTCCAACGATGAGATCGCATCAACACTTCTCGGAGACGTCCCCAAGGGTGTGCACAACGTCCTCGTCGACTTCATTACCAGACTCTACGCTGTATACGTCGATTGCCAGTTCACGTAAGTGTGCCGCTTTCCAGTGCACAACATACACTTGCTAAATATTCTTCTAGTTACCTCGAAATCAACCCTCTCGTCGCCATCCCCAACGCTGATGCCACCTCTGCTGACGTCTACTTCCTCGATCTCGCTGCCAAGATCGACCAAACTGCCGAGTTCGAGTGTGGTGCCAAGTGGGCTATTGCTCGCAGTGACGCTGCTTTGGGTCTCGCTACTTCCGGTTCCAAGGACGGCAAGGTCAACGTCGATGTCGGTCCTCCCATGGAGTTCCCTGCTCCTTTCGGTCGCGAGATGACAAAGGAGGAGGCTTACATTGCTGAGCTTGATGCCAAGACTGGTGCTTCACTCAAGCTTACCATCCTCAACGCCACCGGTCGTGTCTGGACTCTTGTTGCTGGTGGTGGTGCCTCTGTCGTTTACGCTGATGCCATCGCCTCTGCTGGTTTCGCCAATGAGCTCGCCAACTACGGTGAATACTCTGGTGCTCCCACTGAAGGCCAAACATTCCAGTACGCCAAGACGGTCCTCGACCTTATGCTCCGTGCTCCCAAGCACAAGGAAGGCAAGGTCCTCTTCATTGGCGGTGGTATTGCTAACTTCACCAACGTCGCCTCTACATTCAAGGGTGTCATCCGCGCTCTCCGTGAGGTCGCCGGCCGACTCATCGAGCATGACGTCCAGATCTGGGTTCGTCGTGCTGGCCCCAACTACCAAGAGGGTCTCAAGAACATCAAGGGTGTTGCTTCGGAGCTTGGTCTCAACATGCACGTCTACGGTCCTGACATGCACGTCTCTGGTATCGTCCCTCTTGCCCTGATCCCCGGCAAAACCACCGACGTCCCCGAGTTTGCTGGTTAGATTTGTTAATTCTCCCGGTGTTGGGTAACTTTGCATACGGCTTTTTTGTTACACGTAGTTTCATTGTCAGGCATATAAATTTTCGATAGGGCGTGCTGGATGGGGAAAGGTATGGCATGAAAGGGAAACGGGCGCAGTACAGAGCAAGAAGACCTGCTTGATAACTTTCAGGAGATTGTAATTTAGAAAAGTGCCGAGAAGACTAAATTTGTCTATGTCTACATACTTGTCTTTGAAATCCGTAAGACCATGATAGCCGTTGTGCGAGTGTCAAGGCTTTTTGTCTTCTCTTTTTGGGACGTGCAACAGGTATAAGGTAGACAATATAAAGCACAGGACCCTACCAATTTGCGTATCTTGTTCATCCTGTTCACCCTGCGAAATGCCATTGATCCAGTGCTCAGCGAGTGACCATGGTTGCCAGTAAATTAGAGCTCGATTATATCAATCAAGTGTAAGCGATGGTCAGGAATCCATTCGCCAGACAACTTGCCTCATTCGCCCATACCTTCAAAACAATATGTCCAAGCACATCAAGCACTCGTGTACAACCTATCTTTGGCATAGCTGTGAGTGGTGGGGTTGATTCGATGGCCTTGGCCTTTCTGTGCTCGAAGATGAGAGAAAAGGCGAGGAAAACACATGATACGTCGAAAGATGACATTCACGTGCCACGATTCAGAGCCTTCATTGTTGATCACCGTGCCAGAGAGGGCAGTGACGAGGAAGCGAAGATTGTTAGGGGACGGCTCAGAAGTTTGGGTAAGACTGTTATTCAACAGTATTCAAGAAGCAATAGCTAAATAACGAGCACTGTAGGCATACCAGCAACAATACTCAAACTCGACTGGCAAGACCAGTCACCATCCGAACTGCCAAACTTCGAATCACTAGCCCGTAAGATGCGGTATCGCGCTCTCGGCATGGCTTGTCGTTGTTTTCGAATCAGCTCATTAATGCTAGCACACCACAAGGATGATCAAGCCGAAACTGTCCTTCTCCGTCTGAACGCAGGCTATACTGGTACTGGCCTTGCAGGTATACAGCGAGAAGCTGGTATACCAGAGTGTGCAGGTATATACGGCGTCCATGCCAGTGGCGGGCCTCCTCCAAGGTCTCCGTCTAGCTCGCTGAAAAGTAGTGATTGTGGTGGTGAAATAGATATGAGAGTAGCAACAGGAGGTGTCGAGCTTGTCCGACCACTGCTCCAGTTGAGCAAAGTCAGCTTGATCAAATTGTGCTACGAGAATGGAGTTTCTTGGGTCGAAGACGCCACGAATCGAGATGTCACGTTGACTACACGTAATGCTATTCGGAGTATATTGAAGAACAAGCGTCTGCCACTGGCACTGAATAAGCCTGCTCTGTTAAATCTGGCGAATGCGAAGGAAGAGTACAATGATACAACGAAACGATTGGCAGACGAAGCATTCGGACAAGTAAGAGCATCGATCAACTACGGGACTGGCACACTTACATTCACAGTCTCAGAATCTATCAGTAATATGCTCAGTCAGGCTATTGCGCTTCGTCTATTGAAGAGACTTGCGAACTGCGTGTCTCCTCAAGACAACATCTCCAAGGCACAGCTGGCCTCTGCATGCGAGCAAGTGTTTCCTGATCTCACAGCAACAGAAGGAGCTCCGCAAGGCTCTAAAGATCCAGATAGTCGAGTATTCACCGTCGCCGACGTCCTGTGGCAGGGAAGAACGTCGGACAATGATCCTACAACATGGCATTGGCATCTATCACGTCAGCGACCCTCGAAGCCCTTCCCAGTCTGCGCATGGTCATCCGAGCCACACGCCACCACCACAGCTCAACCTTATTGGACATGGCAGCTTTTCGATGGCCGGTACTGGGTTCGAGCGAGGCATGCAAAGAAACGAGATGTGTCGTTGCAATTATTACGACCAGAAACCCTTGAAGTGACGCGGAAGTTCAAGCATCGAGTGCTGATGCTGGACAAATTGCTACATGAGCATGCACCTGGACTCTTACGCTTCACTCTGCCAGCGTTTGTTGATCAAAAGACTGGACAAGTTTTGGCACTCCCGACTTTAGGCTGGCGAGCTGGGAATGACCTTGGTTTGAAGTGGGAAATACAGTATAAGCAAGTGATCTGAACTTGTAAATGACTACAGCATGACGAGAGTTGTCCAGTTCCAGCAGTGTTGGATGTGGATCTCCTCGGGCTAGAACTAGAACACGGAGACTGCATCTGACTCACGTGACTTGGGACTTTGAATTCGACAGTCTCTACCTTACTGTCGATACCTCACCTGGTCTGAATCTTATCTTTGAGCGGGAGGATCCTATCCTGTACAAGAGGTAATGTGATGCGATCATCCAGTCCTTCAGTCTTTGCACGAATGTTGACCAGATGAGCTTCTGCTACAGGATCCATGCTCACTTCGACACTAATCGTGGTTGAAAGGTGCTCAGCGCCATAGTGAGATCGAAGCCACCATCAATCACATGAGCTTCAGCAATAACACCGAAGAGTCGAAGACCAGTGCGAGCGCCTAGTGAACTGATGTCACCACTTCGGACGCAAGAATTATTTGCTGATCACCAGCAACTGTGGCGAAGATCGACCAACCATGATTTAATGTTCACGGGATATCTCTTGACTCTCTGAGTGTGGCATAGAAGATCACTGGGGGACAAGTGATCGACGAGATTCTGTCAATAGAGCTTGCCTACCATTGTCAATCCCTCATCGAGTATGCCGAGACCTCCCTTAGGCTCAATCACGATCTTGATTAAGAACGGCTTTCCTGCCTCAAGTAGGTTTCAGCGAGAGTGACCTGCACCGCTTCTGAATTCGTCCTCATCTGGAGCCACAGTCTAGAGAGAGAGAGGGAGCGAGAGAGGGGAGAGAATGAGAGAAAAGAGAGAGGGAGGGGGAGGGAGGGAGAGGGAGGGAGAGGGAAAGGTTTGGAGCAACGAACATACCCACCACTAGCTTATTTTTCTAAGTTCTTGCAATTGAACACCCACATCGATCGTACGTACTCACTTAGCAACTTGGAAACATGCTGAAAAAACTCGTGAAATAGTTCTGTCTATACCCTAGTAAACACCCAGACCCTGCTCATCAAAGAAGAGAAAAAGAGTCCCATATTCATAAACCTCATTAAAATCATGATCATCCCATCACGCCTCCATTCCAGACTACCTTGAGGTATCTACCAACCGAAGGCATCCTCAAAGTAATCAACATCCGCCCTCGTGTGCTTCATCGCATCCACAACAGCCGACCTCGCCTCCGCAACCATAGCAATCGGTCCACAAGACAAAACAGCAACATTGTTCGTGCCAGCGTCATTCGCAATATCCAAAATCATCTTGCCTAGATCAGGGCGGTGCGTCTGAATCTTGAAGTTCTCGATGTTGTCAACAGCATCAGCAACAGCATCAGTAGCGAACAGCGAGGCGTTGAAATCGGCACGACCTAAGGCTTCTGCCAGTTCTTCACGGCAGATTGTCTTGAGGAAACTGGATTGTTTCGCTGACCAGATCAATTGGATGTTTGTTGTCTTTGTCTTGTTGGCGGCTGAGCGGGCGATGTGGTCGAGGATGTATGGTACGCCGGCGGAGATGCCAGTGCCGCCGCATACTAAGATGACGGTGTCGTAGGTGTGGAGAGGGACTTTGCGGCCGTAGGGACCCTCGATGAGTAGACTGTGTTTGATGGACCCGGTCGAGGATGCCCGGCAGGAATCGCGTAGTCGTCGTGTCCAGCCATCGTAGGGACGGATCCAGAAGGTGAAGGAGGTTGGTGGAGGTGTTGTGGTCGAGGTTTGTTGGACTGGTTCGGGGCCAGGGCGGTGCTTGGACTCAGCGAGCCATTTGGGGTCGAGTGCTGTTGGCGAGACTGGGGAGAAGACTATTTCTTCGTCGAGGGTTGAGGTTGTTGAGTTTGGTGAGCCGGGCTGCGTAATGTCATTAGATAGGGCGACTATATAAAGTGCGTAGTAAAACTTACGGTCATAGTCTCGACGTTCTCGAGGTCTTCTGATGAAACAGAAGGGCTTGGGTATGGTTGCACGATCATGCCTTTCTCAAGATCTTTCTCAACATCAACATCCTTCTCAAAGTACACGTCTGACTCTACCAGTGTATCCATGGTATCGGTCGAGACCTGTCTTTGCTTTGAATTCGGTGATGTCCATGCGCCGAGACTGAATGGATGGTTCTCCCAGCCTCTCCATGTCATGGGCTGGTACAGGTAGTAGTATTGTCCTGGCGCAGGCTTGATCTTGGGTGAAGGTGCAAGCACCTCGAGGCGGATGAGGTTGCTGTCTTCATCGTATGATATGGTTGATGGCGTGGACAGAGTGTTATGTCTGACGTGGACATTGCAATACACAAGGCGGACGAGGCGTAAGAACCTGTCGAATACCCAGATTGCGACGACAGGCCATAGATATGGATTGTACACAGTGACAGTGCCAGATTTCGAAGTGTGTCTAAAACAATCAGCTCCAATCACCACTGGCAAGACTGGCAATCCACTTACTGGAAAATGGCATAGAGAATTAGAATGGCGAAAGCAATGTGCGTGATTAGGAAGAACTCGTAGTGTCTGTTTCGAACAGCCTTCGAAGCAAGGAGAACCATTACGGGCAAGGCGACGAGGGTCTGTATCTATAATTAGCAACGGACGTGATCCGATTGAAGAAGACATTACATACCGTAAGTCCCCATTGGAACCATTTGATTTCCATTTTCTTGGCGAAATAAGGCCCAATGAGCACACTGAAGCAAACACCATGGGTGATAGCAAGTAATGTTGCCACACGAGCGGCATGACGATGGAAGATGCTGAATGTCTGGTAGCTCCAGCCAGTAGCCCAAATGAAGGGGTTGTTGCGTCCAGCAAAGAGGAAGATAAATGGAAGAGTAGCGATGGACATGATTCCAGCACGAAGTCCTACACCCGTCCAAGCCTTGTTAATGGCGCTAAAGACGAGATTAGCTGGGAATTCATAACGGTTATAGGTCAGTGTGGTCAAGCTGCTTACTCGGTATCACCTGCAATATGCGATGGCACGGCAGTAAGAACGAGCGCCAATGCATAGAAGATGAAAAGGACGACTGCCTCAATCCTTCGTGGCATGGTAATGTAGCTTAATACGCCGCGATGCTTGACGTCGACAGCGGGAGCTAGTATGAACTTGGTGCGAAGCCATCGCGTCACAGTATGACCTAGAGGATCTGACTTGCCAGCAAGAGCTGCATGAGCACTTTGACGACCAACGAGCTTGCTGTAAATGTTGTGGACAATGCCTATAGTCAAGACGGCGGCCCAGAAAGCATAGATAGCATAAGCGTAGGTGTGCTTGGGAATCTTAGTAGGTGCGGCAGGGTGTGCTTGACGTCTGGTAAGACTGTCGGCGAAGGCCAGAACCTGATGGCTGAAAGCAGTAGTAGAAGAATACATGATGAAACAGGTACGATCTTGCTAGCAACAGAATAAAGACACTCTTCAGACAATCGACGACTCCGCAGCAGAAGATCCAGGCTGACTATATAGACAATCATCCTTCACGACTTGGAGCGATTCAGAACAAATACCTTGAGTTCAAGCATTCGTATACCCCACCACGGCGAAGGCCATCGCCGTGAAGCATGAACAGCCACGAGAAGGACGCCTACGACGTCAAAGCACTACTGTAATCTAGGTGGAATGCATGGCTAGCTAGAGAGCTCGTAGATCATCCGCAACAGGAAAAGTGTTGGCGCAGGTGAAGACGACGCTACATGGGCAATGCTAGACGGAGTTCGTGACTTGGCAAGCCTCTCGAACAACGGCAGACACGAACTCATCAAAGTCAATTGTATGTTTCAGATTTTGAAGAAGGTGAGAGATGCAGCGTGGTGGAGAGAGACCACGCCGGTGGAAGGACGTTGTTCGTAAGGAGGAGATAAGGTTTGCCAGCCTTATCCGATAAATCAGAGTGGCTCACAGGGACACGTCAATATATCTACTTGGACCGTATACCTCACGTGACTCTGAGCACTGTCGATGGTTATTGCCGCCAAAAACACCACTTTCAGATTCTTTGTCACTTTTGTCAAGCTCGTTTATAAAATATCGAGCTTTGATCTGGCGGGAAAGGTATTTACTCCAAGACTTTGTGTAGTGATACGGGATACTTTTACTCATGGTCAGAGTTGAATTGGAAAAGAAGTCAAGCTTGAGTCACGTGAAAGCCGAGTGTCCGAAGAAAGAATGCTGCCTTGCTCCTTCTTCTCGTACTAGGAAGCTAAACACAACCTCAATGGTCGGTGCTTGGCCCTACCGTTTGGCCGGTGGAAAGCCTCGACTACATTGCCCTCATGTTCAAGCCACAACAGATCGACCATCAACGATGCGACGGCATTCTTGTTGAACTCCGCATAGTCAGTCGAACTCATAGTAGCTGATGGCTTTTGGTGGCTTGAAAACGAAGCTTGCTTGGCTGATTTCAGAGGGCGTGCTTGTAAGATGGCTTACTGTTCGTTCTTAGTGGCAAGTTCCAGACCTCGCCACACTGTCTGGGGTCTGGCGAACCGTATGGACAGCATCGTTTGACAGCAGTGTTCGTACTGAACGACAGGCACCGGTAATGCTACAGTACCGATATCAAAGTCTAATCAATATGAGGAGAAAAGTCCGCCTGGTACCTGACAGCTTTCGGATCCGTGTCCGTCATCAGGAACAGGAACATGCCTCGATCGACAACTTTGTTTGAAGATGATTAATCCGAACAGATAGGCCTTTGACCGTCCTGCAACGGCGACGACATGCAGACGAACCTTGAAAGTCCAGCCGAAAAGAGGTTGCTGACATGTCGGACATTGAAGAAGATCGTGCCCGTCAGGGAATGATCGGCGCTCGTGCCGTGTTCCCCTGCATGGGTTGCGCCTTAAAGAGGAACATTGAAAGAATACAGTTACAGCGGTGGATATCCTGCCGTATGGTCATGTTGTGTTGTTGAATCGTCAAGGCGTCCTGAGATGGGATGAAACGATAAGACCCAGAGGCAACAACTATAGCCGAAACATCATCCCTCACAAACAATCATGCCGTGCAGAGTGTTTTAGTGTCTTAGCTCTTACACTGCCTCACGATCACCCATCTCTCGGCACGGCATACTTCCTATCCTCTGTGGTAGGCGCTTCATGCAGGTCGGCAGAGAGCCAAGTCATGTTTACATCAGCGGCTCAGTTCACCTGCATTAACACCAGTTTCAGATTTCACCAGAGATATCGGTATCAAAGTTCACTAAGCTCCGTGTTTCCCCCTGATGTTCATGGGATTCAACCTACAGAGGCCCTGCCCTTCACTCGCGAGACTGAAAAGTGTTCTATCTCCTGAAAGTCCGCCTGCTGCCGTCGGGAGAGTGGCTACCGGAGCGAGAAAGATCGACCCCGTCTAATATTTTGGACACACACCGCGTGTGCTGCCGCCGGCAGAGTGGCTATCGAAGCGAGGGAGATCGACCTGTCCTGATCATGGCAGGTATGAATGATAAGATCGTAATCATGGATGAAGATCTTCAATCAATGGGCACTAGTACAAGAAGGCTGGTCTGGACGTCACGGCTGGTTTCACAAGATTCCAGACTCCCTAGCTTTATCTAGAATAGTTGATATTCAAGATTGTCATGCTATGCTATCTATGCCGAAACACAGCACAATCAGAGGGTGGATGGCCCGTTACCCCTCGTTCTTCCGTGTAGTCTGCCTAGCCAGCTAGCTGCTGTCCACCTTCGAATATTCTTACCATAGAACCAGAATGGTATGAGCAGTAAGTTATTGGCCAGGACTACGGCACAGAAGATACCGGCGATGACTACGGCGTATCCATCTGTGAGAATCCAGTCAAGAAGGAATGATCCAAGCCCAAACGATATCGCTTGCTTGCCAAGATTCATCGCGATGAGCCTGCGAACATGTTAGCTTACTGTTCAGCGAGTCGTAAGACAAAGAAACGTACATTTCGCTCGTGTTCGACTGGTAGCTGTCGACAGCATATGCCAAAGTGAAAGAGAAGTAGAAATAGCCAGCAAAATCAACCATGGCAACGCCAGCAAAGTATGCAAACCAATGCAACTTGTACTGTGCCGCTAACCCGAACACTATCAGACCAGCAGGAGCTATTAACATTGCTGGGAAGAGTACTGGCAGGCGCATCTCGGCCTCGCGGATACCGTTGTTCTTCTTTGTGAGATATGCTGCAACGCGATCGGAGCTTACGGTGAAAGGAACGGCAAGGAGGTAACCGACAATGTTGGCCACGGCGATGAGACCGGAGTTGGTCTGTAGAGCCGTTAGTGGTGGTTTACACATTCCAAGTATGCTACTCACCTCGCTCCAGTTGTATGGTGCAGCTGTGATCAGTCCAGGGAAGGTGTAGTTGAAAGCCAAAGCTCCGAGACCAATGTACAAGCCGAAGCTGGTGATGACCCAGAAGACGGCAGGTACAAAGAAGTAAGTGAAGGGCATGAACATGGTCTTGAAGAAGTTTGCTTCCTTGTCCGTCTTCGTCCAGGGCTTCAGTGTCTCGGCATACGATTTGCGTGTAGGGATCTGCGTAAGCTCAAGTTCTTGCGAGGAGTATTGTCCCTTGCCATCCACGTCGGCCTGGAGAGGTGGAGTAGTTGCTGTGGATAGGACTCTTTTGTACATTGACTCTTCGACAAACAGGAATGAAGCGATAAATAGTGCTCCGGCAAAGGCGGCTTCGACGTAGAAGAATAGTCTCCACCCAAGACCTGCGTTGAGCATGTAGCCAGCGTATAATGGACCCGTCGCACCGAGGCAGAGACAGACTGTGTAGTATCCGATCTTGGTGCCACGTTCGTGAAGGAAGAAAATATCGTTGACTAGTTGCACAGGAAGCGCTTCGCAAACACCTGAACCAAGACCATGCAGAACACGCCATCCCATTAGAGCTCCGTACGAATTCGCTCTTGATGATCCGACTAGGCCAGCGAAGAACTGTATTCAATTGTCAGCTAAGCTCGATATCTAAACGGAGTCATGCCTCGAGCAAGTCGATGGCTGTCACCTAGACTTACCAATGCTATCGAAACCAACATCACGATTCGGCGACCAAATTTCAGGTACGCCGGCACTAGAATGAGCGAACCAAAACCATATGCAAGGTTAGGGTACGAAATAAGACCAGACGCAATAGCAGGCGAAATTTTAAACTGCTCGGCATAGATTCCAATATATACAGCAGGACCAGTAAGTGCCGAATTACCCAAGAAAGAATAGACGGACACCAAAATCAGGATGACCGTCTTCTTCCATGATGGCCATTGTAATGGGTCATTTGGGTCGTCGGAAGGCACTGGGAACAAAGCTTGGCCATATGCCGTGTCATCGCCAGCTGTTGCTTGTAGGTTGACGGTGCCTGGAATATCCTCTTCGTGTGCGTGACTGTGTAAGAGCCGACGCGGCTCGCTGTGTCCTTCGTGGTGGTGTTTCGCCTGATACCCAGTATGAGTAGACGACTCAATGTCGTCGCTGTTGTTTCGCATGTTTTCACTGGTACTATGAAAGATGATGACACAGGAAATATGGCAAAAGAGCACGAAGCAATCGTTCACAGACGTGGGGTTCTTTTGGGAGGGAAGACTGAGGTCTTTATAGGGAAAAGGTAGCGGGAGGTGATTTTGTACCTCAAAATGTGATCCTGCAAAAAGTGTCACAGGTTCCTGCCGCTAGCGTGGCGCGAGTTTTGGTACGGTGAGTGGACTCCTGTGGGGCTCTTTAGACGCGGGGAAGAGTAGTGATCTGAGTCTTTTGCGCAGAGAAAGTGCTTCTGAAACTCGATTCCATTGTCCGTCTAGTCCTCTCGGAACTAAGCTCTCTTCTCTGTGTAACCATCCTGCTGTAGTTTGAAAAACAATCATCAAAGGTCAAGCAGCAAAGGCACAAAGTGCAGACTAGATTTCTGCCGCGTAAATAGTCTCCTTTTCTTTCCCGCACTCATCACTCGTTCGGACACTCGCGTCACTCAACAGAAATACACTATAATGTGGAGGAGAGCCGGACGAGTAACAGCAAAATGCTCCAGGCAGAACTAGCTAAACAAAGTAGCAGACGGCGCGACACGGCGACGGCAATATAGATCAACCCCAGACAATCCCCGCAAGTCTAACATGCTGATGTGGAGGATCGTGAGGAGTGCAGATGTGGGATGAGGATAAGGATGAGGGGAAGAGCGAGATGTCGATGTGGGACGCTTTAGTTCGCGCCTAGAGTAAGTGGGACGCCTTCACTGCCGAGCATAATACGTTGATCGAACGTGCCTTCCATTGAGAATACAGCGTGTCTACAAATACAACAAGAACATACCTTGTGTCATCGTGATACTGTGCTCAAATCGAAGAAAGATGCCATTGTCCAAAGTGCGTATCTTAGCATTCGACAAGGAAGTGAAACAATGGCTAATCGTTCTCAGGTAATCATCGTAGGCGCGGGACCCAGTGGCCTGCTTCTCACCTGTCTCCTCGCACGACAAGGGATCGATGTTGAGCTCCTAGAGGCTACTGAGACACTGGACGACTCCCCTCGCGCAGCTCACTATGCACCTCCTGCAGCATGGGAACTATATCGTGCCGGCGTGCTCGACGATGTTAACGCACAAGGATTTCAGCCAAAGCGTGCAGCATGGAGGAAAATAGATGGTTCGATGATCTGTGACTGCTCTTTCGGTGATGTCCTCGGCGATTATCCTTATCGAATGGTAGTTTTGCCATTGGACAAGCTTGTCAAGTTACTATATCAACACACCCAGAAGTATAGCAATGCCAAGGTCACATTCAACACGAAGGTTACTGATGCAGGATCGGATGAGACCGGTGCATGGGTGGAGGTCGATACGCCTTCTGGTCATCAACGAATGAAAGCAGACTATGTTGTTGGAACTGATGGTGCTTCGAGTACAGTACGACGATGTATTTTTGGTAAAGGTAGTTTCGAGGGCGAAACACTGGATGCTCAGATTATTGCAAGCAATGTAGGTATCTTCAGTCGTCGTCAGCAGATGCATACTAAACGTGGCGTATAGGTCTACTACGACTTTGAAGGTAAATTCGGATATTCGGACTCCAACTTCATCGTCGACAGGAAAAATTGGTACATGGCAGCGAAGATCACAACAGACGGACTCTACAGAGTTAGCTACGCAGAAGCGCCCGGTCTCACGCGCGAAGAATATATTAAGCGTCAGCCAATGCGCTACGAGGAGATCTTGCCAGGGAACCCCAAACCCGGAGACTACAAGTTCGTCTCCATGAACCCATACCAACTTCAGCACCGCCTGGCACCGAGCTTCCACAAAGGCAAGGTCATTCTATGCGCAGATAGTGCTCATGTGGTCAACCCATTCGGTGGCCTTGGCCTGACAGGAGGCATCGCCGATGTTGGCTCGCTTTACGATGCCCTCCTTGGTATACATAAAGGTCTTGCGGACGACAGCATTATCGAGAAATACTCAGAAGTCCGGATGAAGATCTACAAGGAGATTATTGACCCAATGGCGAGAGAAAACTTCAAGCGTATCTCGTCGCAGGATCCAGAGACGGCGGGCGACAACGATGAATGGTTCAAGTTGTGTAAAAAGGCCGCCAATGATTTGGAACTGGAAAAGCAGCTTTGTCATGGGTTGGATGTGCTTACGCATGATTTCACGCAATATTGGAATAAGGAGAAGGATGTAGATCAGGCTAATGGTGGGAAGACCGAGATACATGTCTCGTCACGACCGGTTGAAGGAGGTATCGTGGCATAATGGCATGGAAAACCAAGGGCGTTCTGTGCAATGACATATTCTATGTCAAAGAGTTGAGTTTAAATTCAAATTCAAATGCATCAGCAGGTTATTCGGAAAAATCGACGGAGTTAGATCCGCGATCGACGTTGTAAGGCAATATTTTTCATGACGAACTCTTTTTGTAATTTCTTAACAAGTGACGCCGTATTGCAATCTTTCATCTGTTAACTCTACTCAGTGAAGACTTGACAGCAGCACTGAAGTAACTACTCAAAGAGCATAGTCAAATCATAATAGTGGCAAGAATGGCACAAGACATGGAATCACAGCCAGCAGAGCGTCAAGTTGACGAGATTGAAAGTCTTTGCATGAACTGCCACAAAGACGGCATGACGCGGCTTCTCCTCACACGCATTCCATTCTTCCGTGACGTCGTGATAATGTCGTTTGAGTGCCCAGAATGTGGCTTCAAGAACAACGAAATCCAATCAGCGGGCGAGATACAGCAAAAAGGCGTCAAATTTACATTCCGAGTAGACGAGCTCGCAGATCTACAGCGACAGATTGTGAAGAGCGACACGTGCATCTTCAGAATTGAGGAGATTGATCTCGAAATACCAGCAGGACGAGGACAGCTGACAAACTTGGAAGGTCTGATTAGTATGGTGCAGCAGGATTTAGAGTCGGGGCAAGCAGAACGACGGAGGATGGATGAAGCGGTGGCGGCGCAGGTTCAGACTATCATCAACAAGCTAGGTGACATGGTCGATGGCAAGACTCTCCCCTTTACAATCACTCTCGACGACACTACCGGAAACTCCACTGTCGAACCTTCGCCAAATGATAAATCACAAAAATACCTTCGCAACGAGTATCCACGCAGTATGGCTCAAAACGCTGCTCTCGGTCTTTCTGGTGGCGCTCCAGAACCAGCCCCTGCTCCCTCCACCAGCTCCGGCGCGCAAGAGGCACCTGGCATTTCTCTGCGTCCTGAATATCGCGCGGGCAACAACGCCATGTTTCCTGCCATGCCAACCAATGGCTCAGATCTCGACCAAGACAATGCTGACGCTGATGGCGACATTGTCGAGAACCAGGTTTATTCCTTCCCCGCATCATGCCCGGGTTGTTCACGACCATGTGTCACAAATATGAAGATGGTCCGGATCCCGCACTTTAGTGAAGTTGTCATTATGTCCACAGTCTGCGATCATTGCGGGTATCGATCGAACGAAGTAAAGACAGGTGGTGAAGTACCGGATAAGGGACGCAAAATCACGCTCAAAGTGCAGACAAAAGAAGATTTGAGTCGTGATATCCTCAAGGCTGAAAGCTGTAGTCTGGCGTGTCCGGAGTTGAGTTTGACTGTGGAACCAGGAACACTAGGTGGCAGGTTTACTACTATTGAGGGGTTGTTGACACAAGTACGAGACGATCTGAAGGCGAATGTGTTCGATATGGGTGATGAGGGAGTTCAAGGCGGCGATAGTATGGCTAGCCAGGAGAGGGTCAAGTGGAGCGAGTTCTTTGGCAGGCTTGATGAGGCAATCAACGGAGAGGTGCCATTTACATGTATTTTGCAAGATCCGCTGGCAGGAAGCTATGTTCAGAGCTTCTGTGCTCCAGAGCCGGACCCACAAATTGAGGTCGAAGACTATGAACGGACAGAGGAAGAGATGGAGGAGTTGGGATTGAGTGACTTGAAGACGGAAGACTATAATGACGAAGTGACGGATAGAGTAGAGGTCGAGAAGTAGGCCATTTCAGGACAGATATTACATTTGATTACAATGCCTTCTAGTTTGCACCTCGCCCTTCAGCAAAAGATCGCACTCGGTACATATGTGTCGTATGTCGTACACCTAGCAGCGCGTCGTTTGGTCATACGAATAATATCCTCCTTAGAAGTTCCTCATGCACTTCGACTACCACATCTTGATATTATATACGAAGCCAGCCTTCAAATGCCACATACCCTTCCTGACTATTCGCGTCAGGGTGCTAACGTGTGTGCCGCGAGCTTGATTTAGGCGTGGCGAGACAGGCAATCGAGGAGTGGGCGGTTGGAGCGGTTGGAAACAGTCAAGACATTGAACGTCAATCGAGCCTCAATACGCCAAAGCTGGTAAGTTTATGCCACGTGCCTCCGTGCTTGGTCTCGTCGCCTGACTACCGTAGACACACGTAAGGAGGCTGATTCCATTCTCCTCGCTCGTCCACCATATGACTTTCCCAGATCACCAACCTTTCTCGCTTCGTGGACGTCATGGACATATTAAAGATGACCTAGAGAGGGCCATGGTGCAGAGCATAAAGCCGACGAATGTCGACCCATTTGGTATTTAAATTCCATTCCTTTTACCCCACCTCCTCACTTCAGCACAATCAACAATAAGACCAGAATAATAGTCAAGATGGCAATTATCGTCCACGATCCTCCTTCTTTGCCCTTCTTCACAATACCATCCAGTCTCCTCTTCGCACGATCCAGTTGCGTTTGATGTCGATCCACATATTCTTCTGTCTCCCCTAACATTCCGTTTTGCTCGTCCAATTCATTGCCTATCTGGATACTCAGCTCGCCTTGCCTGCGCACACTGACACTTAGATGGTCAAGTTGCTCGTCTTGATCACGAATCACTTGGCGGTGATAGTCATGTATCTGCTGGTTGTCCAATGCTGTATGGTCAGGGGGAGCATCGTCAGGGTCGTCTCGATACGGCATGAGAGCAGTACGATTCGCCGTCGTCTCGTCATCTAAAGGATCATCCGAGAATCGTACCGCTTTCGACGTCTTTCTCGCGCCTAGCGTGTTACGCGGCTGGAAAGGCTGTTGCGCAGCAGTGAAATCATTCGCCAGTAGAGGGTCATTGGGTTCGGTCGGTTTTGCTGGAGCGTCTGGAGCTGTGCCACTGAACTGTTGGTAGAGTTCTTGATATTGCTTCCGAAGTATTGGGCCTTCTACATTGTCAAGCTTGTCTGCCCCATCACGAAGTGCTTCAAGAGAGCGAGAGATGTCGCCGTCTTGAGAATTGGGTGGGAGGCCGAGTGAGATGGCGCGTTGTCGTTCCAGAAGGGAGAGCTTGATGTGGTCTGCGAGAAGGTAGAGCTGGGACGTGGTGGCCATCGTCGGCGATGGACAGAGGATGTGACTCTATACAGCTGTGATTGTTAGTGGCTTGCTTTGTGAGGTTGCGTCAGCTTGCTTAAGTCGCGGCCGAGTCACATGCGAACCATTGCAAGAGTCAGGACACACATCTGAAACCAACCTGCTACAACCTGGGCAATTCAAAACAACAACGAACGTGACAAACAACCCCTTCGAACTTCTCTAGCGTGGTGAAGGACATTGTGTCGCAGAACTTGTGTTCAACACAGGCATTGTCTCGCGTAACTCGTGTCTTATCTGCTACGTACCTGAAAAATGTGGTCTTAGTGTGACGAGGAAAACAGAAACGCGGTCCATTCTCCTGCTTCCGGCATTATCTTTGGTGCCTCTCTATGCTTTCGTCCAGTAACCCGCGCCTCTGCTGCGCCTCTGTCGCTGATGTGTTCCGGCTTACACCCTTTTATCCGAGAAATGTACAGCAAGTCCTGATCGTTAAAGGAATGTTTTAGGAATGTTTTACTTTGGTCATTACTGCTTTCACATTTCTGGCAGTTGCTGTTATTCCGAAGCATGCGCTTTATGAGATGCAAACTCACCTGCCGGCAATAGCCGAACCTTGAGAGTGCTACCATGGATATCTTGATGCTTCGCTTCTGTAACAATTTCTTCGGAGTATGGACAGAATATGTACATTGTATCCTGTTTATGCACTCGATTCATGCTTCATGTAACTCTTTATGTCTAAACTGACCACAGCAAACGATCTCTGTGTCTGGGAATTTGCTTCTGCTCTGCTCGTCGATATTACACACTACTAAGTCAGCGACACTCAGACTTGAGCATGGGCCGGCGATCGCAACTAAATCTCCATCATCTCATGCTGGGCCAGCGACACTGTCCTCCAAGAGTTAGTCAAGAACGACTGGTCCATACACATCAAGACTATCCACTAACTCGATTCCAGGACCACCAACGCCAGGATTTGGTATTCCACCCGCACATGGACCAGGAAGCGCGCAAAGATTACTTTTCGGTACCCTTGCTCCATCGAGCATGCCAGTCCATGCCGCCTCTTCCGCAATCATTCCCACTCCAAATCCCACCTCGTTCTTTCGTACAGCATCTCGAGTCACGTTACCAGGACTTCGCAAGCCCACAGCTTTTATCATCACCGCTACACAGACATCGTCTTCGCCCCACACGCCTGCAACCAGTATGAGTTCCATACTCACTATCGCCCCTGCATGAACTACTGGTCAGTTAAGGGATAGTTGCCAAGGTGTGGGTGCACGTCCGCCCATACTCATTCATATCATCAACTCAAACAAGTTTCTTCTCTATGTCAATTTCGTTGTCAGCAACAACTTCAGATCTCGACCCTCATACTCTTACAGGAGTAGAAACAAGCGCTGCCACCAGCTCCACGTTCTCTGAAGCGCCGACTTTGACAGATGCAACAATGAAAGCGGTAGGCACCTCCACAGTCTCGATCGATCAAACAGACTCTTCCAGTACCACGGGCACTACCTCAGAAAAAATGGATGCAAGCGCTCTAACCTTGTCTAGCACATTGAGTCTCGAAAACTGGACGAGCTCGTCAAGCGCAGTGTACAGCTTCCCCACGACAACGTCTCCATCTGATACATCAAGAACGTCTCTATTTGATACGACAACAACGTCTTTTTCAGATATTGCAACGACCTCTCTTTCTGATACACCAACGAAGACTCTTCCTGATTCGTCTATGACGTCGCTCCCCAATATATCCTCAACGGGCTCTCTTTCTGCTACATCGTCAACAGCGTCTCCTCATGATACGCTAAGCACGTCTCTTACTACTACCCCAACGACCTCTTCGTCAACAGATATATATTAGCAACGTCCCTTTCTGATATGTCGTCAGCATCGTCTCTCTCCGACACGCCAACGACGTCTCTCTCTGACACGCCAACGACGTCTCTCTCTGACACGCCAATGACGTCTCTCTTTGACACGCCCACGACGTCTTTCTCTGCTGCGCCCCAGACTTATCTATCTGATACATCAATAACGACGTCCCTTTCTAAGTCGCCAATGAGCTCTCTACCTGATACGTCGTCCACGACCTCTCTTTCTGATATATCCTCAACATCGTCTTCATCTAATACGATACCGGCGACTCTTTCTGATACGACAACGATGTCTTTGTCTGATACATCAACGGCGATTCTTTCCGATACACTAACGCCGTCTCTATCTGATACGTCAACGACCTCGTTATCTCTTACGTCGACTACGTCCCTGACGGATTCATCTATGAACTCTATATCTGATATATCCACGACCCCTGTATCCGATGCATCCACGACCTCTATATCTGATATCTCAACAACCTCAATGACTGGTACGCTAACGACCTCTATATCTGATATATCAACATTCTTCCTATCTGATACATCCACAACCTCCCTATCTGGTACACTAATGACCTCTGTATCTGATATATCAACGACCTCTCTATCTGATACGTCAACATATTCCACAAGTTCTACCCCGACTCCATTAGCTTCTACTACGATTTCTCCTCCGACTCTGTCCATTACTATCTCTACCACTTCTTCCGCAACATCGACGACTGAATCCAACGCGTCCTCGACTTCTTCCTCCTTGTCATCCACAGAGTTCTCGGATCTCGCTACGAATGTGAACGATGCTAGGTCTTTGTGATCTTACAAGTCCGAGGGTTGGTGTTGTCTTTAAGGATGGCACCTCCCTTCTCTACATTACTCTTCATTACATTTTGCCTGTTCGCTCTAACTATATTTCCTTATGTTCTAAACAGGTCTAACCTGTTAATAAAAGCTTTATTAATTACGCTAATCACTGCATCTCTCTCACTTAATAGTAAAGCCATATTCTTAAGTGCACGCTAGAGATAACCGCTGATATTATTATTATTTAATACTACGGTAAGATCGCTAATAAGTGCATCTGTAAAAGTCTATCTCGCGCGAACGATCTTCTCGTTAGTAGTGTTCTCTTTCAGTTACTATTTAACTTTGTTAGTGGTAGTAACAAGCTCTCGATGTACGACATTAAAGGTTAGTAGGTTAGTAGAGTAAAGTTAGCGGTATGCGTTGTTAGCTTTAGCACGTGTGGCTTTATAGTAGTCGATGAAAGGCAACTAGCTCTAGTAGTGTTAGATGCCTGCGGTAGAGATCTTATAGAGGAGCTAGTCCTTTTAAGCTTATAATATGACTGTATACTCATGTAGTTTATTAGGGATTTATGCTACCTCTTCTTTTAAGTCGTTAATGATGGCCTGGCAGTTTGGCTATACTCTAAAGGCGTGACCACCATTAAACTCGTTCGTGAAATAAAATAGCATTAGTTTATCATTGCTAAAGTTAGTGTTCTAAGAGAGGAAGGTGTGCATGTTTTAACTAGAAGAAAAGGATGTGAGTGATAAAATAGTCTAAATGCTTAAATTAAGAGGTGGAACGGTGGACTGAGACGTGAGAGCGACCTAGGTTAATAAGGAAGTAACTAGAGCTAGGGCGATGCTCTAGAACCTTATTATAGCGCGTCTCTTACTAGTAAGCTCGTTGGGATTAGATTGGTTAGTGTTGTTATAAAAGATATGTTAAAGTGAATGTTGTTGTTAGAATTCCTAGTATTCTAGAACATTCTATCATGTTCTAGAAGCACTAGAGCTATTAATAGTAAGGATTACTAAGTCCTTCTATTAGTAAGAAAAGAAAGAACTAGAAGATTCTAGTAGATTCTACAAGGT
>Ga0160428_1001265_pt1 | contig 20227 bp, 20 predicted proteins | sample SolpanmetagenomM_FD_108198 | JGI IMG/M metagenome (GOLD analysis project Ga0160428, IMG submission 108198) | Solar panel surface microbial communities from Lawrence Berkeley National Laboratory, California, USA - M | ecosystem: Engineered > Built environment > Solar panel > Unclassified ... | reverse complement strand
CGTGATGCACGGCGCCATGGGCGGCCAGTACATGCTGGAGCAGACCGCCTACCTCGCGGTGGCCGACCAGGCCCGCCCCGAGCGCAGCCCGCAGCGCCTGCTCGCCCAGGCCCTCGGCCGCCCCCTTCGCTGAGTCCCTTTCGCGAATCCCCTTTCCGCTGATCCCCCTCGAACCCTACGGCCGGAGACCCCCGATGATCCTCGAAATCGCGCAGATCGACGTCAAGCCCGGGATGGAGGCCGAGTTCGAGTCCGGCATCGCCAAGGCCTCGGCGATCTTCAAGGCCGCCAAGGGCTGCCGCAGCTTCGCCGTCCGCCGCTCCATCGAGAAGCCGCAGCGCTACCGCCTGCACATCGAGTGGGAGACCCTGGAGAACCACACCGTGGACTTCACCGGCTCCCAGGCCTGGAAGGACTACCGGGCCATGGTCTCGCCCTGCTTCGAGGCCCCGCCGAGCGTCGAGCACACCGAACTGGCCCTCCAGGCCTTCTGAGGAACGCGTCAGGAGCCGGAACCGCGCACCAGCATCTTGATGCGGTCGTCGAGCCGGCCGATCCGCGCGCGGACACCGCGCGCGGCGCATCCCGACAGGGTCTCGCCGGCGAAGAAACCGAACTGCGCGGCGCGCTCGCGGCAGGCCAGGACGGGCGGCAGCGCGATCACCAGGGCGGAGGGCGCGGTGAGCAGGACGAGGTTGAGCAGGAGGGACGGCGCCCAGCCCAGGGCAAAGGACCGGACCTCCGGCTCCGCTTCGCCTTCGACATCCCGGAAGCGGCGCACCGTCCGGGGCGTGCGCAGACCCTCACGGATGATCGCCTGACGGACCCCGGCCTGCGCCGGCATCGCCGCCTCGGCCTCGGGATCGTCCCGGGCCGGCCCGGCGCGCGTCTCCAGGGGCATCGTCCGAGCTCCGAGCGTCACCATGACCTCCCGCCGCGATCGCGATGATCCGTTCCCATCACGCCGCGCTACCGCAGGCCGCTCGCGACCGCTCGCAGGTCGCTGTCGAGATGGAGCATCCGGCCGGCCAGGTCGCGGCGGGCGCAGGCGGTGCTGCGCAGGAGGTCGGGGACCCAGGACCCGCGGGCGCTCCCCTGGCAATCCATCAGCAGGCTCGCGGCCAGCAGGATCGTCATCGGTCCGAGCATCAGGGTCACCTTCAGCAGACGGAAGAAGCCGAAACCGCCGCGCTGCCGGCGGGGTCGGGCCGGCGCACGATCCCGACCGGACGGACGCCAAGGCGGGCGGTCCTCCGACTCGTCGTTGCGGGGACCGAACTCCTGCTCGTAATAGGCTTCAAGCTTGCTGCGCTTCATCGGTGAGCGTCCGCCGACCTGGCTCGTGACATCCTCGTCGCACGAGATACACGCCGAGAGCGATAAGCTTGGCCTAAGATCGCCGGGCGCGGGAGGCGCGACCTACGCGCGTGGTTTCGGAATACTTAGCGGCCGGAGGACGATCGAACGCGCTCCCGGTGACATCGGCGCACGGACTGCGTACCTAGGTTCAGCAGACCGAACCGGCCCGGTCCCCGGGCGCCGGACTCTCCCTACCACCGAGCGATCCTCGCCCATGATCCAACGCCCCCTCCGCATCGGAACGCGCGGAAGTCCGATGGCCCTGGCCCAGACCGGAATGGTCCGGGACAAGATCGTCGCGGCCAATCCGGGTCTCGAGACCGAGATCGTGGTGGTCAACACCGTGGCGGATCGCATCCTCGACCGCCCGCTCTCCGAGATCGGAGGCAAGGGGCTGTTCACCAAGGAGCTCGAGCAGGCGCTCTATGCCGACGTCGTCGACGTCGCCGTCCACTCGATGAAGGACGTGGAGACGTGGCTGCCCGACGGGCTCGTGATCGCCTGCATCCTCGAGCGGGACGACCCCCGCGACGCCTTCCTGTCGCCGCGGGCCTCCGGCTTCGCCGAGCTCCCGTCGGGGTCCCGGATCGGCACCTCGTCCCTGCGCCGGGCCGCGCAGGTGTTGATGCGCCGGCCGGACCTGCGGATCGTCCCCCTGCGCGGGAACGCCAACACGCGCATGCGCAAGCTGGAGGAGGGGACCTGCGATGCCACCCTCCTGGCACTCTGCGGCCTGGAGCGCCTCGGCATGGCCGACATGGCCCGCAGCGTGCTCGACGTCGGCGAGATGCTCCCGGCCGTGGCGCAGGGCGCCCTCGGGATCGAGTGCCGCGAAGCCGACGCGGACGTGCGCGCGCTCCTGGGCCCCTTGGTCTCCGCCACCGCCACCGCCGAACTCGCAGCCGAACGCGGTCTCCTGGCCGAGCTCGACGGCTCCTGCCGGACCCCGATCGCCGCCCTGGCGCGGATCAGCGGCGACACGCTCAACCTCGACGGCCTGTTGTTCCTGCCCGACGGCAGCGCCCACTGGGCCGTCCAGCGCTCCGGCGCGGTGGCGGACGCCGCCGAGATCGGGCGCGAGGCCGGCGCCGAATTGAAGCGGGCAGCGGGCGACACCTACGCGCGGCATCTCCAATAGGCGCTCACGCCAGACTTCGCTCGATCGCCTCCTCGTCGCAGATCACGCTGGCAGCGCGTCGATACTCGCTGCCGAGGGGCTGAGTCAGGATCGGCGCTTTCGCCCGGGCAGTGAAGGCGTCGAGGAACACCCGCATCACATGGGCGACCGCGCTGGGCGTAACCGACCGCAGGTCGTCCTCGTAGTAACGCCCCGCATTGGCGGTACTCGTCACGATTTCGTACGCGGGAAAGTAGACGGCGCGCGGCTCAGCCGCGGCGATCTCCTCGGCCGCCGCCCGCAGAGCGGCCTTGCTGTAGGTGTTGGACACCAGCACGTGCTGATCCGCGTAGGTCGCGATCAGGGGCACTGGCGAGACCGTGAGAATCACCCGAGCGGCTGGATTGACCGCGAAGAGCCGCTCCAGGAAAGTCAGCATGTCGTCCCGCACATCACCCACCCGCGCATTCACGAAGGCGTAGGCGTCCGGGTCGAAGCTACCGCCGATGACCCCTGGGGCTACCGGAAGCATCGCGCCATCCGCGCGATGCATCCAGCCCTCCGTCAGGCCCAAGGTGAATACGAAGACGTCGAGGCTTTCGAACATGGCCCGTACCGCCGCAAGATGCCTCCGGCGATCGGCTTCCACCTCGGCCGCATCGGCGAAGCCGGCCGGCTCGATTACGGGGCGAAACGGATCAACCAAGCGACCATCCGGACGCGTCCACGTCGACAGGGCGGGAGCGTAGGTGCCCCAGGCACGGTCGAAGAGTTGCAGAAGCTGGCGGGCGGTGTAGATGTTGCCGTAGCGGGCCGAGTAGATCCCATATTGCCGGTCGGCGGCGGCTTCGGGTGCCATACCGTCGGGCCCTACCTCCGTGAGATAATGCTCGAACCCTGCCCGTGTCAGAGCGCGGGCGACGTGCTGGGCGAAACACGAGCCGGCGGTCGCCACCCGAGCTTCAGAGCCGATGGTGAAGCAGCTGCTCGGGGCGGGCGCCAAAGCGAAGGGCGCCACGCCTGCCACGGCCTTGCGCCAGAATCTCTCGGCCGGTAGATCGGCGTAAGGGTTCACTACCACGGCGGCATCTCCATCCGATCGCTCAGGCCATTGCCGCGCACGTTCACCAAGACAATGGTCTCGGACTCTTTCGCGGCACTGGCTGCCTCCCTCGCACGTCCGGGTTCATCGTGGCGATCCTGGGCGGGAGCATGGCGCGGGCCCCGGATCGACCCCGGCCCGGTGCGGGACGGACCGCGGATCGCCGTCCTCGGCAACTGCCAGGCAGAGGGTATCGCCCAATCCCTGCGACTTCTGCTCCCCAGCGCGCAGGTCCACCTCGTCCCCTTCGACGGCCTCGGCAAACGGCATGGCACCCTGGAGCGCCTCAAGGGCTATCTCGCTCCCTTCGATCACGTCTTCACGCAGTTCTTCCCCCAGGGCTTCGTCGAGGGCGGAAATGTCCATGCCCTCGGCGAAGACGATCCTCGCTTGAGCCTGTATCCGACCATTCTATTCCCAGGCTACCAACCTGACATGGTCCTCGTGGGTGATGTCGGGGCGCTCTCCGCATCGCGCCTCATCGCCTCGCCCACAGGTCCCTATCACTCTGCCATCGTCCTGTGCGCCTATTTGGAAGGCCTGAAACCGGAGGAGACTGCAGAACTGTTCCGCGATTCGATCTATACGCGGCTCGGCTTCTATGAAGCCTGGAACGTGGCCGCAGCGGAACTCCTGGGTAGCGCGCGCGACATCATGTTTCCGCTGGAGGCGGAACTCGCCCGATGGTCCCGACGCGGTTGCTTCATGCACGTCCTGAACCATCCCAAGTTGTTCGTTCTGGCCGATATTGCCCGGCGACTTGCCGTAGAAGCGGGCCTGCAGCCCCTGTCAGCCCGAGTCGAGGATTACCTCCCGGATACCCTTGCCGCCGACGTGGTCTGGCCCCTCTACCCGGACCTCGCCGCGCATTATGGCCTGACGGGTACGATGCTGTTCAAGGACCGGGCCCGCCGGGGCGACCCGAAACTTTACGACCTACCGGCCTTCATCGCGGCGAGCTTCGCGATCTACCGGCGCCATGCACCGGAGTCTCTCGGGTGCATCCGAGTCGAGGGCTGGCGGGCAAACCCTGCCGTGCGGTCATTGTTCAAGGCCTGAGTGCGCTCCTCCCTCAGCCTGTCGCGCGCAGGATCAGCGACTCCGATCCGGCGGCGGGTTCACGCATCATCGAGTTGGCCAGATCGACCACATCCTGGATCCGAAAGGGCTTGGCCAGGAAAACGCTGTCCGGCACGGCACGGCGATCGTTGCATCCGCCGGTCGACGAATAGATGACCGGTCCGTTCGGATTGAGCATGCGGAAAGCTTGGGCGACGGACCAGCCGTCAATGAGGCCTGGCAGGTTGATATCGGTAAGCAGGAGCGCGAAAGCACCGCCTGCTCTATCTTCTGCCGCAGTGGCCTGCCGGATGGCGGCCACTGCCGCCTCGCCGCTGGAGACCGAAACCACGGCGATGCCGTTCCGCTCGCACAGAGCGGTCAGCATCTCAAGAAGCAGGTAATTGTCCTCGACGACGAGGATCTGACGCCGACGCATGAATCGCACCAACTCTTTGCACAGCCGGCTTAGTCCGCTAGTGGTTAATTGCCGATCAACAGAAGCGACGGTTCGGCGAAGTCACGCCCCTGACCTAGTCTGGAAAACAAAATGCCGGACCATTCGACCCACGAGGCCGGGACGTCCGCAGCCCCCGATGCGCCCGTTGTGCAGGCGGGGTCGATCTACGAGCCCCGCACGCTCAAGGAGTTGGAGGACATCCTCGGCCGGGCCCGCTAAATGGATCTGCTTGATCGCTTAAGGACCGAGATCGGCCGACGGCTTCTGGCACCGGCCTCGGAACGCATCATCCTCGGGCAGGATGCCCACATTCTGCTTTCCGCGAGCGGATCACTCGGCTTCTTTGATCTTTCCCAGCGCTGCTCGCAGATGGAGCGGGCCTGCCTGGAGGGAGCCGACCTTGCCGAGCCTCTCGCAGCGGTCCGGAAATCGGCCGAAGCCGCGGTGACGGCGATCCGGGCCATCCGAAGTCAATCCTGAAGCCCTCTGGGTACGGCATGTTGCCATCCGGTCACGGATGGGACGCCCATACATGCTTCGACGTCAGCGTCGCGCCGCTGCCGCAATCGGGGACGATTCCGGATCCCGTTTCACCGAAGCCATCGCCGGAGTCTGGAGCCGGCTGGCGTGACGACTGCGTTATGAGAGACCTTGGCCGATTTCGGAAAGATCGCTTCAAGGTTGAAGGAACCTTCGCTTAACCGAGATCACATAAGAACCGCCAATGTGTCCCCGAGAGGGGCACATGAGGCGACGTTGCCACCCTGATTGACAGGAACCCGGCGGCTGTGCCCGAGGAGAACAGGATCATGCCCATGATTGCGCGCTTCCGCGTGTTTCCGCTGGCGGCCGCCCTCTGCGCCGCCCTCAGCGTCGCCGCCTGCACCAACGATAAGGATTTGGCCGATGCTTCCGGGTTCGGCGCCGGCGGTGGCATGAACGGCGGCGCAAACACACCCGGAAGTGCTCAGGACTTCGTGGTGAACATCGGCGATCGGGTGTTCTTCGAGTCCGATTCCACCGACCTGACCCCCACCGCCACCGCCACCCTGGACAAGCAGGCCACCTGGCTGCAGCGCTATCCGCGCTACACCTTCCTGATCGAGGGTCATGCCGACGAGCGCGGCACTCGTGAGTACAACTTCTCGCTCGGAGAGCGCCGCGCGCAGTCGGTGAAGGACTATCTCGCCTCGCGTGGGATCGCGACCGGACGGATCCGCACTGTTTCCTACGGTAAGGAGCGTCCGGTGGCCGTTTGCAACGACATCTCGTGCTGGTCGCAGAATCGCCGCGCCGTTACCGTTCTCGACCGTGGCGCCGGCTCCTGACCCAGGCTATGTCGGGATCTCGGGACAGATGCTCGCCCGGGATCCCGCATCCAAAACGATGCGCCGCAGTTTGGCATGGCCGCATTTTTGCCGCGTGGGACAGCATTTGCTATCGGCGGGCCGCGATCCTCGCGAGCGCAGTTCCGCCCCTCGACCACCGGTGACGACCGCCATGCTTGCCCGCCTTCTCCACGCGACCCGCCGCGCCGCCGCAGCCGGACTCGTCTCGGGATCGATCCTCTGCGGCGTGTCGGCTCCGACGATGGCGCAGGATGCGTCCGACTTCGTAGTCCGGCTGAACCGTCTGGAGAATCAGTCGCGCCAGACCGCAGGGCAGATCGAGACGCTGCAATACGAGAATCGCCAGCTCAAGGAGCAGCTCCGCAAGTTCCAGGAGGACGTGGAGTTCCGCCTGCAGGAGGCGAAGGGCGGCCGCTCGGGTGCACCGTCCGGGACCAATCCGGCTCCGGCCAAGCCGCAGAAGCGCAGCGACGCCTTCGACCCCGATCAGAACCCGGGCCGCCCCGGTGCGCCGATGCAGCTCGGCACCACCACCCCGGCGGCCCCGGTGGCCGAGGCGCCCCGCCCCCGCAGCGTGCCCCCGACCGTCGTCGAGGCGGATGACGAGGAGCCGGGCCTGACGCCGCCCGGCCTCGGCGGCCCCGTCGACCTGTCGCCCCCCGCCCGCGTTCCGACCACCGGCGCCCTGCCGAACCCGCCGCGCGCCGGCAGCGTCGCCGCCACCGGCTCGGGCGATGCGCGCGCCGATTACGAGACGGCCTACGCCTACATCCTCCAGCGCCAGTACGAGCAGGCCGAGATGGGCCTGCGCCAGTTCATTCAGTCGCACCCGCGCGACGCGCTCGTGCCGTCGGCGACCTACTGGCTCGGCGAGAGCTACCTTCAACGCAACCGCAACCGCGAGGCCGCCGAGCAGTTCCTGAAGGTCTCCACCGACTATGCCCGCTCGGCTCAGGCGCCCGACGCCATGCTCAAGCTCGGCGCCTCGCTGAACGCCCTTGGCGCCCGCGAGCAGGCCTGCGCGACGCTGGCCGAGCTGGAGCGCAAGTTCCCGTCCGCCAGCGCCAGCGTCCGCCAGGGCGTGACCCGCGAACAGAAGCGCGCGCGCTGCGCCGCCTGACGACGCAAGGGGAGGCGGTCGAGGCCGCCCTCCGCCCCTACCTGACCGGCAAGCTTCACGCGCCCGACGACACGGTCCTGCTCGCGGTGTCGGGGGGCCCGGACTCGACCGCGCTGATGGCCGCGGCCGCCGCGCTCGGTCCCCCCGGAACCGTCCACGTCGCCACCGTCGACCATGGTCTGCGGCCGGAGGCGGCCGCGGAAGCGGCCGCGGTCGCGAGCCTCTGCGGGCGCTTCGGCTTCCCGCATCGAATTCTGTCCTGGCTCGGGCCGAAGCCGGCGCGCGGCCTCCAGGCGTCGGCGCGCGCCGCCCGGTACGACCTCCTTGCCGCCCATGCCGAGGCCGTCGGGGCCGCCTTCGTGCTCACCGGCCATACCCGCGACGATCAGGCCGAGACCGTCCTGATGCGGCTCCTGGCGGGAAGCGGACCGGCCGGCCTCGCGGGCATGCGGCCCGAGCGCAGCCTGACGCGGGCCATTCGCCTGGCGCGGCCCTTCCTCGGCCTCGCGAAGGCCGAGCTCGTGGCCTATTGCGAGGCGCGCGGGCTCGCTTTCGCGCGCGACCCGTCCAACGGCGACGACCGCTTTGCCCGCGCGCGCCTGCGCCGGCTCCTGCCGGAGCTCGGGCGCGAGGGCCTGAGCGCGGACCGGCTCTGCCGCCTCGCGGCCCGCTGCGCCCGCGACGAGGCGGCCCTCGCCGCCACGGCGGAAGCGGCGTTCGCGTCCGCACTGAGGCCGGAGCCCACCCCGGGCCTGCGCCTCGACGGTGCCCACCTACGCACCCTTCCGGACGCGGTGCTTCTTCGTGTCGCCAGCCTCGCAGCGGTGCGGATCGCCCCGGATGGCCGGGAGCGGCTGGAACGCCTGGAAACCCTGGTTCTCAACGGACTTGGACCGGCCCTGCACCGGGGCACGCCGCTGCGCCGGACCCTGCGCGAGATCCTGTTCGCGGTGACGCGGAGCGGCGACCTCGTCCTGACGCCGGCACCGCCGCGACGGGGGAGGGGATCTTCGTAACCCTGAAGACCGATGCGGCCTTGCCGCGGCGGCGTGGCCATGGCACGGCCTGCCCCCTCGACTTGGCAAGGGGTGACTCGCTGCCTACATTGGCGGGGAGCGTCAGGAGCGACCCGCCCCATTTCGCGCGGCGGGCCCCGATGCCTCCAGGGATTGATCGATGAACCCGAACTTCCGCAACTTCGCCTTGTGGGTCGTCATCTTCCTGCTCGTGCTCGCCCTCGTGACCCTGTTCCAGAATCCGGGTCATCGTGGCGGCGGTTCCGAGATCGCCTACAGCCAGCTTCTGAACGATGCCGATTCCGGCAAGATCCAGACGGTTGTGATCTCCGGGCAGGACGTCAGCGGCACCTATGTCGGCGGCGGCAACTTCACCTCGTACGCCCCCAACGACCCGAGCCTCGTCTCGAAGCTCCAGAGCAAGGGCGTGCAGATCACCGCCCGTCCGCCCTCGGACAACACGCCGTGGTTCATTCAGCTCCTCGTGAGCTGGCTGCCGATCCTTGTGTTCATCGGCGCCTGGATCTTCCTCTCCCGCCAGATGCAGTCGGGCGCCGGCCGGGCCATGGGCTTCGGAAAGTCGAAGGCCAAGCTCCTCACCGAAGCCTCGGGCCGCGTCAGCTTCGACGACGTCGCCGGCGTCGAGGAAGCCAAGGAAGACCTGCAGGAGATCGTCGAGTTCCTTCGCGACCCGCAGAAGTTCCAGCGCCTCGGCGGCCGCATCCCGCGCGGCGTGCTCCTCGTCGGCCCCCCCGGCACGGGTAAGACCCTGATCGCCCGTGCGGTCGCGGGTGAGGCCAACGTGCCGTTCTTCACCATCTCCGGTTCGGACTTCGTCGAGATGTTCGTCGGCGTCGGCGCGTCGCGCGTGCGCGACATGTTCGAGCAGGCCAAGAAGAATGCCCCGTGCATCATCTTCATCGACGAGATCGACGCGGTCGGACGCCATCGCGGCGCCGGCCTCGGCGGCGGCAATGACGAGCGCGAGCAGACCCTGAACCAGCTCCTCGTCGAGATGGACGGATTCGAGGCCAACGAGGGCGTGATAATCATCGCGGCCACCAACCGCCCCGACGTGCTCGACCCCGCCCTGCTGCGTCCGGGCCGCTTCGACCGCCAGATCATGGTGCCGAATCCCGACGTCGTCGGCCGCGAGCGCATCCTGCGCGTCCACGTCCGCAAGGTGCCGCTGGCGCCGGACGTCGATCTCAAGGTCATCGCGCGCGGCACCCCGGGCTTCTCCGGCGCCGACCTGATGAACCTCGTCAACGAGTCTGCCCTGCTCGCGGCGCGCCGCGGCAAGCGCATCGTCACGATGCACGAGTTCGAGGACGCCAAGGACAAGGTGATGATGGGCGCCGAGCGGCGCACCCTCGTCATGACCGAGGACGAGAAGCGGCTCACCGCCTATCACGAGGGCGGCCACGCCATCGTCGCCTTCAACGTGCCGGCCACCGATCCCGTCCACAAGGCGACGATCATCCCGCGTGGCCGGGCGCTCGGCATGGTCATGCAGCTGCCGGAGCGCGACAAGCTGTCGATGTCCTTCGAGCAGATGACCTCGCGCCTCGCCATCATGATGGGCGGCCGCATCGCCGAGGAGATGACCTTCGGCGCCGACAAGGTGACCTCGGGCGCCCAGTCCGACATCGAGCAGGCGACGCGCCTCGCCCGCATGATGGTGACCCGCTGGGGCTTCTCGCCCGAGCTCGGCACCGTGGCCTACGGCGAGAACAACGACGAGGTCTTCCTCGGCATGTCGATGGGCCGTCAGCAGACGGTGTCCGAGGCGACCGCCCAGAAGATCGACGCGGAGGTTCGCCGCCTCGTCGAGACCGGTCTCGAGGAAGCCCGCCGCATCCTCGGCGAGCACAAGGACGACCTCGAGGCGCTGGCCCAGGGCCTCCTCGAATACGAGACGCTCTCAGGCGACGAGATCAAGAACCTCATCGCGGGCAAGCCGCCGATCCGCGACGCCGGGGACGGCCCGACCACGCTGCGGGGCTCCTCGGTGCCCTCCACCGGCCGCGGTCGCCCGCGCGGCAGCGACGGTCTGGAGCCGCAGCCCCAGGCCTGAGACGGGCGCAAAGCCAATTCCAGATCGACGATTGCGAGCCCGCCCTTCGGCGGGCTCGTTCGTATCAACCCCCTCCTAACGATAAGGCCGATCTGTTCTGGCACCGGCCGGGTCCGCCAACCGGATCTTCAGGGTCCGGGGCGAGGCTAATGCGCAAGTATCATCACCATCGGTGAACCGGAGGATTGCGCCGCGAGGCGGACTCGGCTCCCCTGCACCGAGCAACAAAACACGGGATGCGAAGACCATGTCGCGCAAGTATTTCGGCACGGACGGCATCCGGGGTCGGGCCAACGGCGTCATCACGCCGGAACTCGCCTTGAAGGTCGGCCAGGCGGCAGGCCTGATCTTCCAGCGCGGCGACCATCGCCACCGCGTCGTGATCGGCAAGGACACCCGCCTCTCGGGCTACATGATCGAGACGGCCCTGATCGCCGGCTTCACCTCTATGGGCATGGACGTATTGCAGCTCGGGCCGATGCCAACGCCGGCCGTCGCGATGCTCACCCGCTCGATGCGGGCGGATATTGGCGTGATGATCTCGGCCTCGCACAACCCGTTCGAGGACAACGGCATCAAGCTGTTCGGGCCGGACGGCTTCAAACTCAACGACGAGGTCGAGCGCGAGATCGAGGCGCTGATCGACGGCGAGCTGCACAAGCGCCTGGCGAGCCCGCGCGATCTCGGCCGCGCCAAGCGCATCGAGAGCGTCCACGCCCGCTACATCGAGTTCGCCAAGCGCTCCCTGCCGCGCAACATCACCCTCGACGGCCTGCGCATCGTGGTCGACTGCGCCAACGGCGCCGCCTACCGCGTGGCGCCCGAGACCCTGTGGGAGCTCGGCGCCGAGGTGATCGCTATCGGCGTGGAGCCCGACGGCTTCAACATCAACCACGATGTCGGCTCGACCGCGCCGGCCGCCCTCGCGGCCAAGGTCCGGGAGCTGCGCGCCGACATCGGCATCGCCCTCGACGGCGACGCCGACCGCGTCCTCATCATCGACGAGAAGGGGCAGTCCGTCGACGGCGACCAGCTGATGGCCGTGGTCGCCCGGTCCTGGAAGGAGGATGATCGCCTGACCCAGCCCGGCCTCGTCGCCACGATCATGTCCAACCTCGGCCTCGAGCGCTTCCTCGGCGGCATCGGGCTCAACCTCGCCCGCACCGCCGTGGGCGATCGCTACGTGCTCGAATACATGCGCGAGCACGGCTACAACCTCGGAGGCGAGCAGTCCGGGCACATCATCATGTCGGATTACGCTACCACCGGCGACGGCCTCGTGGCCGCCCTGCAGCTCCTCAGCGTGGTCAAGCGTCAGGCGCGCCCCGTGAGCGAGGTCTGCCACTGCTTCGAACCGCTGCCGCAGATCCTCAAGAACGTGCGCTACCGCTCGGGCGCCCCGCTGAATGCAGATTCGGTCGTCACCGCCATCGCGCAGGCGCGCGAGCGACTCGGAAATTCCGGCCGCCTCGTCATCCGCCCCTCCGGCACCGAAACGGTGATCCGGGTGATGGCGGAGGGCGACGACCGCGGCCTCGTCTCCGAAGTGGTGGACGATGTGGTGGACGCGGTGGCGAAGGCCGCCGCCTGAGGCGAGGTGACGCGCCTGCCGCACTCCCAGCGTCGTCCGGCTCAGATCCGGTCGTAGGCTTCGGGCGCGACCTCGCGCCAGGCCGCGAGCAGGGCGGCGAGAAGCGTGTCCTCGTCCGCAGCCCAGAGGGTGAGGCCGGTCCAGCCGCGCCGGCCCCAGGCGCCGTCCACCGCCTCGAACAGGTCGGACTCGGCCTCGACCCACTCGGCCTGCTGGGCCCGCGACAGGCGCAACACCAGCCGCTCCTCGTCGACCCACAGGGTCGCGAAGATCCGCCCGTGGACACGGAAGTCGGGATGGCCGCTATGCGCGCCCTCGGTGACCTCTGGAAGCGAAGCGGCGAGGCGGCGGACATCGTCGGGTCTGATCGGCACGCGTGCTGGGATCCTCGTTCGCTTCGAACTGTACTGTCACGACGTCCTGCGCGAAACGCCGGACGCACATACCTGGCGTTGCAGTCGCGGCATCAACACTTCCGCAAGGATAATATTTAACGTTAAACCCGGTTTAACCCTTCGGGGTCATGGTGTCCCTGTCATCCCGCCGGCGTTTCAAGCTTCCGGCACACGGTCGATTGAAGGACATCCGATGCGCCGCACCAAGCTTTCCGCCTTGGCGCGCTCGATCACGCTCATTGCGAGCGTGGCAGCGCCCTGCCTCGCCCAAGCGGCGGATCTGCTGCCGCCCCTGCCGCCCGAGCCGCTTCCCCCGCCCGTCGAGATCGGCGGCGGCTGGTACCTGCGCGGCGACGTCGGCGTCGGCGCCACCAGCGTGGGCGCCATCTCGACGGTCCTGAAGGGCTCGCTGCCTGACGGCTACCGCTACGATCAGAAAGCGGTCGAGGACAGCTTCTTCGCCGGCGGCGGCGTCGGCTACCAGTTCGGCAGCTACTTCCACGGCGACATCACCGCCGAGTACCGCGGCGGCAGCAAGTTCCGGTTCCAGGACAGCTTCGACACCACCTGCTTCGGCGGCGACGGCCCCTACGGCTGCAAGGGCGTCAATTCCTACAATGCCAACCTCTCGTCGGTGGTCGTGATGGCCAACGGCTACATCGACCTGGGCACCTGGTACGGCATCACGCCCTTCGTCGGCGGTGGCGTCGGCTCGGCCTTCCATCACCTGAGCGGCTTCAACGATTCCGGTTTCGGTGGCGCGACGGGCGGCTACGGCTACGCCCGCGACAAGAATACGACCAGCCTCGCCTGGGCCGCCATGGCCGGCCTCGGCTACAGCGTGACCCCGAACCTCAAGCTCGAGATCGGGTACCGCTACATGAACCTCGGCCACGTCTCCTCGAACGCCGTCACCTGCATCAACGACCCGGGCTGCGGCGGCGCGGTCTACAAGATCAAGGACATTACCTCCCACGACGTCCGGATCGGCATGCGCTGGCTCCTCGGGGGCGTCGTCGCTCCGGCGATCGCCGAGTACCAGCCCGAGCCGGCACCGCTCGTTCGCAAGTACTGACGACCCGGTCCGCGCCCGGGGGGGATCCTCCCCGTCCCGGATGCGGAGGCCGGATCGGACGCAGAGAACGGCCGGGGGCGCGCAGCAGCGCATCCCGGCCGTTCTCCGTTTGCGGGGCGTCCCGCCTGAAGACGAAAGTCTTTTGGCCACGAAGTGTTAGGGTTAAGTCCGCTCTAACCGTTCCGGTGCAGGGTGCAGGCAACGGCGCGTTCCGGCGTATCTCCGACGCCGAGCCCGCCCGGTATCCTCCAGCGTTCGAGAGCGTCATGGCCGCCCTGAAAACCAGCATCCGCACGGCCTTCGGACTGATCCTCGCCGCACAGGGCTGGGCGGACGCCGCCCGGGCGGCGGACCTCCTGCCGCCGCCACCGCCGCCGGCACCCGTCACGATCGGAGACGGCTGGTACCTTCGCGTCGACGCCACCGTGAGCGACTACGCGCGGCCTCGGGATGCGACCCCAGCGCCGGTGGACGGCAGCCCGCTCAATCCCCTCTCGCGCATGAACCTCGAAACGGTGCCGGGCTATGGCGGCGGCATCGGCTACCGCATCAACAACTGGCTGCGCGTCGATACGACGATCGATCAGCGTACCCCGTCACGCTACACCGCCTACTCGTCCGGATCAGGGTTCGTCACCGGCTACAACGTCGAGGCGGGCCAGATCGATATTCTGACCGGGCTCGTGAACGTCTACGCCGATCTCGGGACGTGGTGGGGCCTGACGCCCTATCTCGGCGGCGGCATCGGCTTTGCCGACAAGGGCTTCGGCAAGGCCTACACCCAGACGACCTGCATCGTGGATTCCTGTGACGGCAATGCGGGCACCGGCGTGCGCGATGCGGTGCGGCGTCCGAGCCGGTCGGTCACCTCCCTGGCCTGGGCCCTCACCGGCGGCGTCTCCTACGAGATCGGCGGCGGTCTCAGCCTCGACACCAGCTACCGCTACGTCGATCTCGGCCGGGCGAAGACGGGGCTCGATACCTTCGGATTCGATTCGCGGCTGAAGGATCTCGCCTCGCACGAGGTCCGGATCGGCCTCCGCTACAGCTTCGCCGACACGCCGGGCCGCCTGGCCGGCCTGACCCTGCCGAGTTGGAACCGGAATCCCTACGAGTAGGCGGGCGCGCCCGGAGCGACGCCGGTCCACATGGTCTTTCTTTCTCACGGCAAAGCGCCGCGCAACGGACCGTTAAGGTTACTCAAGTAAAAACCAACTACAGGCTCAGCCATCTAATCCATCCGGCTGACGCCCTGAGGACGACATTGATGCGTACCGTTTCCCTTGCGCTCCTGGCCGGATTCACCCTCGGCGTCGTCGCCCCGGCCCACAGCGCCGACCTCGATTACGGTGCTCTGCGCGGCGCCGATTACGAGCCCGAAGTCCAGGTCATCGACTGGAACGGCATTTATTTCGGTGGGCACGGCGGCTACTCATCAGCGTCTGCCGGTTTCAAGAACGCCTACACACCGCTGATCGCGAATGCGTTGAGATATTCTACCGCGGAATCGGATTTCAATGCTTCGAGCATGCTCTCGTCGCGTGGCGGCTCGACGGAAGGGGCGAGCTACGGAGCATTCATCGGCTTCAACTATCAATTCGATGAGACGGTCATCGGTATCGAAGCCGACTACACGCGCTTTGATCGGACGGCATCGACACGGGATAGCATCGCCCGGTTCAAGCTCGGACCCGACGGATACCTCGAAACCGTTTCGCTGAACGGCGCGGCAGCGTCACGAATCGAGGACTACGGAACGATCCGCGCTCGCGGCGGCTACGTGATCGGAAACTTCCTTCCGTACGTCACGGGTGGTTTGGCGATCGGCCGCATTCATACCGAACAATCCGTCGCGATCCAGTATTACGGCTACGACAACAACGCCTACAAGGCTAATCAGGCCCTAACGACCGGGAATCCTGTCGCAGTGAAAAACTATGGCTACACTGCGAACGGCTTCGATCCGAACAATCCGGAAGCCGGCACGCCTGCGACCAGAACGGTCCAAAGCGCCAAGGCGAAGACGATGGGTGGTTTTACCCTAGGCGCCGGTCTGGAATTCGCCCTCACAAGCAACATCCTCCTGCGTGGCGAATATCAGTATGTGATGTTCAATGATTTCCAGCAAAGTGCAGCGAACCGGATCGCCATCAGCACCGTGCGCGCCGGCGCCGCCGTAAAGTTCTGAGCCGCCTTAAGCGGCTACTCGCACTTTCGGATCATGATCATTGTCGCGGCGAACACGCCGCCGCCCGGAGTTCGTCCATGCTTCGCCTCGTCCTCCTCACCGGCGCCGCGGCGGTGCTTGCAGGCGCTACCCCGGTCTGCGCGGGCGGCGAGCCCGGCCCGGCCTATCGGCGCCCGCTGCCGCCGCAGATCGCCTATCGCGATCCGTCCTACGTCGCGCCACTCCGGCCCGTGCGCCTGGTGCCCGTCCGGCGGGCCCCGCGCTCCCTTGCGCTGCCCCTCTACAACGAACCGCCGCAGCGATTCCCGACGCCCTGAGGCGCCTCAGTTCTCCAGCTCGGTGTCCCAGTACAGGTAGTCGAGCCAGGTGTGGTGATATTCGCGATGGTCGAATTCCGGCTGGCGGCGGTGCAGTTCGTGCCGCGTCGGGCGGTGCGGCTCGTGGAGCAGGGGCATGTCGGCCTCCGCCGGGGTGCGGTTGGCCTTGCGCAGGTTGCACGGCGAACAGGCGGCGACGACGTTCTCCCAGCTCGACAACCCGCCCCGGGAACGAGGCACCACGTGGTCGAAGGTCAGGCCGCCGGCCGGGAGGCGCAGGCCGCAATACTGGCAGGAGAAGGTGTCGCGCAGATAGATGTTGTAGCGGGTGAAGGCCGGGCTGCGCGCCAGCGTCACGTAGCTCTTCAGGGCGACGACGCTGGGGACCCGCAGGGACCGCGACGGAGACCGTGCCTCGACGTCGTAGCTGGCCACCAGGGTCACCCGGTCGAGGAACAGCGCGGTGAACGCGTCCTTCCAGCACCAGAGCGAGAGCGGGTTGTAGGAGAGCGGCCGGTAATCCGCATTCAGGACGAGCGTTTGGAGATCCAGCATCGGCGCTACCCTCTTGACGGGTCAACGGAGGGACAACGCGCAGGGGTCGGCCGGCGCATCGTCCCAGGTTGGTGAAAGATCGGACATCGCCACTTCCCGGGGCATCGCAGAGCGGACCGGGACGGGGTCGGGGATCGGCCTCCGCAGGCGCGCCGACGGGGCGCGGGGAAGCCGGTCATTGGCCAAAAGCCGTCGCATCGGGCGAAGACGCCCGGTACGTGGCGACGCTCATCGACGCGGAGGATCGTCGCCACCTCCTCGCACGGGAACGAAAAGGCCAAGTCCATCGAGGCTTAGTCTAATATCAGCGTGACACGCTTGTGAAGGCACCCGCGCCTTCCACGAGGTCGCGCCCACAGATCCCGCGTCACGTCCGCCTTTCCGTCTCCGAATCTGCCGCAGCGTCAGCCTTTCGCCCCATTGCTCGGCGATGGGGCTGACCCCGGTCGCTCCCCGGCCGTTCCGCGTCGCACAGGTCCCGCCCGTGCGGTTCGGGCACGCGGGTTGCCAGCGACCTGACGAGGCGAGGCGCTGCGGCGCGCCAGGACCGCGCGTCGGCGCGGCGCGAAAGGATCATCATGGGCGGTATCCCGAGAGGCCAGACCACCCGCGGCATCCGGAAGGCGGCGATCGCCGCCTGGCTCGGCGCCCTCGTCCTGGCCCCCGTGGGCGCGATCGGGCAGGGGGCGCCGAACGCTCCGGGCCCTTCCGCTCCGGCTTCTCCCGCCCCGACCCTCGCCGCGCCGGCCAAGGCGGCCCCGGCCAAAGCGGCTCCGGCCGCAGCACCCGCGCCGGAGGCCAAGCCGGCCCCGAAGCCGGTGGTGTCCGAGCAGATCCAGAACGTCCGCGATCAGCTCGACGGCGCCAAGGCGGATCTCGAGCAGCGCGAAAAGATCCTCACGGGACCGCGCGTCGGCAGCGGCGACCTCACCCGCGCCCGCGACGGGATCGAGGCGGTCGCCGACAAGATCCGCCACGTCATCGACATCACCACGCCGCGCCTGGAGGCCGCCCGCGAGCGCCTCACCCAGCTCGGCCCGAAGCCGAAGGAAGGCGAGGAGGGCGAGGACGTGGCCCGCGAGCGGCTCGAGCGCGAGCACGCGGTCGCGGAGATCGACGAGACCCAGCGGCTGGCCAAGTCGCTCCTGGTGCAGAGCGACCAGATCGTCGACCAGGTCTCGAACCGGCGGCGGGCGGCGTTCACCCGGGGCCTGTTCGAGCGCTCCACCGCCCTCGTGACCCCCGACCTGTGGATGCGGGCCGCAGCCGACATCCCGCGCGACCTGCGCGCGCTCCAGAGTGCCGTCGAGGACACGGCGGCCCTATTCCCCCGCAACGGCACGATCGGCAACCTGCTGCTGCTCGGAATCGCCTTCGGCATCTCGATCGCCCTGTATTTCGGCCGGCGCAACATCGCCCCGCGCCTCGGCCGGCGCGACGCGAAGGCGGTCGATCCGTCCCAACGCCGGAAACTCCTCGCGGCCTGGCGGGTCTTCCTGCTCGGCACCATCCCGGCCTTCATCGGCAGCTACGCCGTCTACTACGCCCTCGACGCCACCGATCTCCTGCCCCTGCGCCTGTTGCCAGTGGCGGGCGCCATCCTGGGTGGCCTCGCCTTCATCGCCTTCGTGGAGGCCCTGGCGGACGCTCTGCTCTCTCCCGACAAGCCGTCCTGGCGCGTTGCGACAATGAGCGACGCCGCCGCTGCGCGGGTGACCCGCCTGGCCGTCGGCATCGCCATCGTCATCACGGTGGTTAAGTCGATCGAGGCGCTGAATTCGGGTATCTCCGCGGCTCTGCCCATCTCCATCGCCACCCGCGGTATTGGCGCGCTCGCCACCGCGCTGATCCTCGCCATCGGACTGCACCGCTTCGCCGATTCGGCTGAGCAGGAGGAGGCGTGTTTCGGCCCCTACGTGGCCCCGGAAGCCACCACCGGGATCGGCGGCCCCGCGCGCCTTCTCGGCTGGGCGGCCGCGGTGGTCATCGCCATCGCTCCCATCGTCGGCTACGTGGCCTTCGCGGCCTTCGTCATCGATCAGCTCGTCTGGACGGCGGGGCTCTTCGTCCTGCTGTTCCTGCTGATTTCCAGCGCTGACACCTTCATCGGGGGGACGCTCGGGGACGATACCAAGATCGCCACCGCGCTCCAAGCCAATACCGGCCTGCGCAAACGCTCAATCAATCAGATTGCCGTGCTGGCGACCGGCCTTGCGCGGGTGGTGCTAGTCCTCGTTGCCGCGCTGCTCGCCCTAGCCCCCTGGGGCCTCGACTCGACCGACGTGTTCAGCTCGGTCCGCAGCGCCTTTTTCGGCTTCAAAGTCGGTGACGTGACGATTTCGCTCTCGACGATCGTCCTCGCCATTGGTCTCCTGCTCCTTGGCATGGCGGTGACGCGCGCGATTCAGCGCTGGCTCGAGCAGACCTACCTGCCGGCCACTGACCTCGACGCCGGCCTGCGCAACTCGATTTCGACGATTGCGGGTTATATCGGCTTCCTGCTCACTCTAGCGCTTGCATTTTCCTACCTAGGCCTCAGCCTGGAGAAGCTCACCATCGTGGCCGGTGCCCTCTCCGTCGGTATCGGTTTCGGCCTGCAATCCATCGTCAACAACTTCGTCTCTGGCTTGCTTCTCCTCTGGGAGCGCCCGATCCGCGTTGGCGATCAGGTACTGATCGGGGACAGCGAAGGCATTGTAAAACGCATCTCGGTACGTTCGACCGAGATCCAGACCTTCGATCGCTCGGCCGTAATCGTACCGAACTCAAATTTGATTTCCGGTATCGTGAAGAACCGCGTCCGCGGCGATCGGACCGGCCGTGTCAGCATCACGGTCAGCGTTCTGCGCAACCAAGACCCTGTCCACGCAGCCGAACTCCTGATGCGCTGCGGTCAGGCCCAGCCGGACGTGCTGAAGGAACCGCCGCCCCGCGTCGTCTTCCGCAAGATCGGCGATCCCTTCCTGGAATTCGAGCTGATCGTCATGATCGTCGACGTCAGTCTGGGCCTTAAAGTTCAGAACGATTTGAACCTTACGGTCTTTCAGACCTTGTCGCAGGCTGGAATGATCCCCGCTCTCGGGCCGGGGTCCAGCGTGGTCACCGTGCAAGGACTGGATTCCTTCCAAAGTGCCGTGGGGCAGATCGCCAGCGCGTTCACCCAACCGCAACGCTCTGGAGATCAAACCTCACCGCAGCGTGCCGAGGAGCGGTTCGACGAGGCCGAGCCTATACGCTCCGCGGAGGTGGCAAGGCGGCGCGCGGGGAGTTGACGCGCTACGTAGGGAGATGGGGACGTGGGGCGTAGAACGGTACTGGGTTTTCGCACCGGCATGGCGGCGGCTGGTCTGACGCTGCTCGCGGGCTGCGCCACCCAGGAGCCTATCAACGCCACGCTTCCCAGCCTCTACTGGCCGATGACGACGCAGTCGGCGCAGGTCGATACGG
>Ga0160428_1001264_pt1 | contig 20253 bp, 7 predicted proteins | sample SolpanmetagenomM_FD_108198 | JGI IMG/M metagenome (GOLD analysis project Ga0160428, IMG submission 108198) | Solar panel surface microbial communities from Lawrence Berkeley National Laboratory, California, USA - M | ecosystem: Engineered > Built environment > Solar panel > Unclassified ... | reverse complement strand
TAATATAAGTTAACTATCACTAAATACTTCCCGATTTTCATGCGGTTTACACCTAAAATGCCTGAAGTAAAAGTCCTAAAAGCAAGGAAGACTAAATATCGACAAATGGACGCTATATTCCGTAACGAAGGGACTATTAAAGGAACTAGTACTATATATAACAAGATTTTCTTAGATTAATTTAAAATAAATCTAGACCCTAAGTCGATAGATAGCCCATATTTCAACGAAAGGCTTTAGTTAGTCCATAGGGATTAGATGACCGTTTATCACATTCGGACCGTATAGTCACAGATGGCGACATCTAGTCGTCCATACGATCGAAGACGTTTCATATTAGCACCTACCGCACCCTTTTATACTATAATGAATCTACTTTATACTATCGTTTAGACTCATTAGAGTACTGAAGACCATAGAGGTGGCCATTCGCGCTACACTCTTAAATCTGATGTATTCTTTCTAAATAGGAAACAGCTCACACGCTTTAACCTACAATTTCACTTACTTAAGCCCATTATTATTCAGTCGTTCTCGGCACGTGTGCTTGCGCTGTTCTAAAGAGAGATACAACTTAAGGAAAAGCTAGACGCTAAGAACACGCCGATCGATGTTATAGGTTAGAATACATACGTTAATCGCATTAGAAGGGAGGGAGTTCTTCGTCTAATTAGAAATGTTCGTAAGAAGGTGTTTAGTAGAAGAGCTTAGATAGGTAAGGTATATGATTGTAATCGTAGATAGATTCCTTACAGAGATCCTGAGTTTACCACGATGTGTCGGTTCTTGCAACAAGTCGAGTTGTATCTAACTATGAAACATGCGGTTAAGAATGGTGACGTCGGTCTACTTCGCTAAGTATACGATCAAATAAGCATATTCTTTGTCGGAGCTAGTTAACATAACTACTCTTTTGAAATGCTACATTAGAAATGGCTTCTCTTACCTAGTGTGTGTAGTGAAGAACTCTAACACGCTCTCTTAGCTTCATCACTCGTAAATTGGTCTAGTAGAGCTAATAATTAGAAAGCTATTGATTTATCCCTAGAGCATTTGAACTGTTATATAAAGAATGATCTAAAATGGAATGCTAATTCAACACATGATCTCGAGAAGGCCTTCTAGAATACTGCGATAACTGCCAAGTTAGCCTCGCAATTGCAAGCTATTTTGAATCGTGACTTTGGTGAGGAAATGTCCAGAGCTCACACTAGTAAAAATACCGCACTAGATATACATTCTCTTCGTCACTAAAAATACGAGCGCGATTTGCTAGAATTTTACTGATCGCGCTTAGCAAATCGGTCGAAATCGCGGATTTCAAAAATACAACATTACACAGGGTCTCGATCCTTATCGGCAGGATATAGCTCGACTGACAATTCTGACGACGCAGGTATACTGTTATAGTATTAAATATAAAAAAGACATATAATTAGAAGGGCAAATTAACTATAGAACCACAAAAATGGTCGAGCTATGTCTGTATCTATCTATTGAATCTAGCTGAAGTATGGAATTGTATCTATAGGCGAATTACACTTGTGTCTACTCGACTAAGATAGGTCGACAACTTTGTAGTTAAACTAGCGACGTAATAAGCGCGTCTATACTTTGAAGTCAACTGTCGAGCTATACTAAGTATCGTACAAAGTCGATTCTTATCTATTAACGAACCGTCTATATTACTATTTACACACCGGTTCTATCGAACTAGCTAAAACATCGTATTAGATAGTATGCACGAAGAGGAGCTATATACGTATAGAATCCTATCTAACCTAGCTATCTAGCTAGGCCCCTTAGTACGCTTAGTTTATCTAGATATATAAACGGTATAAAGATATATTTCGGCTACGTGATTATAATACAGGTTTAATATTCTCAACACGTACATAACTACGTAGCTTATTCTTCATACCTTTACGGACCTGCTCGTAGTCTTTCTTACCTAACAATGGTAACGGCTCGCTGACCTTTGTCTCCTTTCCACCTTCGTCCTCGTTATATATAGTACACTTCTAGCTCGAACCCTCTCTTTCACTCCTAATTATATTACTAATCCTATCCCTTACGCTAGTCTATGTTATTTGATTAATAAGTAAATAGCTTAAGTCGATTACATCTAGCCTTTTTCTACTCTAACGAGTACGTTCATCGTTACAGAGGGTAGTAGCTACTTAAGAAGGGTTTTGTATAGTATTAACTAGATCTAAATATCGAGTAAACAGGAAAAGTTAGTTCGTCTTATTAATTGAATCTCAAATAGGCTATCCTCTTACTAGAATTGCAGCCATCGTTTAGTACATCTGTATTAAGATCATCTAGAAGGGGACTAGATCCGCCCTAGCTCGACCTTATAATAGACAACGGCGAAGATGAACCTACGTATGATTCATCGTCAAAAATCATGTTATAATTAACTAAATATACTATATATCACCTAAATCATCTATACTCGTATCCCGACTTATGTGTTGAGCGTCTTAGTAAGGTCGAGCTAGCGAAACAATCTGTCGAACTGTAGTATTATCTAACTGTACTTGAGAGGGTAGAAGACATAGGAGTCGCGGGTCTATAAATATATTAGACCTTATATAGACAAATTTAGACTTAATACTTCCCTATCACAAGATCAGAAGAGGCTGCGTCACTTCGTAAAGACTAGCTTGGTCTATATCCCGATACAGATGACCCACGTGTTAAGGATGACCTTTGGATTAAAGACGATCTTCTTACTGATAATGGTGACCTACTCTCGAAACTTACAAAAGTTGACTCGTCATCCGAGCTAAGTCCGTCTAATGTGTTAGCGAATTAAGCGATATCTGAATTGATCAGCTCGTAGTGACCCCGATCCTCTACATCGACGAATTTCAAAGCCTTTACCCTGATTTTTTTAAGCAATTTCTCCCTTCGTTTAGTACTTTAACTAGTAAAGTCTTAGTCGATCTAACTATGGAAATCATGAGCAGTGAAAGGCTCGATCTTCATAGACATGTCTTTGCTAGTCTTACTATGCACTCTGTTGCCTTCTTTACGCTACTTCAACAAAGTCACAATAGTGGTACAGACCGACACTACGAGGAATGGTGTATATTTTTCAAAATGATGCCGTGTTTCTGCTGCGACTGCTGGAGCTCCTCTATAGTAGAAGGTAGCAGCGATAGCTCGAACTACGAACCGACTCATGAAACGCTTAACCTATAATCATAAACCCTTATATTATAATAGGATATACGTAAGGTAAAAACTTATAGGATTGCTATCTTCACATTCGAAACTCCTGTTATTAAGCAAGTCTGATGCTTATGCTTTAAGCTCTTCTAGTCTATGAAGCATCACGCCCGCCTCCTCATTCATTAAGATGTTAATCTTCACGTTCACGTTGTTATAGTAGAAGCGCAGGGCCTCTCTAAGCTATACTCTAATTAGCTTCTTAACCGTTGATTAGAAAGTTATAACTCACCTTCTAAGACATCCTATCTAGTGACGATTCAGGTAGCTTCGAATAACGAGCAGGGTCAAGTTCGAGTAGCTTCTAACGAGACGTGTGCCACAATCTGCAGATTGCCTTAAAAACGACATCCTCTTCTATCGTAGTTAGATACATAGTGTGAAAATCTTACCTAATTGTAGCCAGAGCTACGAGGTTTAGACGTACCTTATCGTATATTATGATAAGCTCGCTAGGCACTTGATACTTCGACTTATTACCCTAGTCGATGCTAGTGTGTACTATGATACCGGGATTAGCATGCCCGTCTTGTCTCTAATGGCGTTTTGTAGGACGATACCTAGATATGATCGATTAATACTTGCTAGACATTGCTATAATTTACTTACTATATTAGTGTAGAAGCTTCCTATTGTATATTAGACGAAATCTGATAATAACCATTGCTGTCGCCGTGGTCGTCCTTGTCTATTAACTTATCTATGTAATCGTTAGTGCCATAGATGTGACGGCATCGCTTACCTTGTATATTTCTGCTAGATTAGGACATATTTTGAGATGAACGTGAAACATTCTAGTAAGATGAACGCGAAATTTGAGAAGCTATTATATAGAAAAATTCGTTAAATACGAGTGGATAGGAAACAGAAGATGAGGAGAAAACAATGTGGAATTTGATAGGGCTACCTACTAACATTTTAAACAGATGGTCGACGCGTCGCTATATCATCCTTATTATGGTCGACACGCGTTTGTTTGTAAAAAATTTTCCGTCTTGGCGCTATCTGCTCGCAAGAACTAGTCAGAACTAGCGATTTCCTTCTTAATGTAGTTTAGCTCGATTTTTAAATGTAGTTTTTAGCTCGATTTTCAATTGTGGATCAGCTCGGATTTCGAGCTAGAATCGGACGCGTTTAAGACGTGTTGTTTTGGAGAATGTCAATATCGCGGCTTTGTTGTCCACTACGGATATATCAACGTCATATACGGACTATGGATATACACTAATTAGCTATAGGTCGAATTATGAGCTCTAGAGGGTGTCCATAATGTAATTTTGCGAGGATAACTGCCTTAAACTATAATTCATTATCAATTGTAAGCACATTTGAAGAATCTCCGTCGCGCCAACCTATAATATCTGTTTTGCTATCATATATATAGTCTGCCCTTGCTATGTCCTTGACCTTTATCTAATCTAATGCTTTATCTGTCCCCGAATATAGCCTTGTAATATCGCGTAGTGAACATATTGCACGTTTTGACCCATCTTTACGGATGATTAATAACATATCATTTCGTCGTAGTAGTAGAGGCGATAGTATTAAAGGCGTTGTCAACTCCTCGAGTTTATTCTCTAAATCAGGTGTAGTTAGCTCAACGATGAGGCGATCTAGAGATAGCACACTATCTTTAGTTGCTCTTGTTCTTCGACGTCGCCTGAAATTTGTGCTAATACGATATACAAGTTCTCGAAATGCTTCCTGTCTAGATGGAGTCTCTAGTCGTTCCGCCGTTTTGGACATTTCTCTTCGCATAAGAGGATCATCTATAACAGTAGCTAATACGACCTTTTCGATCATACGGCGTTCTGATAATGTCCTAAATGTCTTTCTAATAAGGTCGTGCTATACGATAGCATTCTCGACGACTATATAAAAGTCCTAGTATGATGTTCCATCGAGCGCGAGCGCATTTTGTGTTACATACTTTGACGAGGGGAGTGACTTTTGGCAATTTGACCGACGCATAAGTCGGTCACTAGTGAGCGCTATTTGAAAGAGACTTCTTGTATTTGATTCGATATTAACGCATAAGACCTTCTTTTTGGTGTGTAGTTATAGACTCAAACTTAGTTATGTAATTATTAGATGATATCATTATCGTTACACAAAGATCTATACTTAATACGAAAATATAAATGTATTTACGCGCCTACAAGTGGTATAATGAGCGACAATTTGACTGTTAGGCGAATAGCATACTAACATGCCCCTGCATGTACGGTCTTGTCGCGTCAATGAAGATGTCACTCTTGTAGATAAACCGAAGAGGATATAATTCACCTTTTTCGTTATTTTTAAATCATTATTTCAATTATGAGTTATTAATTATCGCGATTTATTAATTTGTAAAATAAATAAATTTCAAGAAACAGAATCCAGCTCAATACAGCTTCACTTTTACGACATTCGAGCTACTTAACCTACTAACAACTCTTCTAGACGGGAGTTCAGCTGCCGCCGTCGTGCATTGTGTTATTCGAGATCTAGAACGAAAGCAATACTATATCTTGTTCGAATTGCATCAATTACAATATAGCATCTAGCTCATAACAACATTTACGAAAAGTGATAACTTCACCCGCTTCACTAGCACAAGCATCGATTAGCGACAAATTACACCACATGACTATGCATTCATCACTTGTATCTATATCTACTCTCTTTATCAAATTTCATCTCTTACTTCTACTACTATCGAGCTGTAATCTTACCTATCTATTAGATATTTTAATAGGCATCTATAGTAAGTTCATTCTAGACAAAACCTGACTCTTTACTATCTATTAACGAACAGAAACTAGCCATTATCACTTATGCGAGGCTTCAAAGAGATTACTAAAGCCGGTCCTGCTACATAGACTAAAGATGAAGTGAAGTCGTGTTTAAAAGAAAAGAATATAACGAAAACTTTCTAGGTTCATTTCTACAACTATACCGAATCTGAATACCTATAAGTAATTAATGCAGCTCGAGCTACGTATGCGTCGAAGGCCATAGAGCTCGGCGTGTAAGACAAGGATACACGATCGGCTATATATAAGAAAGCTCGTAAAGAAACAGAAAAAACCCTACTCTCTCTCGCTTCTAGATACCGCGAGCTCTTTACAAAAAGACTTAATAACGACAACGCGGCATGGTTCACCACCACCTATGTTAGTAGTATGGCGGGAGATAACGGATTTAACGACAAAAGTGCTATACAAAGGTTTATATTGTTCAGCATAAACGCGACAAAGAAAAAGTCGAGCAAACCTGAAGTTAAGGGTATCGTGTCAAATACTCCTAAAAAACGTAAAAGAAACGACAAAATCCATTCTACATTAAACTCACCTTCATCGTCCTCTCCTATCGTACCAGAAAATAGACATCCTCAACTACATAACGATGCATCCGATAAGAGACCACCTTAACGACTTAAACTTAGACTTCTGATAGTTGACAATACCGTATCTAATATAGAAGAGAGAGCTACTACTTGTAGGCCTGTTAGAAAGGATGATGTTATCGTATCAATTATAGAACTAGAGTAGTGTCTATTATAGGAGGTGCTAAAGGTTTAGAGAAGGAAGTTAGTCCCGCTGTCCTTAATCAAATCCGGCACGACTTTAGATACATATCGTTTATCTTCTCTTTTAGACATCCTTAATATGTTCGACACCATGACTGTATATTATTTCGATAATAGTCGACCGTATTCTATAGATACCTCTTCGGAGCTAACTGCTGTTTTAAACGATGCCTAGCGGTCACTACAGGAAGGTCAGTTCGAGTTCTATTTATACGTCGCGGAAACAAGAGAAACATTGAATTATTATCTGTCGTCTGTTAGGGGTAAGTTAAGCTGCTCTAATTGTATACCATCTAGAGGAGCTGACCTGCTAATAGATAATCTATATCGCTGTCGCGCTCTTTAAACTTTCCTATTAGATAGATAATATACAAACCGGACTTCGCTTATAGCATTATCGACTTGAGGCATATACTATCGAATATAGTACGCCGAGATGATAATGATGATGATAATAATGATGATAATAATGATGACAATAATGATGACAATGATGAAGATCATGATTTCTGTGTATAGTCTAATGTAGAAACAAGTTAGTGTATTAGATATAGATTATAATGTCATTAATTCGTCATATGCTATCTACTTACATGTTCTATGATCCATAGATGCCTACTAACTAATTAGATAGGATATAAGCTCTTACATTATCGTTACGTATAGATGATGACAGTGTTAAGCTAGGTAGAATAAACATAGTATTAGATACTCAAAATACGCGACCTATAAGCACACGCGTTAGGTTTTGTTTACATTCGGCTTACGTAACTAACTTAACCGAGCTAGAATCGAGCTAAATAAATCAAAACATTTGAACTAGTTCCCTCGGTCGATCTTTCTTCATTATTATAGACTATGAAGATTTTTAAGGCGGTAATCTAAATTAATGTGCTATTGATGCCTTTCTACTAATACTTCAGCCTCCTTACGATATACTACATGTCATAAGCTCGTAATAATTCGAACTTAAAGGCTATAATTTACGCGTATCGAGCTAAGTGCAATTACGTGAATTTATTAGTTACTATATTAGTTTATTATTACGTAACTTAATTTTAGAATATTCACATCACTCTCCTTCCTGCTTTACTTCTCCTCGTTGTAATTTCTTTTATATTATAGCTTCCTTTCGTTATTAGCACGACTTCATCTAGCCTTAATTATTATAACAAATATCAATTAGTAAGTTCTTACCAGACTTTAGATAGATTTAATAATGCTTATCTATTAGTTTCAAACTAGTATCACCTAGTTTATACGATCCTTCACCTTCGTATCTCAAATTGCTCTATTATATTGACTTAGTATCGGCTTAGTTTAGTCACCCACCTTAAAGCCTTTACATTTAGAAAACCTTTTTTAATATTATTAGTAAGTAAGTTATTATCCTAGACTTCACTTAGTTAACATGCTTACCATTATTTCACGACTAGTAATGACGGGATCAAATCAAATAGTGAAGGCTTTAGGCGCTAGAAAAACGTCTAAATGGAACATCGACGACGTTAAACTTGCTCTCTCTGCTAATACTATCTAGAAGTCCTTCTTCGTGAAGTATTTCGATTAGAGAAGCTTAGTTAACTATGTGTAATTACAAAATGAAGTCTACGTAGTTATCAAAAAACACATCATATAAGCTAGTCATAGCGTTAAGCTTATAGCTAGATCACACCATCTTAACTAGCCTCGCTTACACGCTAAGACTAAATTACTTACCGGTTAACTCTAGAACTACTTTTTGAAAGATCTATCCGAAGAATTACTAGATTAGTTCACCTCCACATTCACTAGTACTAACGACGACATGACCGTAGGGAAACCTACTATCAACTATGCTATACAGAAATTCATTATCTAATGCCGTCAAGATTGTACACGAAGAGATAACAAAGAAGAACAAAAAGACAATAAAGAAGCACAAAAGGATAACAAAGGCGATCTAGACCATGATTACAGAAGTGATGTCTCTATGAAATCAGCTACTTCTAGGAAATCTGCCACCTCTATGAAGTCTACTACTTCGAATGTACGGCGCTAACTTAGAACGTTCAAAGTTGAAGAGACAACCCTATACAAATTACAGTTATTAACTAATACTAACCTTATTATATTTAATATCGTTACTATAGAGAACTCTCCTCTTCTCTGAGCCGAACGTCTTTACAAACTGTTATTAAGTACCTTCCTAGCCCTAAATGATAGATTTATTAAGTTCGATCTAGTAGGCGTTATATAGCTTCTAGTTAAGAAGTTAAATGTTATAGAAAATAGATTCAAGCTTTGCTTCGTTAATTAGTAACAGCCGCACGAAGTCGTTACTATTCTTGACGACTACGATCTGACGGCCGCACTCATAGGTCGATATTAAGTCATGCCTCCTGATAGCATCGATATATTTCTGTTCGTTTCCCTCGAAGCAACTCTTATCTAAAGACTACCATAGGAAGTCCTTAGTAAGTCAAATTAATACTAGTTAAGACATGACTATCTACTAATTGTTGAAGATTGTACGCATCTTTATCGTGATAGTTATGAACCAAATCCTTCTGGAAACTTAGAACTTAATAAAGAGCTACTAGCAATAGTAGCCAACGACGACGAGAGTGAGATATAAAGGGGCGAAAGTCATCTTAGATATGATCTAACGTTTCTTAGACTACCTACTAACGAGCGATCAAGTTCGTACAGATTCATCTTTGTTATTACCTCCTCTAGGTCAGTTATATAAAGGAGAAAATGCTGTTAACTCTAATCTGACATTAACTAGATCCTTCACCTATATCACCCTCATAAGACGCCGTAGTACCTAAATCGGTTCAGTCTTTCGAAACTCTAGCTAGTCCTCTAGTAAATTCCTCACTTACTCCACCTTCTAGAGACGCCGTAGCACCTGAATCGGTTTAGTCTTTCGAAACTCTAGCGGATCCTTAATTAAACTCCTTATTCACTCCTCTTTCTAAGGACGCCGTAGCAAATAAGTTAGTTTAGTCTTTCGAAACTCTAGCTAATTCTCAAGTAAATTCCTTATTCACACCTCCTTCTAAGGACGCCGTAGCAAATAAGTCGGTTCTGTCTTTCAAAACTCTAACTAGTCCTCTAGTAAATTCCTCACTTACACTACCTTCCAAAAACGTCGTAGTAAATAAAACGGTTCAGTTTCTTGAAAATCTAGCTACTCCTTAAGCAAATACCTCACACCTTTCTCCTTCTAAAAACCCTATCCTAAATCAGTCGGTCTGACGTTGTTTCTTAACACTAGCTACTCCTAAACTGTTTCCTTTACCTATACTACTAACCAAAAACATTATAGCACCTAGATCGATTGAATTGTTCGGCCGTTCAGATAGTTCTCGCAATAGCTATGTCACGGCATCCAGCTCGTAGTAACGCCTATATAGCTCAGGTATAGCATAAGACGATTCAATATCTATATTACTAGTTGCCTTACAAATCCTTTCCTAGAGCCTCGACAATTTACATAATACTATTATATATGATGCTTCCGACGAACCACTAACTGACTTTGACTATGAGACTTAAGATAGCGCCAAATACTACCTTACGTTAGAAGAGGCCGATTCCATCTTTATAAATACACATAGATTTCCTATAATGACCGTTCTAAAAACAGAGTTAGCTTAGAGGGTCATTAAGTAATTAGCTTCAAAAAAAAGTACTATATAGAAACCTTCTTACGCCGTTTCTATCGATGTCTATGAGTCTCTTAGTAGTAGTAGCTAGTTGTTAGATCTGCATAAAGAGATGGAGTACGACGAGCAGGCCGAGGCAGAGGACGCGAACAACATTTGATTAATTAAAACTATCGATCATATAGACGAAACGACATAGAAAAATATCTGTAATTTCTTTAGATTTAACTTAATGGTTAGTCATCCTTAAGCTAGTGTCACTATACCGAACTAGTCGAAGAGCAGAGATATAAGTTCGCTTCAAATGTATACAGTTAGCTAGGTAGTGAAATTGTTTCTGTCTAGATCTCCGTTAGCAATAATTAGACATGAAATAGGTCTAGGTAAAACTCCGATTGCTCTAGCTATACTTAATGTTATAGGTCTAATGTTATAACCCTCTTGTCGACCTAAAAACATGACTTCTTAGGATAATGATGTACGTGGACCTTACCTCGATCCAAAGACCTTACTTAGTAGATACTAAAGACACATAGTATTAGCTCGTTATGGTCCTGCTCTTATAGTGTCTATAGGATCAACTCTTCCGTAGTGGGTCTAATAGGCATCCGATTTTTTACTAAACAAAAAGTTAGTCTATCTATTTAGTCAATCTGCTTCTACTAGTGCTTAGTTAGGTGTCAAATACGCTTATTAATTAGAGCAGAAAGTTCGAGTTGAAGACTTACTACCTGATTATTAAGACTAGTCTAACTAGCTAGAAGATAATGAGATTACTATAGTCCAATTATTCGATCCTGTAAATCAATTTCCTTCTAGTCCATAGATGTTCGACTAGCTCTTCTTTACCTCACCTTCGACCCTTCCTAATCAAGTACTACTTTCTGATAAGAAAAAAGATAAATCAACTAGACTCGAAGCAAAGTTTACTATCGTTATTTATGATAAGTTTCACGATGTTACTAGCTAGAGGTGCGAGAATTAGAAGGCAATTAGACTTCTCCATAGAGGTCCCTTTATTATTAGTATAAGTAGTATACTATTTACTAAATATGAAAATATTCTAGCTATTTTTGTAGCTACATAACATCGGTTTTTTAACTTCATGTCTATTAAGGATAGTGATACCTTAGACTATGACAAATTGTACGAGCCTTCAACGATATGGAACGTTGCTAGTACTATGTTAGAAGCTAAGCCGAAGTAAGACCTAGAGACATAGCAAAAGGTAGTTCTTAAAACAATCAATTTCTAGACGCTAGCCACAAATACTCACATCGCCGACTTGTATTATAATAAAAAGACATCGGCAGAAGGGTATAGCAATTCTAGTGATTCGAATAATAACGATAATACTATCGAGCTACCTGTAGAAGTATAAAACGCTCTCAAAATATTCAGAAGCATCCTTAGTCGAGTAATAATCAAAGTCGGCTTAGATTATCTATAGTAAACAAATAAGACTGCAACTCTACTACTAGCTACCGACATCCTACCACATACTACATATGATGTTAAGGTCGAAATCCCGAAGAAGTACGAACCTCTAGCTCGAACCTAGTAGCGCAACTTAATAAAGAAACTCGATAATGAAGTGGCAACCTTCAAACCAACTAAAGGTAAGAAGGGTGATCCAGCGAAACAGCAGGATGGACATGACCGTTTCAAAGAATAACGGATTATTGTTCTGTCTAAAACCCTTAAAATCTTCGCCGTTTTTCTGGAGTTATTTGTTAAGATGCAAAGCAGTAGTTCACTCAACGACGAGCTAGGAAAACTAAGCGCGAAAACAGCTTATGAGATGATTAAAGACGAGGAAGCGTGCGTCACATCAGACTATATGCAATACATTCACGACTCACCACAGATGGCAACTCTACGCCACTATGTCAAAAATATCATCACGTAAAACACCACATATGATGCCACAAAGAAACGACGTGTTATCATCTTTTCCTTTACACTAATGATAGTTGCCCTAACTTATAAGGTTAGTAATCGTCTCTAATAATCTTTGCATATAGCTCGACTAACATTTACTAGTATTTAGTGTGGCTTTCGAAAGTTGCAGAAGGTCAGAAGTTTGGAATTAGACGACATACGCGTATCGTATGTGTACACCCTAGCCTTATAACGAAAGAGAGAAATGCGCGTTTAGCGAACGCACAATCCGACGAAGAGAAGCAAGGTGTTAATATCTTAGTAGCGTCGTCAGTTTGTATTAAGGTCGGTTTGAACTTAGCAAGATTCGATGCAATGATTACTATAGATACGGACTAGTTACTGCGTAGGATTACACAATCGTTAGGTCGAGTACGCCGTAACAGTTATGTACAGCGTTCAAGCTTCACCGAAGCCTTCCGTATTATATGCTATAACAAGGACTTCTACGATATCATAAACTGGATTAACTAGCGTCATGGAGCGCGCTCGGATGAAGTTATGAGTATTATATTTAGGCATCTCGAAGATATTAAGAAGGTAGTCGTTATCGAATAATTTACTTATATAGTTATTTTAGTATAGTATTAACAAGACGTTTTCATATTGAGATTACGCGCCTTCCTAATGATGTGATATTAACTAAGATGTTCCCTCTACGAGTATTGTAAGCGAGAACGTAGTAGGCGATATGCAATAATGAAGCTATGTTATTAAACCGAATGCGATTAAGCTTGTTAAAATTGGCTCAATTTCAGATATAGTGGAAGAATCTAGGTCAGGGCTCGAGCTGTAATCGAGCTAGGGAGGTTTTTACTCGCGAAATCCAGGTCGGGTTTCGAGCTAGTAATTGGGTCAGGAAGTTTTTCGGTTTAAATACAGCTCGGGATCTGGACTGTAATCGAGTCAGGGAGGTTTTCACTCGCGAAATCCAGGTCAGGTTTCGAGCTAGTAATCGGGTCGAGAAGTTTTTCAGTTTAAATACAGCTCGGGACTAGACTATAATCGAGTTAGGGAGGTTTTCACTCGCGAAATCCAGGTCGGGTTTCGAGCTAGTAATCGGGTCGAGAAGTTTTTCGGTTTAAATACAGCTCGGGACTAGACTATAATCGAGTCAGGGAGGTTTTCACTCGCGAAATCCAGCTCAGGTTTCGAGCTAGTAATCAAGTTAGGAAGTTTTTCAGTTGAAATACAGCTCAGGATTCGGGCTACAATCGAGTCAGGGAGGTTGTCACTCGCGAAATCCAGGTCGGGATTCGAGCTGAAATCGAGTTAGGGAGATTAGTGCGCAAAAATTTCTAATCAAACACGCTTCCCCACAACTCAATATTTATTATTTTGTTTATCATGTTTTTAATTAACATAACGCGTCTATCATAATTGACAATTGATACTATTGAGCCTTAAATACTACTATTTACGATGCCTACTATACTCTGTAGCTTGTGTAAGAAGTCGATCAAGGCGAGCTACAGCATACGTAATCACTAGCCGTATTATCGTAGGTTAAAACAGCAGTCTCGCATAAGTTCATCGCACGAACATCATGAAGAATCGTATCACAGAGTGAGTAGTAAAAGATCTCGCATTACTATGTTAAATGACTTATACGAAGAAAGTCGGCGAATGAAGCGTAATACGTAACAAAGGACTAACTAGATTTAGATAACGTATTAGTACACTCAACTAATCATCTTTCAAGTAATCTAGCGGATGATTCTAACTCCGATGAACTGATCCAATATGAAGATAATAACATCGAAGTACTACCCTAGACTAATGACGATCAACCTATTCGACTAAGAAGTCCACTAGTAATACTAGAAGATATAGTCGATCCATTGGGGTTATTCGACAGTGAACACAATATATCTACGATAAATAACACGGAACACGACTACCTCATCGATCAGAATGTTAATTCGACGGAGCTTCAACAGGTCGACCTAACAGTATCTGCCGATGGGCAGGATTCTCAAAGTACTACTGCTTTAGTCGTGTTCACGGTTGGTCGTTTGACCATCACTTCCCGAAACTCATGTACGTTCCTTACATTCTATTAACATACACATTAACGAGCTGGAATCAGTGTTTCAAGGTGAGGTAGAAATTCTCTGCCCTTTGACTGTTTATTCTAATTAAAGATAGTCATCACACTCCTATCGATCATTCAAACGGTGACAATAACGACAACAATTTCAATAGCGACGTTGATGCTGCTTTCGCATATTGGCTTTTCTCTAAGAAAATCAGCAAATTAGCGATTACACGGCTTCTGTCGGACCTAGCTCTCTTGCCACTTACTAGTAGCCTAAGCTAGCGTAACACCTAGGAGATGTGCGACAAGATTGATAATCTCGATACATATAACATACGTCTATAATAGTAAACAGTATCTTTCACGAGATCAATTAGGTTGAAACTAGAACAGTACACCCTACGGTATCTCGATATAATCGAGGTCGTTAAATTCTTTCTAAACCACCTAGGTTTCAAAGACGAACTAGATTATGCGCTATATAGATCATTTACCGACGAGAGTAAGTAAAACCGTGTTTACGACGAGATGGCATCCGGAGACTAGTGGTAGGATAAGTAAAGAGAAATAGGTATTAAGGGTAGTATAGTTATACCTGTTATTATTGTAAGTGACAAGACGTAAGTAACTAACCACTAAGGGGATCTAGCTACACACGCCGTCTATGTTTCCATTAGTAATCTCCGTTCTAATGCTAGAAATGCTAATAATCGACCTAGATCGTTATTAGTCGCTCTCTTACTAATTGTCAAAGGAGGGGATACAGAACAGAGAAGTCGAATTTACCACGATTATATGAAACAATTATTTGATCCGCTGAAAAGATACGGAGAAGGAGAGGGAATTGACATATAATGTGCGGATAAATTAACTCGATGCTGCTTTCCTATCATCGCTGCGGTTACTACAGACTACGAAGAACAAGTCAAAATTATAGGCGTAAAGTCCCTTAAACATTATACTACCTGTTTAATTAGACTAGAAAACAGAGAAGATCTAGAAGAGTCGGCTGCAATGAGAACACATCAGGATACCAAAAGGCAAATCATGCATTAGCGAAGTAACCCGCGCATAGGGGATAAATCGGAATAGGTACACGATGTCGATTACTTCGTATAGGGACATCGTTATGCAAATATCCATGAAGCTATAGTACTAGATATATTATACTAGCTTCTTAAGGGGTTACTTATGCACGTTAAGGAATAGATAATCAACATGTTAACTAAGCTAATGCCGAAATGCAAAGGCCGACGCTTTTCCCACGCATCTGATCGAGCTAGAAATCAGAACCTAAAGAAATCTAGCTCGGATTTGGTGTTGAATATAATTGATGCGCGATTTGATACTATGACTTCTTTTCCTAGTTTACGACATTTTTCCAGCTTCTCCACTGTCAAACAATGGACCAGAAAAGAGCAGAAGAGCTTGTTAAGGCAGATGCTACCAGTCTTTACGCCCTTATTATTAGAGATACATAAACTAGATGTAGTGAAATTTCTTCGAGCTGTTGTAGATTTCATTATAATAGCAAGTTACAAAACATATAATGACAATACGCTCACGTATCTAGCCCTTGCATTATTCAGAATGAATTAATATAAAGAAGAGTTCCGCGATTTCCGACATCGACACAAGGTGGATGCTGACTTCAACTTTCCTAAATAGCATTCCTTAACACATTATGTAGAAGCGATCAAAAAGTTCAGTACCGCTACTAATTTTGATACTAACCACGCCGAGCACAACTACGTCCGTTTTATTAAGGATCCCTTTAAGTTAATAAACAAGAAACAAGGATAGGAGGATTTCGTGACTACATATAACCGCCGATAGGTCAACATGCGTGCCACTTATTACTCTCGGAATCAATCTATGCCTCTGTCGATTGTAGATCGTCGTGAGCTCTAAGACACCCTAGCTTCTGTTATAATAACTATACTTAACGTAGTAAACGCTTTCGATTAGCTATCAACGTCGAGATCTCGGAATAGTAACAAGTAGAGGACTGTACAGGAGCTTGAGGAATTGATTATTGATCTAAATAGGTGGTCCATAGTATATATAGTTGCTGTCTTTGTGTACGAAAGCCGAATTCATACTAGTCTACAGTCTTTAGCTAATACTCGTCTATCTAGGTCAGATCTAGATCGGCTGGAACAGGATCTATCGTAGGTAAGTTCTTTTCGCGTCAAATTTCATAGTGCTATCAAGTGCATGAAACCGATAGGCCCGAGTGTAAGTAAGATAAATGACATAGATAAGGACTATATTAGGTATGCTAAACATTAGCAGAACATTCGTGATAATAATAGGCATGATTAGTTATAGGTCTTAGAATAGAGCACAGTTCAAAATGATGTAGATAGCTTGTCTACTAAGACTAGAGCTTTCAATAGTAACTTGCCCGTATAACTCTGTTACATACTAATAGTAGAGGATGCAAGCTACCATAATCTAGACAACATGAATGCGAGAATGATGTACACTAGTACCTTAGTGGATGTGTATAAGCCGAAGAACGCTAGCGATCTTACTGATGACGTTTACGGTATGACTCATATTGTTCCCTATAAATCAAAATTCAATTCACAAAGCCGAACTATTAGTAGTAGACGCATCTACTTACTTACACATGTGCAAAACAGTGTCTACGTTGTTCTAATAGACGAAACGACTCCTTTGCAAGATCGCGAGATGTATATTAATAACACTACCGACTTTGAAACGTATAACAAATTATATAATCCTGATTAGCAGGAACAATAGATGCGCGATACGTCACGTTCGAAAATAACGAGGCTAGCTCGAGCGAGTCGAAATGCGAGATAGGAGGAAAAAATACGGTATCGTGATCTAGCTTTATTAATTTGATCTATTGCGCTGCGTGTTTCTATTAACGTAATATATTAGCTCTTTCTCTTCGATATAGGATGTTGTAGTACTATCATAAGCTATGATCTAGAATCCTTTCTCGATCTTGAAGCTTGTATCTAATACTAGACTAGTAATAGTTCGACAAGCTATTAAGGAGGACATTGTTCGCTACTTGTAACGGTAACAAAAACATAAATATATAATAATAATGAAGAGATAGTGATAGTTCTTAAACTTGATGTTTAATTATCGTTATTTACTACGTATTACTCTAATTTACAAGACGTTCTAGATTCACCTCTACCCTAAGTAGGCATAAGAGCTACTATGCGGTATATCTACCTTAAATAGAGCTATAATGATATATATGATCTCCCGCATCTAGGCTTTAGTCTTAGCTACTTCTAATGCATCGTCAAATAATGTGTAGCGACCAAGATCGTCTATGACCGCTGTGTTAATCATGTGGGTCCTTAACTATTACTACGAACTTCTACTTTGTTCTCTATATATATATGTTTTCTAGATACTAATCCATGATTCTTTAGTAACAGAGTTATAACTAGCATCTATTTTGACTTGTAAAAACATCGTCGCTCCGTTGGGTGTCGGTCTAGACATGGTTGTGCTAGCACACTATGCTAAAGGTATAATAATAGATTGGTCTTCATTGACTTCTAGGTCGGCGAACAAGTTATTAGTAGCTATAGATAATCTATTAATTCGAGCTTGAAATTAGTACTTATTTTATAACCGACTAATCTAGAGAGTAACTTACGATGTAGGTATTAAGTAAAGTGTTAAATTAATGATAAATAAATTTGATATAAAAATTTATAGTGCTGTCGTCTAACGAGAGATGTAAAATAGTAGATGAAAGAAGTAAAGGAAGAAGAGAGAGAAGAAGCTATTAAATAGGTCGGAAAACATAGCGATGTGAAGTGCTGCGCGTGAAGTGAAAAAGTGTTTTATGAAAAAGTGTTTTGTGAGTAAGTAAGAAAGTGAATGTGAAAAACGAAGTAGACCTAGCTAGATTAAGTTAATGCAAAATGTAGATCGAAAAGTAGCTACGTTAAGTAAGCTATAGTAAAGATATAGATCCATCATCGTATGCGACAAGGTAATAATTCTTTGACGGCATTGAATTATACCGAATAGGAGATGAGTTATTAGAGTGTATATATAGAATTGTTATAATTTACCGAGCTAAATTCAATTCACGAACCTGCACGTGCCCGAAACCATTAGTAGCAGACGTATCTATTTACTTACATATGTGCAAAACAGCATCCACGTTGTTCTAATAGACGAAATGACTCCTTTGCAAGATCGCGAGATATATATTAAGAATACTGCCGACTTTGAAACGTATAACAAATTATACAATCCCGATTAGTAGGAACAACAGATACGCGATACATCACGTTCGAAGATAACGAGGCTAGCTCGAGCGAGGTCAAATACGAGATAAGATGAACATGTTATTAAAGAGACAGTAATAGTTATCAAACTTGATATGTGATTATCATTATATACTAAGTGTCCTTCTAATTCACTAAACGTATTTAATTAATGTCTACTATAACTATAGTAGTAAGTGTCTCTATAACCTCCTGTATCTAGTTCTCATTCTTAGCTAATGCCTTCGCCCCTTTATATAATTGAAATACACTAAGGTCGTTAATAACTACTATATGAATTGTATTAAGCTTGAACTACTAGCGCAAGCTACTAGTCCGGCCTCTACATGTATATAATTTATCAATCCTAATTATTGATTTATTAAGGATGTAGTCGTAGTAAGCGAGTAGATTAATTCGTAGATATACCATTATTCCATCTATTATTAGTCTAGCTATGGCTATACTATAACCCTATGCTATAGGGATAATGCACCCTTCGTTACTAGCTGAGACTTCTACGTCGGTCGATAACAAATCTATAGCTATGATCGATCTAGTATAACCGAGCTGAAATTAGTACTTGTTTTACGACCTATATACTAAAAAAGCAACTTACGATCTATATATTATTTGTAATATTTGATTAATAATTGAGTATGTTGATTAATATAAAACTTTTCGATTTCGTTGTCTAAAGAGATGTATATAGAAGTATATAGAAAGAAGTAAGGAAATAGAAAGAAGAAGAATAAGCCATTAAATAGGTCGGAAAGTATAGTAACGTGAAGTAATGCGCGTGAAGTAACAAAGTGAATATAAAGAACGAGGTATAAAGTGGATATGAAAAACGACGAATAAAGTGATATGAAAAACGAAGTAGACTTCGCTAGATTAAGCTAATACATAATGTAGATCGAAAAATAGCTACGTAAGTAAGCTATAATAAAAATATAGATTTATTATTATATGCGACGAAGTAGTAACACTTTGATAATAGAATTATAGCGAGTAGGAGATAATTTAGAGTGTTTATGTAGAATTCTTGTAATTTACCGAGCTAGAATTTCTAGCTGCGCCAAGCTTAGCCGAGCTCGACCCAAATCGGTCCGTAATCGCAAATTACAGAATTTCTACATTTTCAGATAACGAAGTTTCGTGACGTTGCTACTTTACTAGTCTAGGACCAATATACAGAGCTATACTAGGAAGGTATAGCACGTAATCAATCCTAGTTCCTGAGTAATGACATAATGTCGCGTGGAGTCGAGCTAATGGAAGAGCGTATTAATGAATTCAACATGAAGGTGGTTTGTGCTGACTTTGACAGTTCGGATTCGATAGATACGGGGGATAATCAAATAGAAACCGCTGCAGCTTAGTTTACGGATATTGAGGTATGTGTTGCTGCTAGTGCAGCTTCGGAGGGTACGAACGATCTTAATCTTTTGATGTGACGAATATCGTAAAAGGATCGTCGGGGTTGTAATTGTCCTATTAGTTCCGCATAGAAGTATTTCTATTTCAAAGCAT